>JAEEGI010007942.1_pt1 | contig 23600 bp, 6 predicted proteins | sample 8958751 | NCBI WGS metagenome assembly JAEEGI01 (sample SAMN16246545, study PRJNA631951) | gut metagenome | biome: gut microbiome; feature: rumen; material: KS-attached | host: Bos | place: Iran: Karaj | collected 2018-10 | reverse complement strand
GCATCAGCATTAAAAGCATTAAATCAAGTAATAACAAAAATATCAAGTGATAAAATTCAAAGTCAAATAATTCCAGCATTAAGAGGTTTAAGTAATGAATCAAGTAAAGAAACAAAATCAAAAATTGGAGGAATTTTTGGTCCAATAAGTAAAATTATAGGATATAATGCTTTTAATACTTCATTAGGAGTAATGATGGATGCTTTAATGAAAGATGAAAATGCTGATGTTAGATTAGGAATTGCAAAATCAATGTATGATATTTTTGTTTCTAGTGATGGTTCATTATTAAATTCTACTAATACTTTATTAGGAACTATGCAAAAAGATTCTCAATATAGAATAAGAGAATGTGTTTATGAAACTTTAGCTAAATTAGGTGCTAATTATGGATTAGATGTATTTAAAAGTTCTATTGAAAGTTTATTCTTTAATTATTTAAGTGATACTGTTGCTTCTGTTAGAGAAGTTGGTATTCAAAGTTTAAAAGTATTAATTCAAAAATTTGGTTCTGCTTGGATTATTAGTAATTTAGTGCCTAAATTACAAAGTTTTTTAAGTACTCCTAAATTAAGTTATTTACATAGAATGTGTATTATTCATTCTCTTTGTGTTTGTTCTGGTTACTTAGATCCTAAACAAAACACTGAATTAATTGTTCCTGTGATTTTAAAATGCTTAAAAGATAAAATCTCTAATGTTAGGTTTTATACTATTAAATTAGTTCAGAAAATTTTTAAAAATTTCGATTCTGGAAGTAAAGATAAAATTGAAAGTGCTGTTAAAGGATTAACTGGTGATGAAGATCCTGATGTTAAATATTATGCTGGGAGATTTTTGGAAAGTACTAAGTAAATGATAAATTTTATCATTATTAAAATAATAATTTTTAAGAATATTATTTATAGAAAAGTTAATATGTGAAAAAAATATATTTATAAATTTTTATGTATTAATGTTGGAAATTATATGTAATTTTTCTTCAATATTCTCTTCTTCTCTTCTTTGATTTGTGTTTATTTCATCTTTTGTAAACTGAATTAGTTTTATTAATTATTATTTACCAATGGACATTCTCTATCATTTTCTATTATTATATCTTTATAATTTTTTATTTTCTCATCTAAAATCAAAAGATCTTTTTCTTGTTGTTTTATTTTTCCTTTATACATTTCATTAATATTTTTTATTTGAATAAGAATTTTGTCTAAATCTGAATTAAAGCCATTTTAAATATCTTACCATTAAATTCATTGTGTTTTATTTTTTTTTTTCCTTCCTTTATATATATTTTATCTATTTTTCCTTCTTCTTCTTCTTTATAATCTATTTGTTTTTCTTGTGTATCTACATCTGTAGCTTTGACTTTTTTGTTATAGATTAGGGACATTTTTGGATATTAAAATTTATTTTATTAAAAATATAATTAAAAAATTTAAAGAGGAAGAAAATAGAATTTAGAAAAATTCTATTATTTTAAATAATAGAAAAATATTATTATTAATAGATAAATATTTAATTTTTCCAAAGAAGAAGATTAACAGAAATTAAAGAACCAGAAATTCAATTGATTAACCCTGTAATTAATAGTGTAACAATTTGTAAGATGGAACATTAATTGTTATTTCTGAACCTTTATTATTTATTAAAAGTAAATATAAAAATAATTTTTATGATTCAATCAATGTCAAATTTATCTTTTAAAAAAAATCTCGAAATCCAGAATTAAATGAATTACATTTTAGATATATACAATATAAAATTTATATGAAAGAAATACATTATTTTCAAATTTTAACCTATTAATAATATTTTAATTATTTTTTTAATTCATTGTTAAGAATAACTATTAAAGAAATAGCAATATCATCATATAATAAATTAACTTTTTTAAATTTTTGTTTAGCTTGAAATGAAAATTTATGAATGATGATTTCTTATAAATTGTTTTGCTTTTTCAGGATGGATAAATTATTTAATAGAGTGAAGATTTGTAAGAAATAATTTATATATTTTAACATAAAATACATTTAAAAAAAAAGAAATAAAAGTTAGCTTTTTAAAATATATTCTTAGGATTTTTTAGTTTGACTTTTTTTCTATTTTAATCAAATATTTTGTTATAATTTAATCCTTTAAAGATTGTAATTTTTTATTTTTTTTTATAATTTATATTTTAACATATTTAAGAAAAAAGTAGAAATAATTTTTAATTTATTATGACAGAGAGAGAGAATGAAGAAAATGAAAGTTATTTTTTCAATTATGAAAAATGGCCTCATAAATTAATAACTCGTCTTAAAGTAGTATATTCAAATTTAGAGAAACTATATATTTTACCAAAAAAAAGATTACCTCCAATTAAAAAAGTCACAAGAAAATATTTTAATGATACTTTCCCAATAATTAACATATTAAAGAATTATTTCAATTATTTAGATGAAAGTTCTCTTATATATCTTCACTATGCATTAATTACAATAAATTATTGTACAATTGAATATTTTATTAATATATGTGATATAATGAATAGTTTAATCAAACATTTTAATTACTTTTTGATTTTAGAAAGTAATAATCAAATTAAAAAAAGAACATATAAAAATACTTATTTTGAACACTATTTAATTAAAAGAGGTGATTTAGAACATATTTTTAATCCAGATGAAGCTTTTTTTTCATATAGAAAATTAGATATAGATGATAATATGTATTTTTCTTATATTCCAATGAAATGTGTTTATGTTGAAAAAAAAGAAGAAGATTGTATATATCGTGAAAAATGTCCTTTTGCTCATGTTGATAAAGAAATATATTATCATCCTTTAATATATAAAAAAATATTATGTAAAAATAAAACAACTGAAAAATGTTCAAATAAAAATTGTCATTTTTATCATGAAAATTCAGAAAAAATGGAAAGTGACTTAGATTTTGATAGTGAAGTGATAAAAAATATGATAAAAGAGATAAAAGATATAATAAAAAATTCAGAAAACGAGCAAAAATTTTATATTGAAGAATTAAGAAATAAAGAAAGTATTCCATCTGAATTTAATCCATTAACATATAAAACACATAAATGTCCTTTAAATTTATTATGTAAATTGCCAGTAAATCAATGCTTAAATTATCATGATGATAAAAATGATAGAAGAAGACCATATCAAAATTATAAAGCTGAATTTTGTGAAAATGTAATGAATAAAGGAAAACCAATACCAAATGCAATTTGTCCTTATAGAGATGAATGTCAAAAATGTCATAATAAATATGAATATATGTATCATTTAGATATTTTTAGAAAAAAAAAATGTCCTTTTGTAAAAAAAAATAAAAATTGCCAAAACAGATTAATTTGTCCTTTTTATCATGATGATGATAAAGAAGAATCTTTATTTTCTATTGATTCTCTTAATAAAACTATGGTTAATTGTAATTCTGAAATGATTAAGAATTATTATTTGAAAAGTATGAACCATTATTTTGAAGAAGGAAAAAAATATTTTCAAGAATTAAAAAATAAATGGAATTTACATAAATGTCCTGAATGCCATAAAAATATTATGTTATTTGATAAAAGTTATAACCAGTTAAATGATTATTTCTATTGTGATAAATGTATTAATGATATAAAATCAAATGAAGAATATATAACAATTAAAATAAATGATGATATCAAGTAAAATAAAAATTATTAATATTTTAAATTCTAATTTTAAAATTTTCATAAATTGATATTTTCAAAAAAAAAAAATAATAATTATATAATTTTATACCTTTCCAATTCAGTAATATATTTAGGATTAATATTTAAATCTTTTAATCCTTGGATTTTTTCTTCTTTAATTTTTTCCATTCTTTTATACCAATTATCATTTTTTTGTTTAATTCTTCTTCCTTCTTCTATAATTTCTCTAGCTTTTAATTTTTCTCTTTCTTCTTTTTCTTTTATCATTTTTCTAATATCTTCATTATGTTTATATCTTTTCATTTTTTTTTGTTCTTCAATAATTCTTTCTTTCTCTTTTTCTTCAATTTGATTTTTAATAATTCTTTCATAATCATTTTTTTCTGCAATAGCTTGTTCAATTAATTGCATTTCTCTATCTTTTTTTTGTTTTTCATTAGCAATAATTAATTCATTATATAATTTCTTTTTTAATAATATTTCTTCTTTTTCTTTTTGTCTTAAAATTCTTTCATTTTCTTCAAAAGCTCTTTTTGCTCTTAAAGCATCTAATTCACTTTGCTTATCTTTTGCTTTTTCTTGTTTTTCTCTTAATTTTTGTAATTCTTTTTCTTTTTCTTCTTGAATTCTTTTTTTTTCTCTCATTTCTTCTTCTTCTTTTTTTGCTTTTTCCATATTATATTTTAATATTTTTAAATCTTCTTCTTTTTCTTCTAATATTTTCTTCTGTTTTGATAAAGCACTTATTTTATTTGCTTCTTCAATTTCTTTTGCTATTTTTTCTGATTGTATTTGTTTATTTTGCAATTCTCTTAATTCTTTTTCTTGTAAATCTTTTATTTGTTGAACTATTATTTTTTGTTCTTTTTCAATTAATTCTTTCTGTTTTAATTTTTCTCTTTGTTTATCTGCAATTTGATCAATAATAATTAAAGAACCTTCTCTATTTTGTTTTTTTCTACTTTCTTCTTTTTCTTGTTGATATTTTAATTCTTTTAATCTTTCTAATTCCATCATAGTATCTAATTTCTTTTCTTTTCTTTTATAAATTTTATCTAATTTCTTCTTTTCTTCTAATTGCTTATCTCTTATTGTAGCAATTTTAGCATATTTACATAATATTTCCATTTCTTTCACACAATCTTCATTGTCATCCATCATTTTTTGAGCTAATTTAATTAATCTTTTTTTCGTTTGAATATTTTCTTGATCAAGATCACTTAATTTTATTTTTGGATTTTTTATATCATAATTTATTATTTTATCTCTTAATGCTCTTGCTTTTGCAGTTTTATCTGATTCTTGTTCTTTTCTTATTATTTCTTCATTCAATATTTCTTCCTTTGATGGTAAATAAACATTTCTTTTAATTCTCTCATAATCATTTAAAGATAAATATGCACTGTCTATATATGGAAGCTTTGGTAAGGAGTTTGTTCCTTCTTTTTTATTTTCTTTAGTTTTTATATTCATCAATGATTTACTCTTTCCTAATATTCTCTCCTATTTTTTATTTATGTTGTATTTGTTATATAAAATGTTACCATTTTTAATGTGAATTTAAATATTATTTCAAATATTTTTAATAATATTTCAAAAAATTTTAAAAATTAAATAAATTAACTGACTTCATAAATCAATAAAAATTTCCTTATTTTTAATTTAATATAATATTCTAATGTTTAATATAATTATATATTAAATTTTGTGATTATTATATTGCTTTATTACATTTGAAAAATATAGCTTTGAAATAATTTATTTTTTATAAATTCTCTAAATTTATTAAAAACATTAACTTTTTATTTTTATCAATTCCTGATTTAAGAAATTTTTGGCATTTTCAATAATAGCATCATTATCAGAAGTATCCCTAATTCTTTCAATATATGTTTGAAGGAAACTTACATAATTTTTTAAAATAATTTGTGCATTAGTTTGATATTCAATAATCCATTTAAATATAGAAATCATTTTTTTATGAATTTTTTGGCAATTCATATCTAATCCTTTTAATAAATTTGGAATATCTTCTGAAGAAAAAGCAACATTAATTTTAACACTTTCAGCTCTTCCATTTGGAAAAAATTGTAACATAAATATTAAACATATACATGCTTTTTCTTGTATATTTATATTTTCACATCCTAATAATTTTATACATAATTTAAAATTAATTGCTACTTTTTCTATTTTTGGTGTAAAGTTTTTTTTATAATCTTCTTTATCAAAATTTGAAGAATATTTTTGTTTCTTTGCATCATTAATTTTAAACATTAAATCAAAAAACATTTCTATAACATATTCAGTATATATTGTTATATCTTCCATATTATCTTTTGATATCATATAATTTACTTTATCAATTAAATCTAATTGAATTATATCATCAAATTTAGTATCATTAGATTCGATTAATTTAATTAATATTTTAATTAAATTTAAATTAGAATAAAAGTTTTCTTCTTTCATTAATGAAAATATTTCATTTATTATTCCAATTGAACGATAAAATCTTATAAAAGCAGAATTTCTTTCTATAATTAATGAAAGAAAAGAAAGAGAATCTTGTACAGTATCTTGATTTTTTAATAAATCATATATTGTAGGTAAAATATTTATAATAAGAGAATTTATTTGATTTGTTTTTCCTCCTTCTATTACTGTTGAAGAATATAATTTTTCATCATCTAATAATACTGTTATTATATTTGCACATATATTTAATGGAAATCTTTTATAATTATCGTTTAATTTTAAAGTTAATAACAATATTTTTTTGAACATTTGTTTTATTATAAAATCACTATTTTTTTCAACACTATATGGATTTTCACTAAATGATTTTATTAAATCAAATGTTTTTGTAATTAATTGATCACCAGGATTATTTATATTATGATTAAGAATATTAATTAATGAATTCAAAAATTCTGAATTATATAATGAGAAGGATACTTTTTGATAAGGAGCTATTATATTAAAAGTATCTATTAAAGATATTATTTCTTGATAATTTTTTTTATCATCATTAATAGAAACAAAATATTTAATTATATTATTACAGAAATTAATCAAAAAGCTTTCATATATTTTAACATAACAATAAAATTGATCTTTTTCTTTTCTCAATCCCTGCATTATTTCAAAAACTTTTTCACCATATTTAATAATAACATCAGCATCATTAAAAATCAAAGAAAACAAAAGAATAATTTTAGTTTTAATTATACTATTAGCAGTTTCCAATAAATTAATACATTCAGGAATAACATCATCTAAATTAATAATTTTAATATTATTAACATCTCCTACAATTCCAAATAATAAACAATTAATAATACATTGTTGATTTTTTTGAGTTTCTTTCTCCAAAACAAAATTTAAAGTATCAACTTTATCAATAAAAACTTTTAATAAAGAAGGTTCATGTCTAATTAAATGGGAACAAGCACTTAAAGCACTAGTATGAATTTCTGGATTTTCACAATTTTCATTATAAATATTTATTATTTTAGATATATAATCATCATTAGAAGCAAAATAATTTTTAGATATAGTAGTTTTACAAGATATATTTTCAATAGTTTTTAAAGAATAAAAACGTACTTTTTCATCAGAATGATTTAAAGCAAATAAAAGAGAAGAAAGTGATTCTTGTGAAATATTCCATTCAGAATCTAAATCACATTCTCCTTCTATTTGAGCTGCTACAAAAAATAAATATTCTCCTAAAGTTGCAATTGCACTTTTATTTAAATTTATATTATTATCTGATATAAATGATATTAATTTTTCTGTTAAATTATATTTATCTAATGGAGTTTCTATTGTTGTTGAATAACGAACTAAATATCCTATTATACTACATGATCTTATTCTTATGTTATCATCATTTATATCTAAAAATTTTATTAGTAATTCCATAAATGTTGAATTTACTATATTATTTGCTATGTCTTTATTTCTTATTATTGATTCAAAATAATTTAATAAATTTAATAATTGATTATTTTGATTATTTAAAGAGTAATTATCCATTAATTGATATATTGTAATTAAATAATTTTGAACTTGTTCATATTTTTGGTTAATAAATAATTCTTTTATTTTATCTAATTTTAAAACAGGGGAAAATTCTAATTTGTTATAATCACAAAATATATCTTCATGAGAATCAATAATTTTATTTCCTATGATTTGTTTTACATTTCTATCACTATTATGAAGCATTATTTCTTGAATTTGAGGTAATTCATCTGGTTTTGTCATTGACATTGTAATATCTTGAACAATATCATTTGTTGCTCTTTTATCTCTTTTATCAATTATTTTACTTACCATCATACTCATTGAACTTAATGGATTAGTTTTTATATTATATTTATTATTAGAATCATTATCATCTTCATCTTTTTCATTGTTTAAATTCATATGATTTTGAAAATTAAATTCTTGATCAGTGTTTTTAGCATTATTATCATTTTTAGAAGAAGTATAATCATCATCTTCTTCTTTTTGAATAAAATTATTCATTTTAAAATTATTATTATTCTTATTATTATTTTCACTAACTTTATTCAAAGAATTAACTAAAGAACTATGTTTATTACTTTTAGGACTTTCATTAAAAGAAGCATTAGTAGAATTAGTATGAGAATGTTCAAATTCCCAAAAAGGAAATTTTTCAATTTCTCCCCATGAAATTCTTTTATCTGGATTTTTTTCCAATAATTTTATTAACACTTCTATAAATTCTATAGAATAATTTTGTAATTGTTTCTGATTAAAATTAACATCATCGTTAACAATTTTATAAACTAACTGATTAACATGTTCATCAGAAAAAGGAACTTGACCAACAGCCATTTCATACATAATACATCCTAAAGCCCATAAATCACTTTTGAAAGAAAAAACTCCAGTTAAGGAAAATAATTCTGGAGCAGTGTAACAAGGAGTCATTGACATTTTATTTTTTTTTATATCATCACTTGTCATTTCATTTATTTTTAAAATTCTTTTAAAATCACATATTTTTACATTTCCAAATTCATCAATTACTATATTACTTGGCTTTAAATTACAATGAATTATTCCATTTTGATGTAATGTTTTTAATCCTAATAATAATTGAGTACTCACCATTTTTATTACTTTTTCTAAGTAATTACTTGTTTTATTTTTCCATATTAAAGTTGATAAATTTCCACTTGCACAAAATTCTAATTCCATATAAAAATTGATTTTATCTTCTGCATAACCCAATGTTTTTATTATAGATGGGTGATTTATTGTTTTTAATATTTCATATTCTTTATCATAATTTTCTTGATGATATTTTTTTACATATGATTTTACTGCTATATATTTTATAGTTTGTCTCTTTCTAGTTTTAAATATTACTATTGTTTTATCGTTATTTTCATATATTCTTTCTTTTAATTTAAAATTTAAAGAAGGATAATGACTACTCATATTTATATTCAAAGTAAATTAAATTAATATATTTTCTTTAATTTTTTTAATTTGTTTTCATTAATTTTTAAAAATTTAAATGATAATTGATATTATATTAGTTCTTCTAATATGAAAAACCAAATAACTTAATGTAAATGTGATTTCATTTTAATAAATAAAAAAATGGAAACTGAGAAATTATAATAGAGAAGGGATACATTTTTATATAAATGAAACAAATCAAAACATTATATAAGGAAAAGTATTAACAATAAATAGAATATATCAATGTTAATTTAATCAAAACTATAGAAAGTATAATGGGAGACTATAGAAATTTATAAAAAAATAGATGATTTAAGCATTTTAGAATAAAGGTTAATATTATTATAATAAATATAATATATATATAATATAAAAAAATATATTTTTTTCCCCAAAAAAAAATAAAAAAATGCTTAATTAACCTTAAAAAAAAATAAAACAAAAATATTTATTAATTACTAAATAACTTAAATCCGAACCCAGAAAAAAATTAAAAAAAAAATGCAAGATCATTCAAATAGTTCCTTAAATAATTCAAATGAGGAGATAGAGAACAACGAGGAAGGGATAGATAACAATTCATATCACTCAGATTACATAAATGATTCAATGAACTTTGGAAAAAACGAGAAGCACAAAGAGCTTGGATTACTGGAGAGAATATACGATTCAGGTCAGGGTGAGAAATTTAATTCCTTAATAAAAAATCCAACAAAAATAAAAGCAATGAAAGCATTCATAACAGGAGAAGAAGACGTAATAACAATTCCAGATGAAAAAACAACAAAATCTCGTTTTGATGAAGGAAGAACAACTGGACATAGAACATCAAATAATATACAAGATTTATTATCAATAACAGGATTTAAAGTTATTGATAAATTACCTCCAACAGGAGGAGAAACAATTACAAGTGCAAATCAAATGATTGATCGATTTAGAGTATCTGCTTCTGACTTTGCTAATAAAACTCAAAGTATGAATATGACAAAAACAAGATTTAATGTTCCTTTAGAACCTAAATTATCAAGACCTACTACTACTATTATTAATTTAGGGAAAAGCTACAGTCAAAGGAAAGATAATGAAAGAAATGCTGATAGGGAAAAAAAAATGGAAAAAGATGCTCTTTTAGAAGAAGAAAGAAAATTGAAATTAAAGGAAAATCCACTTGAAGAATTACATAAAGAAATTGATGAAAGTGATCAAGATGAATATATGAATAAAATTCATAAATTTATTAGAGATGCTTTTGAAAATAGAGATCATAAAATGGATTTTGTTTATTATTTACCTAGTGATAAAGAAAATTATTACGAATTGAGACCTAAAGAATTTAAAGACATTTCCAAAGAAAAAACTTATTATACTCTTTCTAGTAAAGGACTCACTGTTTATATTGATAAAAAACCTAAAGAATTTATTAAGTTAGCTGAATGGATTAATGAAAGACAAAGATATAATGTTATTGCTGAAATTCCTTTTTTTAAAAATTTTAAAATATGGAGAATTATTAAAATGTGGAGAAAAAATATTTTCAAACAAAAGAAAATTGCTTATCAAAATGAATTACAAAATGCTCTTTTATTTAATAATAATAATTATAATGATAGATTAATTAGACATAAAAGTTATTGTAATTCAATATTAAATTTAAAAATTGTTGATATGAAAGTAGGTTTAGATTCAAATTCTTTTCAAAAATTCCAAGATTTACAAAATGAATTAAGAAGAAGAAATAGAAAAAAATTAGACGATGTTCATGATGCATGTCAAAATAATTTTGATACATCATTAAGAACAATTTTCAGTCAAGTTCAACAAAAAATTAATGATTTACATAATGAAGAAAATCACAATACAGATGATAATAAAAAAGGAAATAAAATATCATCAAAGAAGAAAAAAAGAGAAGAACGAAATAACGATTATGAAAATTATGAAAAAGCAGTAAATGACCAAAAAGGAATATTAAACGAAGATGAAATAGTAGGATTTGACAATTTTTCATATAAAAACAAAATGATGATAAAAGATGAATGTAAAAATTTTGTAAAATTAGCTTATTTATTCGATTATATAATGCTAGATGTATTAAGGAGAATGTTTTTATTTTCAATGACAGATGTATTAACAAAATTAGATGAATACAATGAAATAGGAGTTCCACCAAAGAAAGAAAACATGTTAAATAAAAATGGAGAATATATAAAACCTCAAATTCAAAATCCAAACAGAGTAGTTCCTTATTTTTTAATTCAATGTAAATTAGATAATAAGCCAATAGAAAAATTAGATTATCAAACAGTGAAAGTAAAACCATTTTTCGTGAAAGCAACACCAGATGCAGACTTTGATCCTTCAGCACATATTCAAATTGATAATGAAGAAAAAGAATATCAGAGATTATTAAATGAAGGTAAAACTCCACAAGATATTATGAATTCTGGAGTTGCTGCTCCTCAAATTGTTGATTCTATTGAAGTTAAAGAAATTAAAAGACCTCATCATTATTTCATTTCATATGATCCTGATTATGAACATTTAAAAACTAAATTTGAAAAAGAAATTAATGAAACTTTAGGAGAATTAAAAGTTAAAGGATGGAGAGCTCATCCTAGATTTAGTCATTATTTAAAATATATGGATGATTGGGATGAAAAATTCGGAGAATGGGATACGGATGAACCCAGAGATTTAAATGTCGAATTAATTTTAAAAGAAGATGCTGTTTTTATTCAAAAAGAAAGTGATATTGCTCAAAAATTAAGATATGCTTATAATAAATGTGAAACTTATTTAGAAAGATTAGATCCTTATTTACAATATCATTGGAAACAAAAAAGTATTAATAAAGAAATTCTTTTAGATGAATATTTAAAAGATGCTGATGAAATGTTTAGATTAATTTTTATTTTCTCAGAAAAATCAAAGAAAATTATTGAAAGATATATTCCTTTTGATGAAGAAATTGGAATGATTAAATTATCTCTTGAAGAAGGCTTAAGAAAAGATTTGAGATTAGCTCAAAATTCTACTATTGATTTCTTAAAGGAAAATTATCCAGAAAAATTAAAAGCAAGAACTTATGAAATTGAAAATTGGTTTGATGATATGTTAAAAAAATTAGAAGGAGATATTTTAGATGAACAAGGTTTTCTTCAAAAAACAAAAGCAAAGGAAATTTTAGATATATGGTATGATATAAATGAAAGAAAATTAAATACTTTATTATCAATAGCTTCATTATTAAAATCCAAAAATTTTGAAAGAATCGGAGCTGAAGATGTAAAATTAATAGAAAATATAAATGTGAAAAAATTCCAATTAAAAGTAAGTTGGGATGCTTTAACAGAAAATTTGAGAAAGAGTCAAGATAAATTATTAAAAAATTTAAAAGATCGTTCAATTCCAAATTTATTCAAAGAAACAGGAAGAATAGAAGAACCATTAAAAGATCCTAAATTTATTAATTATGATCCAACAATAGATGATATTGGTATAATTGGTCAAAATTTAGATAAATTAGAAGAATTAGATAAAAATTTCGTAAAAATAGAAAAAGATGCTGCAACATATAATCAATTTTTAACAGTTTTAGGATATGGAGAAGAAAATTTCTCAAAAGTCGAAGAAGTAAGAGAAATGATGAATATATTACAAAATTTATGGAAGGCTTTAAATACTTTTGGTGATGATTGTGAAAAATGGAAAAAAACACAATTTTCAGAATTAGATACAAAAGAAATTTTAGATAAATGTGAAGAATATGATATTATAGGAAGAAGAGCTGCTGCTAATTTTAATGATGATGGTACTGCTATTAAAACTTTAATTGATACAGTTAATTCTTTTGCTGAATCTATGAAAGTTGTTGATTATCTAAAATGTAAAGATTTAAATAAAAATCATTGGGATAGAATTCAAAACTTATTCCCTGAAGAAACTTTCCCTTTAATTACTCAATCTTATACTTTGGAACAATTACTTTCTATTGAAGCTTATAAATATGAAAAAGAAATAAGAACTATTCAATTAGAAGCTATTAACTTTAGACAATTAGAAGATAAAATTAATATTATTTTAGAAATGAAAAAAGAAATTATTTTATCTCCAAATATGGATAAAAAAATGTTTGAAAATTTCGGTGATATGATAAATGCTTTAGAAGAATGTCAAATGAGAATAAATAATGTTGTATCATCGAAATATGCAAAATTATTTTTAAAATTAGGAGAGAAAAACCCATATAAATTAAAACAAGATTTTGAAGCATATTTAAATGCTATAGACTTTTTAAAATTATTCCAAAAAAAATATAAATATTTAGAAAATATTATTAATAGTGGAGATATGAAGAGAAAATTACAAGATTCAACATTTGACAAGGTTGATATAGAATGGAAAACAGCATTAAATAAATCTGCAGGATTTCCAATTTCTAAAATTTTAGATATGAGAATTAGAATGACTCCCTGTGCAAAATTATTGGATCAAATTCAACAAAAAATTGAAGAACAATTAAAAGCAATGAGAAATTACTTTGAGAGATTTTATTTCATATCAAATGATGATTTATTATTTATGTTAGCTAATGCTAAAAGTTCTGAAAGTAGATCTGGAAAAGATGGTATTGAAATGATAAAACCTTATTTATGTAAAATTTTTGAAGATATTTATGATTTGAAATATGCTGCTAAAGTCGAAGGAACAACTTCTAAATATATTAATGGTATTGTTTCTTTATCAAAAGAAGAATTTATGTTAATGAAAGATTACAAAGAAAAAAAAGTAAAAATTGAAGATGATTTAGAAAAATGGTTAGAAGAACTTGAAAAAAATATAAATGAATGTCTGAAAGAGAAAATGACATATGCATATAAATATTATGTTGATGTAAAAGAGGAAAATAGACATAAACAATGGTTAGAGAAGATAATAGATGAAAAAGAAGGAAAACAAGAAAAAGAAAAAGAATCACCAAATATGTCTCAAACAATAGCAACAATATCTCATGTAAAATTTTGTGAAAACACAGAATTTGCTATTAGAGAATTACCAAAAGAACAAAGTTCTTTAATGGATTGGTATCAAAAAATAGATAAAGCAATATTATCATATTCAAAAATGGTAAATGAAGACTTTGCAAACAATAATCCAAATTTAAGAAGAATAATATCAAATTTAATCACACATCATGTTCATTATAAAGATATCATGAGAGAATTAGTTGAAGTAGAACCAGGAGTAGATGACTTTGAATGGCAAAAACAATTAAGAGCTTATATGGAAGGAGCAGATCCAGGAAGAATGGATGAGAAAAATTTAGTTGTTCGTATAAGACAATTAAAATATCAATTTGATTATGGTTATGAATATTTCGGTCCTTCAACTCGTATTGTTATTTCTCCTTTAACTGATAGAGTTTGGCTTACTATGTCTTCAGCTTTACAAATTAAATTAGGATGCTCTTTAGGAGGACCTGCTGGAACTGGAAAAACTGAAACTACTAAAGATTTAGCTAAATTTTTTGGAATTCAATGTATTGTTTTTAATTGTTCTGAACAAATTGATTATAAAATTTTAGGTAATATTTTTAGTGGATTGTGCAAACATAAATTCGGAGCTTATGCTTGTCTTGATGAATTTAATCGTATTAATGTTGAAGTTTTATCAGTTATTGCAACTCAATTATTTAAAATTAGACAAGCTCAATTAACAGGATCTAAAACTGTTACTATAATGACAGATGCTATTACTCTTGTTGGTAAAAGTGGTGTTTTTATTACTATGAATCCTACTTATAGTGGAAGAAGTGAATTACCAGATAATTTAAAAGCTAATTTTAGACCTATTACTATGATGAAACCTGAATTTTCAAAAATTGCACAAGTTAAATTATATTCTGAAGGTTTTAGTGAATCTGATGCTTTAAGTAAGAAATTATATAAATTATATGAATTGGCTGAACAACAATTAAGTCAACAAGATCATTATGATTTCACTTTAAGAACTCTTGGTACTGTTTTATCTATGGCAGGAAATTTGAAAAGGAAAACAAAAAGTGAATTTGGTAAAGAAAAACATGATGAAGATTTAATAGTTCTTTCTGCTTTAAGAGATGCAAACTTCCCTAAATTTATTAGTGAAGATATTAAATTATTCAAAGCTCTTTTAAGTGACTTATTCCCTGATATTGAATGTACAGAACCAGTAGTAGAATTTTTCGATCAAGAATTAACAAAAGTAATAGAAGAAAATAAATTAGATCCTTCTCCTTTTACAATGAAAAAATGTCTTCAATTAGTTGATATAGTGAATATACGTTTAGGTATTTGTTTAACAGGTCCTCCTGGAACAGGAAAATCAACATGTATAGATTTAGTTCATAAAGTTTGCACTAAAATAAGAACAGATAATCCAAATTGTGATTCAAGATATAAATTAATTAAAAAATGGGTAATTAATCCAAAATCAATAACAATGGGAGAATTATTCGGAGAAGAAAATGAAGAGAAGAAAATATTCGAATATGGTATTTGTACTAAAAAAATAAAAAAAGCACTTTTAGATGAAGGTGATGATAGATTTAGATGGGTAGTACTGGATGGACCAATAGATACCAAATGGATAGAAAATATGAATTCTGTTCTTGATGATTCTCAAACATTATGTTTAGCAAATGGAGAAAGAATAAAATTAAAAAGTCATGTAAAAGTTCTTTTTGAAGTTGAAGATTTATCAAAAGCATCTTTAGCAACAGTTTCAAGATTAGGAGTAATATATTTAGGACCAAAAGAATTAGGATGGAGACCTTATGCTCATCATTGGATGAAAACATTCTTTACAGATGAAACAATTTTACCAAAAGAACTTCAAATATACGTAGAGCAATTATTTGAAGATAAAGTAGATGATGCTATTGATAATATTGATGATTTATATTTAACTGGTTGTTGTTTTATTAAACCTTCTATTTCAAGTATGATTGCTTCTCTTTGTTATTTCCTTGAATTTTATTTCACAAGAGAACATGGATTTATAGGAAGAGAATGGCCTGGTTTAGATAATCAAGATCAATTAGGTAGATATAAGAAAAAAATTATTATGTGCTTCGCACTAGCTATGGTATGGGGTGTTTTTGGATGTGTTAATAATAAAGGATGTGCTCGTGTTGAATCTTTTATTAGAAATAAATATGGAGAAATTAAATTAGAAAATTCACAATTAGTAATGGAACATTTTTATGATTTTCAAAGAGATGATTATATTAAATTTTCAACCGAAAATGCTCAATTTCAATTTGTTAAAGATATGCCTTTTGCCTCTATTTTCGTTCCTACTATTGATACTTTAAGATATTCATTTGTTCTTGAAATTTTATTAAACGCTAGAAAAAATGTATATGTCACTGGAGAAACAGGAACTGGAAAAACAGCAATAATTGAACATATAAATAGAAAATTATTAGAAACTGAAGAATGGACTTTCATTAATATGAATTTTAGTGCTCAAACATCATCAAAGGAAATCCAAGAAGGATTAGAAAAAAAATTAGAACAAGAAAAAGGTAAAAAGAGACTTTGGGGAAAAGGAGGTAAAAAATGTTTAGTATTTATTGATGATATAAATATGCCAGAACCAAATGAATGGGGAGCTCATCCACCAATTGAATTACTGAGACAATTTTTAGATAGAGGAGGATGGTATGATAGACCTCAATTTTTCTGGAAATATATTTCAAATACTAATATGATTGTTTCTGGTGGTCCTCCTATTGGAGGTAGATCTCTTTTAACTGGAAGATTTACTAGACATTTTACTTTAGTTTGTTTCCCACAACCTAATAAACAAGTTTTGAATTATATTTTTGAAAATATTTTAAGAGGATTCTTCACCACTAATGCTTTCGGAGAAGAAGTTAAAAAATATACTATTGAAACAACTTCTTCTACTATTGAATTATATGAAATTATGTTAAATACTATGAAACCTATTCCTTCCAAATTTCATTATATATTTAATTTAAGAGATATTAGTAGAGTTTTCCAAGGAATTTTAATGGTGAAAGCATCACATGTATCCCAAGCTGATGTTTATATAAAATTATGGATGCATGAAGTACAAAGAGTTTTCTGTGATAGATTAATAAATGAACAAGATTTAAAAACAGTAAGAGAAAATATTTGTACATTGTTAAGAAATAAATTTAAAACTAATTGGACTTACGATCAACTATTTAAATCAGGACCTCCAGTATATTTCTCAGAATTACAAAAAGGACCAATTCCAGACAGACCATATGATTACGTTCAAGATAATTCAATATTAAATAAAAGATTAAATGAATTTCTTTCAATATATAATACAAAAAATAAAACTAATCCAATGAATATAGTATTCTTTGATTATTTTATAGCTCATTTAATTAGAGTTTGTAGAGTTTTAAGACAACCAAGAGGAAATATGGTTTTAATAGGACATGGTGGTTCAGGTAAACAAACTGTTTGCCAATTAGCTTCTTTCATTATGACTGGATTTTCTGATAGATTTCATACTTTTAGTGCTCCTAGAGATTTTAAATTAGAAGAATTTAAAAAGATTATTAAAGATATTATAAAAAAAGCAAATTTCTATAATGTTACTTTATTATTAAATGATAATAATGTAGGTCATAATTTCATTTTGGAAAATATAAATAATTTATTGAATAATGGAGAAATACCAGGTTTATTAGAAAATGAATATGGAACTCCCTTAGGTAATTTACAACCAGATATTAATTTAACATATGAGCAATTTGTAGAAAATTCAAGAAATAAATTCCATTTATTATTCTGTACATCTCCTGTAGGAGATAATTTACGTATGAGAGTAAGAAAATTCCCTGCATTAATAAATTGTTGTATGTTAGATTGGTTTATGCCTTGGCCTCAAGAAGCTCTTGTTTCATGTGCTGAAAGAGCTTTTTCAAAAATTCCTTATGATAATAGTAAAAAAAGTGCTTTAGTTAAATTAGTTGTTGAAGCACATACAATTATGGAAGAATTAAGAGATAAATTTTACAATGAATTCGGAAGGAAAGTTTATATTACTCCAAAATCATTTTTAGATATGAATGATATGCTTATTAAATTACTTGATGAGAAAAAAAAACAAAACGATGAAAGAATCAATGTCTTAAAAGAAGGTACTGATAAATTAGCAAAAACTCATACAGAAATTATTCATTTAGAAGAAGAAATAAGGAAATTAGAACCAAAAATAGCAGAAACTGAGAAATATCTTGAAGAAAAAGTTAAAATTATTCAAGTTAAAAAAGAAGAATTAACAAAACAGCAAAGTAAAGTAAATGAAATCTTTATTCAATCAAAAGGAAAAAAGAAAGAAGTCGAACAATTATTAAATAAAATAAATAGTGAAAGAGATGCATGTCAAAGGAAATTTGAAGGAATTAAAGAACAAGTAAAGGAGAAATTATCAAGTGATACATTATCACTTTTTGCAAAAGAAAAAGCAACAAGTGAATTAAAAATAATAGTTCCAGAAGCATTGGCATATTTCTTAAAAGGAAAACATACAAGTTCATCAGATAAATCATATGCATATCAAGTATTTGAAGAAAAAAACACAATTTATAAAATAGAAGAAATATTACAAAAAAATACAATTCCAGATAATGTCTTTGAAGAGTTTAAAAAATATTTAAATGAAAAAGTTCCAAAAGTTTTCGAAAAATATCATCCTGAATTATCAGATACAGAAGATAAATTAGGTAAATTATCAGAAACACATCAAACATTATATATATGGGGAAAAGGAGTAGTTGAATTATGGGAAATTGACAAAGAATTAAGACCATTAAAAGAAGAAGCAAGAACAAAAAAAGAAGAATTAGATAAATTAGATGCTCAATTAGCAGCATTAAATGAAGAGCAAAAGAAAATGAAAGAAGGACTTCAACAATTAGAAGATGATAAGAATAAATCACAAGAAGAAATAGATCAACTTCAAACAGATAAAAAAATAAATACAGATAGGAAAAATAATGCATCAAAATTAACAACATTATTAAAAGATGAAGGAATAAGATGGGATGAACAATTAACTCAATTAAATGCAAATGCAGGAAATTTCTTAGGAAATATAATAATATCTGCATTATTCATATCATATTTTTCTCCATTTAGTGGTTCTTATAGAAAAGAGGCTCAAAAAAGTTTAATTGAATTATGTAGAAAATATAATATTTCAATTAGTAAAAATTATTCTCTTGATACAATAATGAGTGATCCTGTTGAAATAAGACAATGGACAATGAAAGGTTTACCAAATGATGCAGTTTCAATAGAAAATGCAATTATGTTTAATATAAATCAAAAATATCCTTTATTAATTGATCCTCAATTACAAGGAAATCAATGGTTGAAAAATATGTATAAAGGTCAAATGATAATTTATAAAGCTGATTGTAAAGAAGAAAACTTAAAAGCTCAATTTGAAGGAATTGGAAATGATTTAATTCAAGGAAATTTAACTTTATTAGAAAATGTAGGTGAGACTTTAGATACAGTATATTCACCAATTGTAAATCAAAGTACATTTACTGATGATTCAGGATTATTAAAAATAAGATTTAATGGAAATGATAAAGAATTTTCACCTTCATTTAAAATGTTCTTCACTACTAAATTAGCGAATCCACATTATCCACCTGAATTTTATATTAAATTAAATATTATTAATTTCACTGTTACTCAAAGTGGTTTAAGTGAACAATTATTAAGTGAAGTTTTCAAATGTGAAAGAAGAGAAAAATATGAACAAAGAGATAAAATTATTGCTGATATGGGAAGAATGAATGATCAACTTGCTGAATTTAGTAAAGATATTTTAAAAAAATTAGCTGAAATTCCACAAGATAAAATTTTAGATGCTGTTGAATTAATTGAAACTTTAGAAGAAGAACAAGTTGTTTCTAATGAAGTTAATATTAATATGAAAAATAATATTGAAATTGAAAAAGAAACCAATGCTTTGAGAAATGAATATGTTCCTGTTGCTCAAAGAGGTTCTATTTTATTCTTTGTTGTTGCTGATATGTGTAAAATTGATCCTATGTATCAATTTTCTTTAGAATACTTCAAGAAAATATTCATTAATTCTATTATGTATAAAGATGAAAATTCACCTGATACTAAAGAAAGAGTAAAATTTTTAGAAAAGAAAATAACAGAAGATATATATAAAAATATAAAAAGGGGAATTTTTGAAAATCACAAAACAATATTTTCATTTTTAATAGATATAAATATTAGAAAAGATAGAGGAGAAATATCAGAAGATGAATTTTCATTTTTTGTAAAAGGACCTCCTCAATTTGATACAAGTGAATATCCTTCAAATCCAGATACTAAATATTTTTCAGAATTTCAATGGAATTCATTATTATACTCAGAAATGAAATTTAAATTAGATGGATTATCAAAGATAACTGTTAATAAAGTAAATAATTTAAGAGAAACAATAGGAAAAATTGATGATTTAAAAGAATCATTTGATACAATAATGAAAGATTTATTATCTGGAGTTCAAGGAATGAATCAAGTATATGAAAAGAACTTCATGAAGTTAATTTTAATGAAAATATTCCGTCCTGAAAAATTATTATATTTTGTGAAAAAAATTGTGGCTGATGATTTAGGAAATTTATTTGTAGATACAAGTCCATCAAGATTAGAAGAAGTATATCAAGAAAGTGATTGGAAAACTCCAATAATATTCATATTAAGTAAAGGAGCAGATCCAACAAATGAATTTTTATTATTTAAAGATAGATTTGAAAAAATAAGAAAAGAACAATTTGAAGAAGAGCAAAAAAGATTAGAAAAACAAAGAGAAATAGAAAGACAAGAAGCATTGCTTCGAGCCCAAGAAGAAGAAAATGCCGAAGTAGAAGAAATAGAAAAAGTAGAAGGTAAAGAAGGAGAAGAAATGCATGTTGAAGAAGAAAAGAAAGAAGAAGTAGAAGTTGAAGAAGAAAAGAAAGAAGAACCAAATCCACATAATGATATATTAAATAATAATAATGAAAATGGAGAAGAACAAAATGATGAAAATGGTGAAAATGAAGAAAATGAAGAACCAGTGAATTCATATGAATTCCAAACAATAATAATTTCCTTAGGTCAAGGACAAGAAGAAGAAGCAAAAAGAGCAATATTAAATGATGGAATAAAAAATGGTTCTTGGGTTCTTTTACAAAATTGTCATTTATTTACTTCATTTATGCCAGATTTAGCAACAATTGTACAATCTCTATCACAAGATTACACTGATATTCCAAATGATATAATTCCTACTCAAAATCATCATAAAAAAAATGAAAAAGAAAAAGATAAAATTCAAGCACAAGATAATTTAGTTAATCCTAATTTCAGATTATGGTTAACTAGTATGCCAGTTTCTACTTTTCCAGTTTCGATTCTACAAAATTCTCTTAAATTAACAACTGAACCTCCAAGTGGAATTAAAAGTAATATGAAAAAACTATTTGATGATTTAACAGATGATAAAACTAATCCTATTGCAAAACCTATTGATCCTAATAATAAAACTCCTGAAGAAATTAAACAAGAAGAAGCACAAATGCTTAAAGATAATATTGTTAAAAAACAACATTTCACTAAAATTCTTTATTCTTTATCTTTATTCCATGCTGTTTTACAAGAAAGAAAAAAATTCGGTCCTATTGGATTTAATATTAGATATGATTTTAATCAAAGTGATTTTGATACTTCATCACAATTAGTAAACATATATTTAAGTGAAGCTGATGTAGATTATGTTCCTTGGGATTCAATATTATATTTAATAGGTGAAGTAACATATGGTGGATCAATAACAGATGAAACAGATCGTATAGTAATGAATAGTACATTAATTAAATTCATAAATGAAAATTTATTTGAAAAGGAAAAAGATGCAAGTGGAAATGATACTGATGTAGAAATGAAATTTGTTTTTGGACAATATGAAATTCCAGCATATAAATCATTAGAACCTTATCAAAAATATATAAATACATTACCATCTTTTGATGATCCTGATATTTTTGGATTGAATGATAATGCAAATATTGTATATGAATTAAAAGAATCTTCTGCTTTATTAAGTAATTTAACAAGTGTTTTACCAAAGGAAATTTCCAGTTCAAAATCCGGAGGAAAAAGTTCAAATGAAATTGTTTTAGATATAATAGCAAATATCGCAGCAGAACAATTTGAAGAAATAGATAAAAAATTAAGAAATAAAATACATGATAAAATATATGATAATGAATTAAAGCATCCATTAACAATAGTTCTTTTCCAAGAAATAGATAAATACAATAATTTAATAAGGAGAATAGAAGCAACATTAAAAGAGTTAAAATCAGCAATAGAAGGGACATCAATAATGTCAAATGAAAGTGATGAAATATATAATTCTCTCTTAATAAATAAGATTCCATTGTCTTGGATGAAAATAGCATATAGTTCATTTAAATCATTTGGTTCATGGATTACAGATTTAAAAAAAAGAATAGAATTTATAACTCAATGGTTAGTAAATGGTCATCCAATAGTATATTGGATGTCTGGATTATTTTATCCTCAAGGATTTATAACAGGAGTATATCAAAATCATGCAAGAGAAACTAAAATTCCAGTTTCAGATATAACAATGAAATACAAAGTAATGAATATGACCAAAGATGAAATTCAAAAAGGACCAAAATATGGAATTTATGTTGAAGGATTGTTTTTAGAAGGAGCTTCTTGGGATGAAAAATTAGGTCTTGTTGATCAAAAACCTGGAGATATGAGATTTAATATGCCTATTATTTGGTTTGAAACTGTTAAAGATACTAAACAAAATATTAAGGATGATGATGATGATGAAGATAATGAAAATGAAATTTTTGTTTATTTATGCCCTATGTTTAAAACAGGAAAAAGAAGTAGTATTATTGCCAGTTCTGGAAATAGCTTAGAAAAAGTTTTAGATGTTGAGTTACCCAGTAAAGAAAATAAAGATTATTGGATTTTAAGAGGTGCGGCCTTACTTATGCAGTTGGATGATTAAATTTTGGTACTATAAATTAATTTTTAATTTTTTTTTTAAATGTTAATGAAATTTAAATATTTTTTTTATTTCAACATATAATAACACATAATTTTATTTTTCTATATAAAATTATAATTGATTTACATCTAATAATAATAGTAAAATTATAAAACATAAAAACAATAATCGATAAATTTTTCTAAAACAATATAATATAAAAAAAATGATTTGAATATTTATGAAAAAAAAATAAAAATTTAAAAAAAAAAAATATTAAATTAAAAAAAAAAAATAA
>JAEEGI010007939.1_pt1 | contig 23602 bp, 25 predicted proteins | sample 8958751 | NCBI WGS metagenome assembly JAEEGI01 (sample SAMN16246545, study PRJNA631951) | gut metagenome | biome: gut microbiome; feature: rumen; material: KS-attached | host: Bos | place: Iran: Karaj | collected 2018-10 | reverse complement strand
GCGGCAATCGCAGCATACGCGCCGTATCTGCTGAACGGAATGTGCGAAATGTCAATTTTTGTTTCAAACATTTTAAGCCTCCTTAAAGTGCAAAAATTATTTCAATTTTTTCTTTTTTGATATTTTTCTCCGTATACATTGAAAAAACCGCTTCATCTGTTTTTCCAAACATCATTTTTTCGGAGATCACAGGGTCAAATACGTCAAATGTGCGAAAACCTTCTGCTATTCCTTTTCCGCTGCATTTGGAATATGCTTCTTTTTTTGTCCAGGTTTCAAGAAATCGTAAATCGTCGTTAACGCAATATTCTTTTTCTTTTTCGCTAAACATCCGTTCCGCGATTTTCGGGTTGATTTTTCTTATTTTTTCTATATCTATCCCTACAGGGGTATCAGAAAAAGCAACAGCATAAAACGGAAACGAGTGCGAAATGCTGAAAAACAGGCACGGAATATCGCCGAAATACGGTTTTCCGCTTTTTTCGTACTCTATAACGATTTCGGTTCTTTTTTTGCCGGTGTATCGTTCCGCAAAGTCATATATTTCTGCGGATGAAAAAACAGAAAGCGCATACTCGCCGCGGTCTCTCTTTTTTTTCAGAAGTTTTGCGCGGTTTTCAGGCAATGACTGCGCTTTGATCTCAGCTTTTTTATCATAATCGTCCGGCAGCCTGCACAATTTTATCGAAATCATCGTCAACACACTTTTTTATAAATCATATCATATAAAAAACAGTTTGTCAAGAACAGAATCGAAATAAAAAAAATATCGTTGTTTTTAAAACATCTTGACTTTTCAGCTAAAACAGGGTATAATATAATGAATATAGTATTATTATTTTTCAGAGGTATTTGAAATGACCGGAACAACAAATATCATCGAATTCCCCGGACTGGGGCTTTACGATATCCGTATAGACCGTGTTGCTATTCACAATATTTTCGGGCTCGGACTGGACATTTACTGGTATGCCGTAATAATAACGCTCGGTATGATCCTCGCCATATCTTTTTGTATGTGGCGTGCAAAAGATTTTGAGGTTAAAAGTGACAATATCGTAGATGCGGCACTCTGGTCAGTCCCGATAGGCCTAGTGGGCGCAAGACTCTTTTATGTTCTGATGAAACTTGATTCATTTGAATCTTTCTGGGATGTTATCAATTTCAGAAACGGCGGTCTTGCCATATACGGCGGAATCATTGCCGGATTTGTCACCGGTCTGATTTTCTGCAGAATAAAAAAACTCAACACTCTTGCGATGTTTGACTGCGCGTCGTTCGGATTTTTTATCGGTCAGGCAATAGGAAGATGGGGTAATTTCGTAAACGGTGAAGCATACGGCTCTGAAACTGCTCTTCCGTGGGGCATGACTATTCAGCGTTATTATCTTGATTCCGCAACCAATGAAGTTATGCTTTCAGACAGGATCATAGGGCCCGTTCATCCCACATTTCTTTATGAATCACTCTGGAACCTCGTCGGTTTCCTGATAGCCGTTTTTATAATCAGAAAATTCAAAAAAGAGTACGGCGAATGCTTCTTCTTCTATATGGGTTGGTACGGACTTGGCAGAGCGTTTATAGAAGGTCTGCGTGCGGACAGTCTGAAAATAGGGGAAGTTATAAGAGTATCTCAGATAATAGGTATAGTATTTTTCGTTTTAAGCTGCGTATGCTTTATCCTTATCAGGCTCGGCGTATGGCGCAGATTCACTGAAAAGAAAGCAGAGCAAAAACGCATTAAAGAAGGCACGTATTCTCCGGTATTCGAACATGACGGCGCTGAAATAGTTGAAAATGAGAATATAAACGATACAGACCTTTTCGTTGCTTCTCTCGAAGCGCACAGAAGTGTTGCACAAGCAGAGCAGAACGGCGGTGTTTTCGGCAACGATACTGACAACCGGACATCCGCTGATGATGAAAACGAAAAATAAAACCGAACGAGGCAACTGACATGGCAGCAATAATCGACGGCAAACTTGTCTCAGCGCGCCTGCGTGAAGAAATACGCAGCGAAACCGAAAAAATCAAATCAGCCGGAAGAGCTCCCGGACTTGCAGTTATTCTTGTGGGAGAGGATCCTGCTTCACAGGTATACGTCAGCAACAAGGAAAAAGCATGCGCGGAAGTCGGTTTTTATTCAGAAAAATACCTTCTTCCCGAAAATACGGAAGAAAGAGAACTCATTGCTCTTATAAAAAAACTTAATTCTGATGTAAACATAGACGGTATACTTGTTCAGTCGCCGGTTCCGAAACATATCAATTACGAAAATGTAGTGGATACTATCGATCCGTCAAAAGATGTCGATGCATTTTCTCCCGTGAATGTCGGCAGGATCATGCTCGGCAATTATTCTCTCGCGCCATGCACTCCGGCAGGCATAATGGAGCTTATCGCATCAACAGGAACGGATGTTTCAGGCAAAAACTGCGTTGTTATAGGCAGAAGCAATATCGTGGGCAAACCAATGGCTATGCTTCTTATGCACGCAAACGGAACAGTGACCGTATGTCATTCAAAAACAAAAGATCTTAAAAACATAACCCGAACCGCCGATATTCTTGTTTCTTCCGTCGGCAAGCCGAAATTCGTTACCGCCGATATGGTAAAGCCCGGTGCGATCGTTATCGATGTGGGTATGAACAGAGATGAAAACGGTAAACTTACCGGAGACGTCGTTTTTGATGAGGTTTCAAAGATCGCATCGTTCATAACTCCTGTTCCCGGAGGCGTCGGACCTATGACGATCACGATGCTTCTCAAAAACACACTTACCGCAAGAAAACTTCACTGATTATGCTTGGCAAAGAAGCCGTTAATGATTTGATATGAAAAAGAACGACTCCTTACCTTTCGATACAAATTCATATGTATCCTACCTTGCTGAAAAATGCGCAAATAAAATCGAACCCGATCTTTACGCAAAATATGACGTGAAACGCGGGCTTCGCGATATTTCAGGCAGAGGCGTTATGGCAGGCCTTACCGAAATATCCGAAGTAAAAGCATATATTATCGACGACGGCGAACTTGTTCCGTGCGACGGAAAACTGTATTACCGCGGGTATGAAATACACGACCTCGTAAACGGTTTTATCTCTGCGGGCAGGTTCGGCTTTGAGGAAATCACATTTCTTCTTCTTTTCGGATCGCTCCCGACTGTCTCCGAGCTTGAAAACTTCAAGTCAGTCCTTGCGGAATACAGAAAACTTCCCACGCATTTTGTGAGAGATATTATCATGAAAGCTCCGAGCAAAGATATGATGAATACTCTTGCAAGAAGCGTTCTGACTATGTATTCATACGATGCAAATCCGGATGATACTTCCGTTGAAAACGTTTTGAGACAGTGCCTTGAACTTATTGCCCTGTCACCGCTTTTTTCGGTATACGGATATCAGACTTACGGATACTATCACGATAATCGAAGCTTCGTTATACATTCTCCGAAACCGGAGTTTTCCGCTGCCGAAAATATTCTGCATCTTCTGCGGCCCGATTCAAAATTCAGCAGTCTTGAAGCAACTATTCTTGACCTTGCTCTTGTGCTTCACGCAGAACACGGCGGGGGCAACAATTCAACTTTCACTGCGCGTGTCGTTACATCTTCACTCACCGATACATATTCTGCCATGGCAGCGGCTCTCGGTTCGCTTAAGGGACCTCGCCACGGCGGAGCCAATATTAAAGTGTCGCAAATGTTTGAGGATATGAAGAAAAATATACACGACTGGAAGGATGAAGATGCAGTCCGCGCATATATTGCGGCGCTTCTCGACAAAAATGCGTTCGACAGAAGCGGACTTATTTACGGTATGGGTCATGCGGTCTATTCTGTTTCCGATCCGCGTGCACAGATTTTCAAAAAGTATGTAAAATCTCTTTCCGAAGAAAAAGGGTGTACTGATGAATTCGAGCTTTACTCTCTCGTTGAGCGTCTGGCACCCGAAGTCATTGCGGAAAAAAGACGAATATACAAAGGCGTGAGCGCCAATATAGATTTTTACAGCGGTTTTGTTTATTCAATGCTTGGTCTTCCTCAGGAACTTTATACGCCCATTTTTGCAAATGCGCGAATAGTGGGCTGGTCTGCTCACAGAATAGAGGAGCTTTTAAGCAACGGCAAGATCATACGACCGGCATATAAAAACGTTACAAAAAAGCGCGAATATACAGAATTGGAAAAAAGATAAACAGTCATGGCAAGCAATAAGCGGGGACGTAATTATATTACTCATTTCTCATGACCGGAAATAAGCATTTGCAGCGATATATTTGAAAATGACCGAATCTGAAAGGGAGGCACGGAAGAATGAAAAATAAATGTTCTTTTTTCGTGTCCGCACTGCTTCCGCTTTTTATTTTGCTTCTTTTTTCCGGATGTGAACAATCAGACAGATACGAAGAGTCTTTTTTTGCAATGGATACCGTTGTAACGTTCACGTTTTACGAAAACGAAGACGACTCTTCTCAGCTCTGCCTTTCACTTCTTACCGAAACGGAATCAGAACTTACCGAATGCGGCGGATATATCATAACCGCAAAAAACGATAATACGGTCGTTGAACTGAACGGCACGCTTGCTTCTATCGTGAAAAAATCCCTTGATGTATCAGTTCTTTCCGAAGGCTATTACGATATAACCGTTGCTCCTCTTGTTTCTTTGTGGAATATTCGCGAGGCAACAGCGCCGCCGACCGACGAAGAAATAAAAGCCGTTCTTGACCTTGTCGGATACGATAATATCTCACTTGAAGGCAATACTCTTTATTTTCAGAAAAAAAGTACCGGCATTGACTTAGGTTCCGCCGGCAAAGGTGCAGCAGGCGATATTATCGCAGAAAAACTTCAGAAAAACGGAATTTCCTCCGGTATAATCAATCTCGGCGGTAATGTTCATGTTTTTGGGGAAAATCCGAAAAATCCGGAAGGAAAGTTTATTGTAGGTATAAAAGATCCGTTCGGCCGATCGTCAATAATCGGAACGGTGAAAGTCAAGGATACAAATGTTATAACGTCTGGCGCATATGAGCGATATTTTGTTTACGAAAACGAAAGATATCATCATCTGCTTGATCCGAAAACAGGCTATCCCGCAAATAACGGGCTGGCCAGCGTGACGGTTATCTGCAAAGACGGCGCGCTTGCCGATATGCTGTCGACCGCCATGTATGTTGCAGGTTATGAAATTGCCCAACGCATGCTTGATATCCTCGCTTCTGACTATCCCGATATTGCTGCTGTTTTTGTTTTTGACGACGGGACGGTTTCATTTTTCAATGCTGAAATGTATGAGGCGAAATTTGAATGAAAAAGGTTCTGTTTGCGGTGTTGATCGCTTGCTGCCTTATTCTTGCAGCTTGCTCGTCAGACGGAAAAATAATCCTGCCTTTTGAGGCAGATCTCGAAAAGCATTTTACCGCCCTTGAAAAACATCCCGACGGCACGCCTCTTTCGGAAAACGATTATATTCCCGTTTCATCGGATGCCATTATACTCGAAAATGATCTGTACTCTGTAGGACTGAACGGGCTAACCGATGCTTTATGGTTTTCAGACCGAAATACCGGTGTTTATTATGATATGACCGGCACGTCGTTTTCAGATCCGTTCGAAGCATCTTCATCACTTTATATATACAGAGAGGGAAATATTTTTTGTGAATACTCCAAAGGAGTATATTACGATACGGTTTACGAAAAATACAGACCGTCTCTTACCGCATTTTATCTTTCAGAAAACACTGTGCGTCTGATTTATGTGATCGGAATCGACCAGCTTGCGTTTTTAGGCGAGTATCCCGTAATAATCACCACAGAAACATATGAAAAAAACGCGCTGGTATGTTCGGAACACTATGTGAGATCTGAAGGGAACGATTTTGCGTCGAAATTCGTTTCGGAATACTGCACGCAGTCGGAATATTACTATCTTTTTTCAGATAATCTTCCCGAACCCGCCAGAGTTTACTGCGAATTTGACGCCACAGCAGCAAGGCGTGAGCTTCTCTCTCTCGGTTATGATGCGGATAAGGTCGTTGTATGTATGTTTGTTGCGGATATAACCCTTGATGACAGCGGAATAACTGTCGATATAAGCACAAACAGGCAATATCGCTCAAAAGGCGTAAGGACAAGCAGATATAAAATAGATTTCTTTTCCGGTGATATTCCTTTTGTCCGAAAAACAGACTCCGAAAGTGAATATATTTCTTTTGCCGGAAGCAAATTCTGATTATGGATGATAAAATTCTGAAAATACGAAAATCCGATATTCTTCTCACTGCGGCGATCTTTGTTTTCTGTGCAGTTGCCGCCGCTCTGATGCTGTTTTTGCGCTCTGAAGGAGAAACCGTTCGTATTTACCGAAACGGCGAACTTTTTGCGGAATATGCACTTGCCGAAGACATATCAGTAAATATAGACGGACTGATGGATGTCATAATAAAAAACGGAAGCGTACATGTTGAAAACTCCGTTTGCCCGAGCGGAGCATGCGAACATACGGGCAGCATAAATAAAAAAGGGGAAAGCATAATATGCCTTCCCAACAAAATTCTTATTAAAATAGACGGTAGGGGGGAGACTGACGCGATAAGCGGATGACATGAGAGTAAATATTAAAAGACTTGCCTTTTTCGCAATGCTTCTTGCAGTCTCGCTTATTTTGTCCTACATCGAAAATATTGTATTTTCGGATATTTTCCTTCCGGGCATAAAACTCGGGCTTTCCAATATTTCGGTCGTGGTCGCGCTTTATCTTTTCGGATTTGCGCCCGCACTTTTTCTAGGAATATCGAAAAGCATAGTATCGCTTTTGATTTTCGGACGTTTGAGCGGGCTTCTTTATTCCCTTTTCGGGATAGTTTTTTCGGTAGTTGCAATGTTTGCGGTCAAAAAAAGCGGATTTTTTTCTGTTTTCGGCGTTGGAATAAGCGGTTCCGCCGCCCATATTGCAGGACAGCTTTTAGCTGCGTGCATAATGCTTTCAAGCACTTATCCTTTGTCTCTCTTTCCGTTTTTATGCACAGCATCGGTCGTTTGCGCCGCAATATTGTATTATCCCGAAAGGATCGTACTTTTGTTTTTAAGAAAGAAGAACTGTTTTGAGTAAAATTAAAATTCTGTTGGAAGATATAAAAGAAAACTTTGTTTCAAAAATAAAAAAGGGCGAAATATTTTGCGCTGTAGTAATTGCGTTTGCAATTACACTGATCCTTGAAATGCTTGGAAGACGAAGTGTTTTAGCCGGCATATCATTTCTTTTCGAATCGCCGCTTTTCTTCTTATATAATTTGCTGATCGTTCTTGTTACACTTTCGCTGGCGTTTTTTATGCGAAAGCGGTTTTTCGGCTTCGCTCTCATTTCGCTTTTCTGGCTCGCGATAGGGGTCACTAATTTTATTACTCAGTCCATGCGTATCCTCCCTCTTACATCAATAGATTTTGCAAATGTCACGCTCAATCTTCTTATCGTATATATAGGCGTCCTGGGAGTCGTTTTTCTTGTTGCAGGTTCAATTGCGGCAATTACGGCATTCTTTTTTATTTACCGTAAATTTCCCAAACAGCATGAATACGGCTTATTGAGAGCGTTGGTCACCGTTTTTTTGCTTTCTGCAGTTATGATCGCTTTCAGCGCATTTGCAATGCCTGTTGTTGCAGAAGCGGAAGATGAACCTATGAATATCAACGAAGCATACGAAAAATACGGTTTTGCTGCAAGCTTTACGCGTACTTTTGTGGATAAAGGGCTTCACGAGCCCGAAAATTACTCTGAAAACTATATAAAATCAATTCTTCCGTCTTCCCGTTTTTCAGAAAAAACAGATGTCCCCAATATTATTTTTGTTCAGCTTGAATCTTTCTTTGATGCCAAATATATTTCCGGGGTATCTTATTCGTCAGACCCGTGTCCCGTTTTTACGCATATGAAAGAAACGTGCATTTCCGGTTTTGTTTCGGTCCCGTCTGTCGGCGCGGGAACGGTAAATACGGAATTCGAAGTCCTTTCCGGAATGAACATAGATTTTTTCGGACTCGGCGAGTATCCGTATCAGTCAGTGCTGCGTGAAAAAAGCTGTGAAACGGCGGCATCCGTTCTTCATTCATACGGGCTGACCTCAACTGCAATACATAATTACGAAGGCACGTTTTACAACAGAAATACAGTATACGCAAATCTCGGATTTGATACGTTTATACCGGTCGAATTTATGACGAACACCGAAAAAAATTCGATCGGGTGGGTAAAAGACAAGGCCGTGCTGCCTTATATCGAAAAAACGCTCGAAAAAACCGGAAACAGGGATTTTGTGTTCTGTGTAACGGTCCAGTCGCACGGCAGATATCCGAGCGACAGTGAGGTCAGCAGAGATATCACCGTAAAAGGAACAGATGAAAACCTGAAAGCGGAATATGAATATTATATAAACGAGATACACGAAGTCGATATGTTTATAGGTGCCCTCGTTTCTTATCTTGAAAGCTATGACGAACCGGTCGTACTTGTTTTATACGGCGATCACCTGCCTTGCCTTACGGGGCTTGAAAGCGACAACCTTGACAAAGGCACTGTATTCACTACAGAATATGTTATATGGTCAAATTACGGTCTTGACGGAGAAGACAAAGATATTGAGGCATATCAGCTGTCATCTTACTTGTTTGACCTGCTGCACATCAACGGCGGCGTAATGCCACTGTGCCATTCGGAATATGCCGGAAAAGAAAACTATGAGAAAATATCAGAGCTTTTTCAGTATGATATTCTTTTCGGACAGAATTATTCATCCGCAAAATGCGAAAGCACATCTCTCAGTTTCGGAACAGGAGAAATAACCGTCACATCCGTAAATATGGTAGGCAATATTTTATACGTCCACGGGTCGGGCTTTAATGAATACAGTACCGTGTATTCCGGTGGCTTTGCGAGAAATACCGAATATGTAAGCCCTACGATTTTGAGGGCTACAGGCATAGGCATAAGTGCTGACGCGCAAACGGAAGTAATGCAGGTAGGCGCCGACGGGTTCAGGTATAATTGAAAGGATCAGAATGAAAGAGATAATTTATTTTTATTTAAGCGGCAATTCGCAATGCTCAAAGGCAGACAGAATAATCAGGAATGTTGTTGAGCGATTTCCTGAATTTCGCAAAGTCAAAATAAAAAAAATTGAAAAAAACCTTCAAAAAGATATTGCATGCATGTTCGATTTTACAACTGTCCCGTGTTTTTTTGTAAACGGCATAAAAATATTTGAAGGCAACGCGTCGATCGAAAAAGTCAGCGAAGCATTCAAATTGGCATTGAATTCAGATAACAAAACCGAAAAATGATTGCGAGGAAATAAAGATGACACCGAGAGAGCGATTCCGTAAAGTTCTGCGCTTCGAAAAACCTGACCGTTTGCCTCTTATTGAGTGGGCGGCATGGTGGGATAAGACTTTCAACAGATGGAAAACCGAAGGGCTTGATCCGTCTTTTGATGTCGATCAGAGTCTTGAATATTTCGGACTCGAAAAGCTTTACAATTTCGGCGCATCAATAAGGATACCTCATTATGAACATGAAGGCAATCCCGTTCGTGATGAAAAAGATTATGAGGAACTCAAAAAAAACGGGCTGTATTCCGATGCCGCCATAGAAGACCTTGTAAATATCGCATCAAAGTATAAGCAGTCTCACGAAAACGGCGATTTTACTCTCCGCATCTGGCTTGACGGGTTTTTCTGGTATCCGAGACGTCTTTTCGGAATAGAAGAGCATTTCTACTCGTTTTACGACTATCCCGATCTGCTTAAACAGATAAATTCAGATCTGGCAGACTTCAATATCCGCGCGATCAGGGCACTTTATGAGGTCGATCTCCCCGATTTTATCGGTATTGCCGAAGATATGTCGTATAATCACGGCCCGATGCTTTCAAAAGAGCTTTTTGACGAATTTCTCGCGCCGTATTACAAAAGGCTTATTCCGGAAATAAAGAAAAAGGATGTTAAGGTGCTTATCGATTCCGACGGCGATATCACCACAATGATACCGTGGCTTTTGTCGGTTGGCATCGAGGGCATTTATCCTCTTGAGAAACAGGCTGGCGTGGATATCTGTAAAATCAGAAAAATGTATCCCGAATTTTTAATGATGGGCGGATACGATAAAATGGTAATGTCCAAAACAGAGGAAGACATGCGAAAAGAATTCGAACGAATCCTGCCCGTTATGCAAAGCGGAGGCTATATACCGTCTGTTGACCATCAGACTCCACCTGAAGTATCTCTTGAAAACTACAAGATATACGTAAAGCTTTTCAAAGAATACGTTGAAAAATAAGAGTATTGATCTTCATAGAAAAGGCTGAACGGATCTGCCGTTCAGCCTTTCTGTATTTTATTATTCTTCCGTTATTTTTTCGTCCACATACGATGACATCGTATCGGCAAGATAAAAAAGGATCGTTGATGGGTATTTTTCAAAAGCAAGCTGCATCATATTTCTGTATTCGTAATCTTCACCGCCGTATGGTCCCATATGATAAAAAATGATCAGCTCTTCGATGAATTTCAGGGGAATATAACTCTTTATCATCTTTATCGAACGCGAGGCGTGCGGCAAGGGCAGGGCGGGCGACTTATTTGTCGTCCACTGAGTATATGTTTCCCACACTCCGTCTACCTTTCTGTTACGCTCTTCTTTCAGATAATAATTGCATTTGCAAAGGTCGTGCAAAAGCGAGGTGATTATTATGCTTTTTTCGTCAAGTTCAACATTTTTCATCTGAAGAAGACCGGCGAAATTTCTGTAAACGTTCAGACTGTGCTCGCATAGTCCGCCCTCAAAATTGTTGTGGAATTTAGACGCCGCAGGCGCTGTGAAGAAATCCGATTTGTTTTCAAGATAGTCTATAAGGTTCTCCACGCCGTCACGTTCCGTTGAGCGGAGCAGTGATATAAATTCTGATTTCTGTGCGGCGTTCACCTCTGCCCGTATTTGGTCGATATTCATTTGTTTTCTCCTTTATTTTCGATCAGATATATATTTCTTTTGATAGGATTCAGTCCGCGCCATGTAAACGCTCTTCCCGAAAATTTTTCTCTGAACTGTTTGTCTGTCAGTCCGTCGATATCCGATGATGTGAGACGAGTGAGCTTTACAGAGCTTTTCGCATACTCCGATTCCTCATTTTCCGAATTGTAAGGACATACTTCCTGACATCTGTCGCAGCCCCATATCAGTCCGTTTTTTACAACGAGAGCCTCTTCTTCCTCGGTAAGCTTTCCTCTTTTCTGCGTAATGGCGGAGACGCATCTTTCGCGGTCTATCCGCCCGTCCTTCAATGCTCCCGAGGGGCACGCTGCTTCGCATTTGCCGCAATTTTCGCAATAAACAGGTGTTCGGCAGTCGCATTCAATTTCGATATCCGAAATTATTTCGGCAAGCAAAACAAACGATCCGTGCTCTCTCGTTATAATCAGTGAATTTTTCCCGCGTATACCGAGCCCCGATATTTCTGCGGCGCATTTTTCGTCTATCGGCGAGTCGTCTGTGTAAATATCAAAAACGTAGCTCTTAAAACAGATTTCAAGCTCCTTTTTTATGACCGAGAGTCTGGACGGCAGATATGTGTGATAATCTTCAAGTGCGGCATATCTGCATATGTTCTGATCAGGCAAAGGGGTATAAGCATACGAGAGATAAGTTAAAAAAACAGTTTTGTAGCCCTTTTCGTTACTCTCTTTATTTAATGCAACTTTGCCGTATTCCGCAAAAAAAACGGGAAAGCCGTTTTTTTTGAATATTTTTTTGACCGTATTCAGTGTCATTTCAGCCCGAGTGCCTCTTTTGCAAGTATATCCGCCCTTTCATTGAAATAAATGCCTGTATGGGCTTCTACCTTTACAAATTCAATGCTAATGTATCGTTTTGTTTTTTTCATGAATTCCGCATATTCCCGCGCAGCAAAACTTTCAGCCTTCCACTCTCCGTTATACCATTTAGATATTCCGGTATAATCATGGTATATTTTCAGTTTTTTATACCCGTTTTTTATTGCAATCGAAGCGGCTGTCATTGTGCCTAGAAGCTCACCCGCAACATTTCTTGCGCTTCTTGCCTCTTCCTTAATACCCGCTCCGTTTTTTTCGGTTACGGTTCCGTCGGGCGCTATGATCACGCATCCGAAACCGTACATGCCGCTTTCCGTATCAAAACTGCCGTCAACAAACGCGGTAAGGGCATCGCTTTGCGCGTAAAACATCGGGTCTGCCGTCGGATCGATTTCCAGACCGGACTCGTCTGCGCCGTTAAGATATTTTTTTGCTTCTGCTTTTGAAGAAAAACTTTTATATTCGGCTCCCGAATACCCCTCGGTAGCTTTTTTGCATTCTTCCCATGTTAAAAAAATTCCGGTTTCACGCCCAGTTTTAACTGCGTAATACTTCTGTTTCATGATTGGTTTTTTAAAGACACGAAGATGCTGTCTCCGTGTCTTTTTCCCTTAGAAATTAAGATTTGTTGCCATTATCAGCCGTTCTTTGTCAAACGGTTTTTTCATGCTCAGACCTTCGTCGATGTCAAAATCGGTTGTTTTTCCGTTCTGCACAACAACAACCCTCTTTGATTTGTTCTGAATAAGCAGATCAACCGCATGAACGCCCATGTTCGTTGCAAGTATGCAGTCGTGGAACGACGGTGCGCCGCCTCTCTGAATATGTCCGAGAACGGTTCCTCTCGCTTCAATTCCCGACTCAGCCTGAAACCTTTTCGTAAATTTGTCTATGTTTTCTATGCCCTGTTCGTTAACATATTCAAAGTTAACGTTCTTTTTATGCTTGCTGTTCGATTCGGGGAAGAATACACATTCCGCAACAACTATAACAAAATAATTCTGTCCGCGGGCTTTCTTTGCTTTTATGAGGTCTACAACGTCTTTCTGAAAATCGAATTTTACTTCCGGCACGAGAATTACGTCAGCACCTGTTGCGATACCGCCTTCAAGTGCCATCCAGCCCGCACCTGCGCCCATAACTTCAACTATCGCGCATCTGTCGAGCGTTTCGGATGTATCTCTGAGCTTTGAAATACAGTCGATTATAATATTCATTGAAGAATCGAAACCGATCGTATCTTCAGTGCAGACAATGTCGTTGTCTATTGTTCCGGGAATTCCCACGCACGGTATTCCGGCATGAGTAAGATCTCTTGCGCCTCTGAAAGAACCGTCTCCGCCTATTACCACCATTCCCTCGATGCCTAGTTCGTGACAGTTTTCTACGGCTTTTTCAATAACTTCGGGTTTTTTGAAATCTACAAATCGCGCAGTCTTAAGAACCGTTCCGCCCTGTCTGTAAAGATTTTCAACGGATGCAGTCGAAAGCTCTGCGCAGTTTTTTTCAACAAGACCTTTATAGCCGTTGTAAATACCGATAACTTTTATTCCGTTTGCCTGAGCATGTTTTACTACCGCTCTTATCGCGGCGTTCATTCCGGGGCTGTCTCCGCCGGATGTCATAATACCTATAGTATTCATTTCGTTGCCTGTCCTTTATTGCATAACGCTTTATTGATGTATTTTTCGTGTGTTTTTCAGCACATAACGTAGCTATTATATAACAAACGGTGAAAAAAAGCAAGCTATTTTTCAAAAAGACAAAAAAAAGAACCAATCAGCATGTTTTTCGGTAGACCGGTTTATTTTTGCATCTCTTTTACGAGCTCGACCGTTTCTCTTGCAATTTCCAGCTCTTCGTTCGTGCCTAAAACAAGAACTCTTACTTTTGATCCTTCTGCGGTGATCTCAACATCTTTGCCCATAACATCATTCTTTTCAAGGTCTATTTTGATGCCGAAATAATCCATATCAGAGCATATCCTTGCTCTTGTTTCGGGACGGTTTTCGCCGACACCTGCCGTAAATACAACGGCATCAACGCCGTTCATTGCCGCAATATATCCTCCGAGCAGTTTTTTGCACTGATATCCGAACATGTCGAGCGCAAGCTTCGCTCTGGGATTTCTGTCGTTGTCCCACGCGTCGTTGACATCTCTGAAATCGGCGGATACTCCCGAAATTGCGAGCATTCCAGATTTTTTGTTCATTATGTCGTTCATCTGGGCGCCCGTAAGATGTTCTTTGTCAATAATAACGGCTACTGCCGCAGGGTCAACAGAACCGCAGCGCGTTCCCATCATCGGTCCTTCAAGCGGAGTAAGACCCATGGACGTGTCTATGCATTTGCCGTACTTTACTGCGGAAAGCGACGAGCCGTTGCCGAGATGACAGATAACAAGCTTCAGCTCTTCTATCGGTCTTCCGAGATATTCCGCAGCGCGGCGGGAAACATACTTATGCGATGTGCCGTGAAAACCGTATTTACGGATCTTGTATTTTTCATAATATTCCATGGGAAGACCGTACATATATGCGTATTCGGGCATCGTCTGATGAAACGCTGTATCAAAAACAACAGTCTGCGGAATATTCGGGACTATTTTTCTGCATGCTCTTATCGCCGCGGCGTTTGCGATTGCGTGCAGGGGAGCGATAGAGTAATAACCTTCTATACGTTCGATAACATCGTCGTCAACGATACACGCTTTTTTGAAGTAATCGCCGCCCTGAACTATACGGTTGCCGATCGCATCGATTTCGGATATCGAGCCGAGAATGGCAAGCTCGCCTTTGGTAAGACAGTCAAGAGCGACTTTCGTGGCTTCGGTGTGATCCTTCATAAACACCGGATTTTTGATCTCTTTTTTGCCGGGAACGGAATATTTTACAAAACTGTCCTGCGCTCCTATTTTTTCACAGTTGCCTTTTGCAAGCATCGTTTCAGTGTCCATATCGATGACCTGAAATTTCAGAGAAGAGCTTCCGGAGTTTATAACGAGAATTTTCATAAATTTTTTCCTCACATATTGATTTTTGATTTAAAATATGTTAATATATTATGCGGAAGGTTGTTGTTGATAATTATATATTAATTTTTATCATTTGTCAAGTCATGTTGAACAATATATCGGTAGCGGGAATCGTGGCGGAATACAATCCGTTTCACTACGGACATATGCACCACATAAACGAAACAAAAAAACATTGCGACGCAGTTGTTGCTGTAATGAGCGGCAATTTCGTCCAGAGGTGCGAACCTGCGGTCTGCGACAAATACGCAAGGGCGCAGAGTGCGGTTTTGGGCGGAGCGGATCTTGTTATTGCACTGCCTGCGCGTTACTCTCTCGGGTCTGCGGAAAAATTTGCATACGGCGCAGTGTCATTGCTTGATTCTCTCGGTTTTGTCGATATCCTGTCCTTTGGCAGCGAAAGCGGAGATATAAACAGAATTATTTCTTCAGCCGAAAAAATCGATCGTATTTCATCCGATGAATATAAAACCCCGTCTTTTCGCGGAAAAGGATTTGCCCGTATTCGCTCCGAAATAACAGGAGAACAACAGTCCGGACCAAACGATGTTCTTGCAACGGAATATGTCAGAGCGCTGAAAAAACTTCATAGCGATATCGTCCCTTTCTGCATTGAACGAACTGACGGATATATAGAATCCGCCACGTCGATGCGGGAAAAAATAAAAAAAGGCGATCTTTCTTCATTACCTGATTTTTCGGCAGAAATACTGAAAAAAGAGATCGACTCAAAAAGAGCTCCTGCTGACGTGAACAATATCGAAAGAGTTATTCTCGGCTTTATCAGAAACGCACCGCCCGATGCATTCGAAAATATTTACGGCGTAAATACAAAAGAAGGTATCGACAAAAGAATTCTTTCTGCTGCAAAAGCATCGTCGTTAAATGAGCTTTATTCTCTCATAAAAACAAAGCAACTCACCTCTTCCGCCGTAAGAAGGGCGGTCATCTCGTCGTATCTTCGATTAAAAAACGAGCCTTATGCTCCTGTTCCGTTTGTTCATATCCTCGCTTTTTCGGAAACAGGGAAGATTTTGATAAAAGCAATACCCGATAGTATTGCCGTTATTTCAAATATGTCAAAAATAAAAGATATTTATCCTGAGTATGCAGACGAAGAAAGAAGAACGACTGATCTGTATTATCTTGCAACACCGTCGGCAGGCGAGGGATATACGGAGTTTACAAGGAAGTTTCAATGAAAAAAATAATTGTTGCAGTCCAGATGGAGGAGAGCGGAAAAAGACGGCTTGAGAGCATCTGTCCGCAAAACGAATATGTTTATACGTCTCCTTCCGAGGTAACCGCAGCCGATGTGCTTGATGCCGACGCCATAATAGGCAATGTTCCGCCGGAAATTATAAAGTCGGCAAAAAAACTCGAATGGTTCCAGTCCCAGATGGCGGGAGTTGACCCGTATATCAAAGACGGAGTCATATCACCGGATACGGTCATAACAAATGTTACCGGCGCTTTCGGTCTTGCGATCTCAGAACACATGGTGGGATGTATTTTCGAGCTTTACAAAAAACTGCATCTTTACCGTGACAATCAGAACAAATCGCTGTGGCGCGATATGGGCAGCGTAAAGCAGATCGAAGGACAGACGGTCCTTGTTGTCGGGCTGGGCGACATCGGACGCTGCTTTGCAAAGAAAATGAAAGCCCTCGGCGCATATACGGTTGCAATAAAGCGCCGTCCGTGCGAAAAACCCGACTATGTGGACGAGCTTTATCTGTCAGACGATCTTGACAGCGTTTTGCCTCGCGCCGATATCGTTGCACTCTGTATGCCTGATACACCGCAAACGCGCCAAATGTTTTCTGCCAAACGCATCGATTCGATGAAAGACGGAGCAACGCTTGTAAATATCGGCAGGGGTTCGGCAGTTGATACCAAAGCTCTTGCGGATGCTCTTGAGAGGGGAAAGCTATACGGCGCGGCGCTCGATGTTTTCGAAAAAGAGCCTCTCGATTCGAAACACAGGCTGTGGTCGATACCAAATGCGATAATAACGCCTCATATTTCAGGCTTTTTCCACCTTCGCAAAACATATGACAATATAATAGATATATGCATACGCAATTATGAAAACTATGTTACGGGCAGACCGTTTTTCAATATAATCGACAGGGAAACCGGTTACTGCAGATAAAATCATATTGATTAGGGAGAAAAAAATGAAAAAGAATTTTAAGTTCTTAACAGTATTGATTATTGCCATTGTCGCTTTTGCCGTAATGCCTCTTCCGTTTTCCGCCGATCTCGGCGACTATTCCGGCAGCAGTGATTACGGCGGAGACTGGGGCTCAAGTTCCGATTACGGATCAAGCTATGATTACAGCTACGACTCTGATTACGACGGGTTTTCCGGCGGTCCGATCGTCTTTGGCGATTTTGCCACTGTATTACTGATAGTTGCCGCCATAGTTATTTACATAATAATCAGAAACAAAAAAGCAGGCAATACAGGACCCGTTGCACCGGGCGCTCAGGGAGTTGACAGATCAACACTGAAACCCATATCTTCTCTGATTGCCGAAGATCCGATGTTCACGGAAGCAAGCTTCAAAGAAAAGCTTTCAAATCTTTATGTTCAGATGCAGAATTGCTGCACGGCAAAAGATATTGAACCGTTGCGTCCGTATTTAACGGATAATCTTTACGCTCAGTTCAACCGCCAGATAGAACTGCTTAAACAGTCAAACAGAACAAACCGTATCGAACGTATTTCCGTTCTTGACGTTGAACTCCTCGGTTATAACAGCGATTCCGTAAACGACACCGTATACGCACAGCTCAGAACACGTATTACCGACTATGTTGTTGACGACAGAACAGGCGCGATAGTAAGCGGAAGCAATACCGCTGAAAAATTTATGGTTTACGAATGGGCGCTTATCCGTTCCAAGGGTAAGAAAACCGATAATTCCGATGAGAGCAGAACCGTAAACTGCCCGAACTGTGGCGCCCCGGTCAACCTTAATCATACCGCAAGATGCGAATATTGCGGCACGATCATTTCTTCTTCCGATTTCGACTGGACTCTTACATCCGTAAAAGGAATCTCTCAGAGAACTTCAAACTGATGATGAATGATCTTCCTTTCGCCGATCTGCATGTCCATTCATATTTTTCCGACGGCACATTGTCTCCCGCGGAACTAATAACAAAAGCAAAAGCATCAGGTGTAGGGCTTCTTGCTGTTGCCGATCACGATACTTTCGCAGGTTCAGCAGAGCTTTGCAGACTTGGTGCAAACAGCAAAATAAAATGTATTCCCGCAGCGGAGATCACATGCACCGAAAACAAACATCAGGTCCATGTTCTTTGCTATCGCCCTGATTTTTCGAATGAGGCTTTTATGAGGTTCGTTGCAGACGGACGGCATAAGCTTGACATGATGAGCGTAAGGCTTATAGAGAAAATGGAACAGTCGGGTATCAACGTCAGCGTCAGCGAATTCAACGAATTTGAATACGACAGATCGGGCGGAGGATGGAAGGCTCTTCATTATTTCGTATATAAGGGCGTTACTTCAACTCTGCACGAAGGCGCATCTTTTTACAACAAATACGGTTGCGGATATGATACGGCAGATTTTCCGTCGGTAAAAACAACAGTCGAAAAAATACATTCAGCAAACGGAATTGCCGTTATCGCACATCCGGGTGTTTCGATACCTTTCGATGATCCTCAGCTGTTCATATCGGAACTGGAAAGATTTGTCTCTTACGGCGCAGACGGGATAGAATGCTTTTATCCCGAGCATTCCGATGAAATCACCGAAGTTTGCGAAAAAGTCTGTGACTGCAGAGGACTTCTTAAGACCTGCGGTTCCGATTTTCACGGAACATTCGGTTCGCATCCGTTTGCTTTTCCGAAAAAGAGAACGGATGAACTCAGACTCTGCGGTATAATATGAAAAATATTGTTTACAGTAATAATAATGAAATGAGGTAAATAAATCATGGTTACTTTCAAAGAAAAATCCTACAAAAATTACGGCAACTGTCTCGAAATCTCGAACGGCTGCGTGGATCTTCTCGTAACCCTCGATATCGGTCCGCGTATAATCCGCTACGGTTTTTGCGGCGGAGACAATATGCTCTACGAAGATCTTGACAGGGTGAATACATACGAAAAGGAAGACATTAAGGAAATGTTCGGCGCAAATGCCAAATGGTATCTTTACGGCGGACACAGACTTTGGATATCTCCGGAATATACCGAAACATATTTCCCCGATAATAACCCCGTTTCATACGATACCGACGAAAATTCCGCGATTTTTACATGCGATGTTCAGGAAGTTACGGGTCTTCTCTTTTCTACCGTTGTTACTCTTGACGATGAAGGAACTGGCGTTAATATTACACATATGATCGAAAACTGCAGCGGTGAACCTCAAACATACGCTATCTGGGCGCTGACGGTCCTCGATAAAGGCGGAGTAGAGCTTATACCCTTCAACACAAACGATACTGATCTTCTTCCGAACAGAACTCTCAGAGCATGGCCGTATACGGATTTTTCCGACCACAGACTTTATATGGGCAACAAATTCGTTTCCCTCTGCTCAGATTCGACAGATAAAAAATTCAAACTCGGCTTTGACCTTCGTTACGGTGTAACAGCTTATATCAATAAAAATCAGATGTTTGTTAAAAGCTTCAACCATTATGACGAAGGCGAATATCCCGACAATGGATGTTCGTTCGAAACATTCACAAACAACTGTTTCCTTGAATGTGAAACACTCGGCGAAATCGGTCGCAAACCCGACGGTTCGATCGTTGCTCACAACGAATACTGGTCGCTCTATAAGGATGTTTCGATAAAAGATCCCAGAGATGAAAAAGAAATAGCTGAAATTTTTGAAAAATACGAGCTTATCTGAACGAAACGGAGAATTTGATATGACAAAATACAAACGTGTGCTCATAAAAATAAGCGGCGAAGCTCTCGAGGGCAAACTTGACCACGGAATCGATTTTGAAATAGCCAGAGGCGTTTGCGAAAAGATCAAAGCCTGCCTTGAAATGGGCGTTCAGATAGCAATAGTCGTTGGCGCCGGCAACTTCTGGCGCGGCCGCAACGGAAACGATATGGATCAGACAAGGGCAGACCATATGGGAATGCTTGCCACCATGATGAATTGTCTTGCTTTGCAGGATACATTTATTAAAATCGGAGTTGACGCCCGTGTTCTTGCAGCGATCGATATGCAGCAGTTCGCAGAACCGTATATTCGCGACAGAGCCGTAAATCATCTCGAAGCAGGCAGAATAGTTATTTTCGGATGCGGAACGGGCAACCCGTTTTTCACAACAGATACTGCGGCGGCGATGCGCGCAGTTGAAATAAGCGCAGATATCGCGCTTCTTGCAAAAAATGTTGACGGAGTATACGATAAAGACCCCAATAAATACCCCGATGCGAAACGTTTTGATAAAATATCGTATATGGATGTTCTTACAAAAGAACTTTCCGTTATCGATACTACCGCAACTGCTCTCTGCAAAGACAACAATATGCCTGTTCTTCTTTTTGAACTCGGCAACGGCGAAAACATCGTAAAAGCGATAAAGGGCGAACATATAGGAACAGTAATCACAAAAAATTAAGAAAGGGAGAATGTATAATGAAACCGCAATACAAAGAAACAGAAGCAAAATTTAACAAAGCAATAGCAGCGCTCGAATATGAATTCTCTTCGATCAGAGCAGGCCGCGCAAATCCGGTTGTTCTCGATAAACTGACCGTTGATTATTACGGCGCGCCAACAAAAATAAATCAGCTTGCAAGCGTTTCGGTTCAGGAAGCACGTGTGCTTGTTATCCAACCGTATGACTCAACCGTACTTAAAGAAATAGAAAAAGCCATTCTTGCATCCGATATCGGTATCAATCCGCAAAACGACGGTAAACTTATAAGACTCAATTTCCCTCCGCTTACCGAAGAACGCCGCCGCGATTTATGCAAACAGATACAGAAAGAGGCGGAAAACGCCAAAGTCGCAGTTCGTTCAGTAAGAAGAGATGCGATTGAAGAATTCAAGGCTCAGAAGAAAAAGAGCGAAATTACCGAAGACGATCTGAAGATCTGCGAAAAAGATATTCAGGAAGCTACCGATAAATATTGCAAAGATATCGATGCGATAGCTAAGAAAAAAGAAGCGGAGATCATGGAGATATGACGGATATTTCCGATATCCCCACGCATATCGGCTTTATCATGGACGGAAACGGAAGGTGGGCAACGGCAAAAGGAATGCCGAGAAAATTCGGTCATGAGGCGGGAGCAAGGACATTTGAAAACATTGTTGAGTCCTGCCGCGACCTCGGAATCCGTTACGCCACCTTCTATGCGTTTTCCACCGAAAACAAGTCGAGACCGAAAGACGAAATAGATGCACTGATGCTGCTTTTTGACAGGTATGCCGACGACATATTTCGCCGTATAAAAAACGGCGAAACAAAAACATATGAAAACGTCCGCATCCGTTTCGTCGGAGATCTTTCCTATTTTTCCGAAAAACGAAGAAAATCGATTTCCGATATCGAAAATATCAATTCCGATAAAGAAATACGGCTTACTGTCTGCATCGCCCTCAACTACGGAGGCAGAAATGAGATAGTTAACGCCGTAAACCGTTTTATATCCGAAAATCCCGGAAAAACGGTTTCGGAGCAAAGTATTTCCGAAAATCTTTATGCGCCGGATGTTCCTGATCCGGACCTTATTATCAGGACTGCGGGGGAAATGCGCCTTTCCAACTTCCTTTTATGGCAAAGCGCATACGCGGAATTTTACGCAACTCCCGTTTTCTGGCCGGATTTTTCCGAGAATGATCTGAAAATGGCGATCGAGTCGTTTTCAAAACGCACGAGAAAATTCGGCGGCATATCAAAATAACTGTCAGGTGAACTGTAAATGAAAACAAGAATCATATCGGGTATTATTATTGCTGCATTTTTTGCGGTATTTATGTTTCTTGCGCATATCCCGTTCGTTCTCAACGCCGCAGTCGCTCTTTTAAGCGCCGCGGCATTATATGAAACGCTTATCGTAACAAAATATGTTGAGTCAAAAGCACTTATGTGGCTCAGTATAATGCTGGCGATCATTGTTCCGTTTATCGCTCCGGTAATGGTGCATTTCCCTGCTGCATATGCTCATGTAAGCACGGCGATCGTTACGGCTATCTTTGCGTATATACTCATTGTTTTCATTACAATGCTCGCATCGAAAGATAAATTCTCACTCGAACATCTCAGTTTCGTTTTTCTGATGACGGTTATTATCCCGTGCTTTTTCTCTACCATTATATACAGTTACAATCTTCCCGGAGGAGTTTTCAATATCCTGATTGTCTTTATGTGCGCATGGGGCTCTGATACGGGAGGATATCTCTTCGGCGGTCTTTACGGCAGAAATCAGGTAACGCCGAAAATCAGCCCGAAAAAGACTGTTGAGGGTATGATAGGCTCCGTTCTTTCTTCTTTTTCAGCTGTTATCTTCGTATCATATATATGCGATATTCTTATTGAAGAATTTACGGTGAATTATCCCGTTGCATGCGTTTGCGGACTTTTCGGAAGTATTTGCGCCATACTCGGCGATCTTTTCGCTTCAGTTATTAAGAGGAGCTTCGGCGTAAAGGATTTCGGCAGCATAATTCCGGGTCACGGAGGCATTATGGACCGTTTTGACTCCATTCTTTTTGTTGCGCCTTTTATTTATATAGTTCTTTCGATTTTGCCGATCTTTCAGTGATAGGGCAGAGGGTGAATTGCTATGGGTATTATTGTTTTAGGCTCAACAGGTTCGATAGGAGTGCAGGCGCTTGACTGCATTGAGAATCTCGGTTTATCCGTTTCAGCAATGTGTGCCGGAAGGAATTACACGCTGTTTGAAAAACAGATACGCAAATTTATGCCTCAGGCCGTTGCGATGAGTGATGAGGATGCCGCAAACAGACTTAAAGGCATGATCTCTGACCTTCATATTCCCGTTTTTTCGGGAGAAGAAGGCGTTTTGCGCATTTTTGAAGAAACCGAAAGCGATATCTGTGTAAACGGCATCGTAGGCGTTGCCGGCTTGCGGCCGACAGTTGCGGCTGCCAAAAAAGGTATGAGGATCGCTCTTGCAAACAAAGAAAGCCTTGTTGTTGCGGGAGATGAAATAAAAAGACTGTGCAAAAACCACGGCGCTGAAATAATACCCGTAGACAGCGAACATTCCGCTGTTTTTCAGTGCCTTAACGGAATTTGTCCGACAGACATTGATATTCAGACAATTCCGTCAAAAATAAGAAGACTTATTCTCACCGCTTCGGGCGGCGCATTTTACGGAAAAACGAAAAAAGACCTTTCAAACGTCACCGCCGCAGACGCTCTTTTGCACCCTACATGGAAAATGGGGAAAAAGATCACCGTAGACTGTGCTACCCTTATGAATAAGGGCTTTGAGATAATTGAAGCGGCGCATCTTTTTGATATTTCAGAAGAAAAAATAGATATCGTTATTCACAGAGAAAGCATTATTCATTCCATGATAGAGTTTAACGACTCTTCCGTTCTTGCTCAGATGTCGTATCCGGATATGCGCATAGCTATTCAATATGCGCTTACATATCCCGAACGTAATGTATCTCCGGTTGATGCTACGGATT
>JAEEGI010007938.1_pt1 | contig 23603 bp, 26 predicted proteins | sample 8958751 | NCBI WGS metagenome assembly JAEEGI01 (sample SAMN16246545, study PRJNA631951) | gut metagenome | biome: gut microbiome; feature: rumen; material: KS-attached | host: Bos | place: Iran: Karaj | collected 2018-10 | reverse complement strand
AAGACAAAGTTTTAATGATTACCGGAGGAACCGGTTCTTTTGGTAATGCAGTATTGAATCGCTTTCTCCGCACCGATATCGGAGAGATCCGCATCTTCTCGCGCGACGAGAAGAAGCAGGACGACATGCGTCATGATTTCCAGGCGAGAATGCCTGAAGTTGCTCACAAAGTGAAGTTCTATATTGGCGACGTTCGCAACAAGAGCACATTGAAGTACGCCATGAAGGGCGTTGACTACGTGTTCCACGCTGCTGCGCTTAAGCAGGTTCCTTCGTGTGAGTTCTTCCCCATGGAGGCTGTGAAGACCAATGTAATCGGTACCGACAACGTGCTTGACGCTGCCATCGACGAGGGTGTGAAGTGCGTCATCTGCCTCTCGACCGACAAGGCTGCCTACCCCATCAATGCAATGGGTATCACCAAGGCCATTGAGGAGAAGGTGGCTATTGCCAAGAGCCGTTATAGCGGCGAGACCAAGATCTGCTGCACCCGTTACGGCAATGTGATGTGCTCACGTGGTTCGGTCATCCCCCTCTGGATTGACCAGATTCGCAAGGGCAACCCCATCACCCTGACTGAGCCCAAGATGACTCGTTTCATCATGAGTCTCGAAGAAGCTGTCGATCTCGTGCTCTTCGCGTTCGAGAATGGCCAGAACGGTGACATCCTCGTTCAGAAGGCTCCTGCATGCACCATCCAGACCCAGGCAGAGGCTGTCTGCGAGTTGTTTGGTGGCAAGAAGGAAGATATTAAGGTCATCGGCATTCGTCATGGTGAGAAGATGTACGAGACGCTGCTGACCAAGGAGGAGGCTGCCAAGGCCCAGGATATGGGTAACTTCTACCGCGTACCTGCTGACAATCGCGACCTCAACTACGACAAGTATTTCAAGGAGGGCGATGCTAAGCGTGCGCTGATCGAGGAGTTCAACTCGGATAACACTCGTCGCTTGAATCTCGAAGAGACCAAGGCCAAGATCGCCTCGCTCGAGTATATCCAGAACGAGCTGAATGGTGTTCCGAATATCGTCAAGTAGTAATCAGCTGTGAGCGGTGAGCGGTGAGCTGTGAGCAATCAGCTATCAGCTGTGAGCTACGAGCAATCAGCCATGAGCTACGAGCAACTAGCTATCAGACTGGCTCAAAACACAAGGCTCAACTCTCAAAGCTCAAGGCTCAACACTCAAGGCTCAACGCTCAAGGCTCAAAGCTCACTGCTCAAAGCTCACCGCTCAAAGCTCAAAGCTCAACACTCAAAGCTCATAAACCAAGGCTCAAAGCCCAACGCTCAAAGCTCACTGCTCAAAGCTCACCGCTCAACGCCATAAACAACAATGCGTGATTTTCATAAGCTAGGAATTTGGGAACGTAGTCATCAATTTACATTAAAAGTATATGATGCGACCAAAAGTTTCCCGCAGAGCGAATTGTTTGGCCTCACGTCTCAGATTCGCAGAGCTAGTTCTTCTATACCTACGAATATTGCGGAAGGCTGCGGAAGAGCTACAAATAAAGATTTTGCTCATTTTTTGCAAATGGCAATTGGCTCAGCCTCGGAGGTTGAATACGAATTATTACTTGCTAGAGATCTGCATTATTTAAATAACGATGATTATAACATTCTCAATAAAGAGATTGTTGAAATCAGAAGAATGATCTATAAATATCAATCTGAGTTAAGATAGTGCGATGAGCAATCGGCTGTGAGTGATGAGCAATCGGCTGTGAGTGATGAGCAATCGGCTGTGAGTGATGAGCAACCAGCTGTGAGCAATCAGCTCTGAGCAATCAGCAATCAGCTGTGAGCTGTGAGCAATCAGCTGTGAGCTGTGAGCTGTGAGCAATCAGCCTGGCTCAACGCTCAACGCCCAACGCTCAAGGCTCAACGCTCAACGCTCAACGCTCAAGGCTCAAGGCCCAAGGCTCAACGCTCAAGGCTCAACGCTCAACGCTCAAGGCTCAACGCTCAAGGCTCAACGCCCAACGCGCAAGGCTCAAAGCCCAACGCTCAACGCTCAAAGCTCAAGGCTCAACGCTATATGAAATTCGAGCTGAGCATTGGAACCAACAAACTGGCTCACTGCTCATAGCTCATAACTCACTGCTAAAAAATGAATATTCTAGTTACAGGAGCGAAGGGGTTTGTAGGTAAGAATCTCTGCGCTCAGCTTAAGAACATTAGAGATGGCAAGGCACGCTGCTATGGCGACCTGGTGATTGACGAAGTATTCGAATACGATATCGACTCGACACCTGAAGAACTCGATGAGTACTGCCAGAAAGCTGACTTCGTGTTCAATCTTGCAGGTGTCAATCGTCCTAAAGACCAGAGCGAGTTCATGGCAGGCAACTTCGGCTTCGCCAGCACCTTGCTTGACACGCTCAAGAAACACAAGAACACTTGCCCCGTGATGCTCAGTTCAAGCCAGCAGGCTTCGCTCACAGGTCGTTTCGGGAATAGCGAATATGGTCGCAGCAAGAAGGCTGGAGAAGAACTCTTCTTAGAGTACGGAAAAGAGACTGGTGCAAGGGTGCTCGTCTATCGCTTCCCTAACCTCTTCGGCAAGTGGTGTCGCCCCAACTACAATAGTGCTGTAGCCACTTTCTGCAATGCTTTCGCAAACGATTTGCCTTACACGGTGAATGATCCAAGTGTCGAGCTTGAACTCCTCTATATCGATGATCTTGTGGAGGAGATGATTGCTTGCCTCAAGGGACAGGAGCACCGCTGCGACTTTGACGGTCTCGAAGTCATACCTTATAATTCTAATAAAGATCAAGAATTAGAGAATTTAAGAATTAAAGCTACCAATCGAGATGAAACCGATAGTACAAATAAAGAATTCTCTAATTCTCAAATTCTTGATGAAAAAAGAGGAAGATATTGCTACGTGCCGACAACCCACAAAGCTACACTGGGTCATATTGTAGAGCTCTTGAAGAGTTTCGCCGAGCAGCCTAAGACATTGATGATTCCCGAGATTCCTGCAGGCAGTTTTGCCAAGAAACTCTATAGCACCTACTTGAGCTATCTGCCCTACGAGAAGACTGCATTCCCATTGAAGATGAATGTCGACGCACGTGGATCGTTCACCGAGTTGGTTCACACCCTCAACTGTGGCCAAGTCAGCATCAATATCAGCAAGCCAGGCATCACCAAAGGACAGCATTGGCACCACACGAAGTTCGAGCAGTTCATCGTTGTGAAAGGTCATGGACTTATCCAGCAACGAAGCCTCTCCCAACCCTCCCCTCAAGGGAGGGCTATTGCCTCGTCCCAAGTTCCTCCCCTTGAGGGGGAGGCTAGGAAGGGGCTTTCTCCCCTTGAGGGGGAGGCTAGGAAGGGGCTTTCTCCCCTTGAGGGGGAGGCTAGGAAGGGGCTTTCTCCCCTTGAGGGGGAGGCTAAGAGGGGGCTTCCCATCTACCACACTGCTGATCCCACTACATATAATGTATTGAAGGAGAATTCTGAAAAAATGCGAAAGAACCCCACAGAGGCAGAAGCAGCTATGTGGGAGATGCTGAGAGGGAAAAACCTTGATGCAAAGTTTCGTAGGCAGCATATCATAGGTGAGTATATAACAGACTTTGTCTGTCTTGATAAACAATTGGTAATAGAGATCGATGGCGGTTATCATAACGAACCAGAGCAGCAACAACTAGACAAGCAAAGGACAGACTTCTTACAGTCCATCGGATTCAGTGTTTTGCGCTTCTCAAACGAAGAAGTAATGTTTAAGTCTGATGAGACTCTTAGTATCATCAGAAATGCCCTCAAGCATCTCACCCCTCCCCTTGAGGGGGAGGCTGGGAGGGGGCCGGTACTGAATTGGTTCGTATCTGGTGACCACATCCAGGCTGTCCATATGCTCCCTGGCTACACCCACAACATCATCAACCTCAGCGACACTGAAGATCTCGTCACGGTGATGTACTGCAACGAAATCTTCAATCCTAATCGCCCCGATACTTTCTTCGACCCAGTCTAATAATCTTTTTATCAAGAATTAGAGAATTAAAGAATTACGGCTTGGTCTATCTGTAATATTCCAATTCTAGATAAGAAATTAAGGTCAAGAATTAGAGAATTAGAGAAAACAGCATGGGCCGAATAAAATACAATTCTCAAATTCTCCAATTCTTGATAAAAAAAGATCTAGAATTAGAGAAAGGGGTTGACCAAGATAATAATAATTCTCAAATTCTCAAATTCTTGATAAAAAAGAGATAAAGAACGAGGGACAGCTAAATAAATTCTCTAATCCTCAAATTCTTGAAAATAATTAGATGGCACTGATTTATTCTGAACTGAGTAAAAAGATCCTTGGTCTCGCAATGCAACTCCATCGAGAGATGGGTTGTGGATTCAAGGAGAAGGTTTATCAAGACGCTTTTGAAGTATTACTTATCGAGAATAAAATAGAATACGAGAGAGAGAAACATATAGATCTTGTCTTTCATGGTGTCAAACTTGAACATGACTATTTCTATGATTTCTTGATTGAGGATAAGATAGGTGTAGAACTAAAAGCGTTTCCCGAGATTGTCGGTGAATTTGAAGCCCAGATAATAAACTACCTTCACGTGAGCAATCACAAGTTGGGGTTATTATTGAACTTCGGGACCACTAGCCTTGAATATCGATGGTATCCTAACGAGTGGCACTATCGCGACAAGGCAAGCATAGGATAGATTAAAAGATCAAGAATTAGAGAATTAGAGAAAGCTGCTAGGCCAAGCAATAATTGTTCTTGAATTCTCAAATTCTTGATGATAAACAAGGTCTAGAATTAGAGAAAACAATCTGGTCCCAAATATTAATTCTCTAATTCTCCAATTCTTGATAATAAAAACAAGAAACAAGACAAGCGATAGCAAAATAAATTCTATAATTCTCTAATTCTTGATAAAAAAAAATCATGATGGAAAAGCAACCAAAATACGATTATAGCGATGTGCGCTTCAAGAACAATGGCAAATTGAAGCTTATCATCATCGTCGGCACACGTCCCGAGATCATCCGTCTCGCAGCAGTGATCAACAAATGCCGCAAGTATTTCGACGTCATTCTGGCCCATACAGGTCAGAACTACGACTACAACCTCAATGGCATCTTCTTCAAGGACCTGAAGCTTGAGGCTCCCGAAGTGTATATGGATGCAGTAGGTGATGACCTTGGCGCTACCTGTGGCAACATCATCAATTGCGCCTACAAGCTCTTCGTGCAGACCAAGCCCGATGCAGTGCTTGTGCTTGGCGACACCAACAGCTGCCTCAGTGTAATCGGTGCCAAGCGCCTCCACATCCCAATCTTCCACATGGAAGCAGGCAATCGCTGCAAGGATGAATGCCTCCCCGAGGAGACCAATCGTCGCATCGTCGACATCATCAGCGATGTCAACATGGCCTACAGCGAGCATGCTCGTCGTTACTTGGCTGACTGCGGTCTTCCCAAGGAGCGCACTTACGTCACAGGTTCACCTATGGCTGAAGTGCTCCACCAGAACCTTGCAGAGATTGAGGCCTCCAATGTCTTCGACAAAATCAACTCACAGCTCAAGGCTCAAGGCTCACAGCTTCACCTTGAGAAGGGCAAGTACATCTTGTTGTCGGCACATAGAGAAGAGAACATCGACACTGAGAAAAACTTCTTCTCACTCTTCAATGCCATCAATGCCATGGCTGAGAAGTACAATATGCCCATCCTCTACAGCTGTCATCCTCGCAGCCGCAATCGTCTTGCTGCTTCTGGCTTCCAGCTCGATCCACGTGTCATCCAGCACGAGCCTCTCGGCTTCCACGACTACAACTGCCTCCAGATGAATGCCTATGCCGTCGTCTCTGACTCTGGTACACTCCCCGAAGAGTCTTCGTTCTTCACCAGTGTCGGTCATCCCTTCCCTGCAGTGTGCATCCGCACCTCTACCGAGCGCCCCGAGGCCCTCGACAAGGGTTGCTTCTTTATCGCAGGCATCGACGAGAAGTCCCTCCTCCAGGCTGTCGAGTGTGCAGTGGATATGAACAACAATGGCGATCACGGACTGCCAGTACCTGACTATACTGACGAAATAGTTTCGACAAAGGTGGTCAAGATCATTCAGAGCTACGTTGGCATTGTCAACAAGATGGTTTGGCGCAAGTTCTAAATAATATGCTTATAGATCAGAAATTATTGGATGAGATGACAGAGAAGGCGAAGAATTCGCCTAGGCTTCGTGCAGCATACGACCTTCGTACAACGCCCAAAGACAACAGTCAGCGCATCCTCAATGCGGTAGAGCCTGGAACGGTGCTGCCGATTCATCGACACAGAACGACCACTGAGACCATCGTCGTGCTTCGTGGAAGAGTGCGTCAAAACTATTACAATGAGCAAGGCGAAATTACCAATTCATTCGAATTGGCACCTTTGTCGGGCATCGTTGGCATGAGTGTTCCCGTGGGCCAGTGGCACGCACTGGAATCTTTGGAATCGGGCAGTGTGATACTTGAGACAAAGGATGGAGCCTACGCTCCCATCACGGCTGAGGATGTGCTTTCGGTATAATCTTGTCCAATAGGCTAATTACAATTAGAGCCGGCATCAATGAGCAAGTTCATGATGTCGGCTCTGATCTTTAATCAAATTCTGTTTATTCTGGAATAGGTCGAAAGTAAGGTGGTATTCTATTAAAAAGACGAAAAATGGATTTCTGAAGATGGAACTGCTCAATAGCAGTTCTGATGCCTTGTTTTGAAGTGTCAACTGAAAGCGAGCTTTCCGTCGCCCCTTCTAACCAACCCATCACCCTCTGGGCTTTCATCTTCATAAATCAAAAATCGTTTCACCGAAAAATACTGAAATATCTTTGTTCGCTCAAGATCTAACCCCCACTGATTAGGGCAGAACTGAGTCCAGAATGCATCAAGTAAAGGAAGGATAATGACCCATCAGCTTATCACATATATGAATTTGTAAGTAACTTATTCTTTTTGTTTTTCGGATAGAGGAGCGTTCCACTACCACCTGCAATACTATTCCTTACTTGAATTTTGAGTTATGTTATTTCTGTAATGGCAGGCCCACTATTTGTATTGAACCTTTTTGCAATTACGAGAGATTCCTGATAAGAGCCTGTCTCCTCTATATCTGGAGCTTCCAGTCTGTGTGGAAGTCCTCTCTACTCCATCGCGGCTACGCCTGTGAATAATAGCAGGAACTGCTATACTATCTTAACATTCTTTCAATAAATGAACGTTTCCCTTTCATTAAATGCCGGAATCCATGTAACCTTCTAGAGAAATCACTTCATGTCAATGTGTATACTCTACCCTACTATTAATAGATGCAACTTTGCCATGACTTAAACTGTTCTGAAATTCGTATAAGGAGCAAAGTCATAGTCCTCATCCTTGGAAAGAATTACGCTCTTCATTGCTCGGTAGGTCATATCGGCTTTGCGTCTTTCATATATCTGCCCATTATTATTAGTATATTGTAAGATACGTTTCCACTGCTCCAATGTAAAATCCTTTAAAAATGGTCCAATAAGGTTGTCGTATCTCCAGTCTGCCTGATCAAAACTTCTACTGTCGCCATATCGCTCAATATTGAAATCAAGGGATTCAGCTTGACTGACATTGTCGCGTAGATAGTCACTCAAATAAAGAATGGTATTACCCTTTTGAGGTTTCGACTTCCTTATATGATCCAAAGGATTAACAGCATGGAAGATGGCAAGTGCCTTCAAGTCTTCACTACTATTGATACTTGTCATTATTCTTATTCTACCATCTTCTGGTAAATGATCATAAAACTCTATATGTATATTGACATATTTGATAAAGAGCCTGAGTAAATCATCATTATCTATTGCTACATGTTTTGCAAAAAAACAACTATCCTTATCAAAACGATCAATAAAATGCGCGCCAAACTCGTCACCCATTATCATAAGCGCATCATAGTTTACCACTCTATTATCATCACATTCTTCGTTCGACAGATAAAAGACAAGCTTCCAAAGCGATTTGAACAGACTATAGAACAACGTCACATCCTCATATTTGTCAAAATAACGTGCCTTAAGGTAACGTTTCAAGTTATCAATAGTCACCATCTGGTCTTTGACTGTTGCCAGATCATCAAGAAAAACTTCTATGAAATCCTTAGAATTCAATGCAGGTCGAGTCAGTATCTCACGGAGCATATTCACAATATGACCTAACACTATCTCGCTTGAAGGCTGATATAGCTCACGATTCCCCTTCATCGCTGGGTGGGCACACAGATGTCTTAGTTTCTGCAAAGACTCAAAGTTACTATGGCTGGCTGCATCCAGTATCTTGTGGGCATCCCAACATTTCTTGGGCAATGAGGTTTCCCAATCAGGAGAGGTAGGGTTCTGCTCCCAATGAGCCTCTACCTCATCAAGGATTTGTTGTGCACGTGTATCGTTGAACTCAGATGATAACTTCTCAAGTTTGTAAATCATATCGCAGATAACGGTAGCGTATAACATAACCACAGCGGATCGCAGGTTCCCACTATAGTAGCAACTCAGCACTTCTTTGAAATGCTCAGTTGTGCGATACTCTTGGATTTGTCCCTTTAGTTTTTCTACAATAGGATTATTCATAAAAGATAATCGGATATTTATTTCGGATAACTGTTCCTGATAGCAACGGCTTCATCACACCAATTGCTCAAGTTGTCATATATATACTGATAGACATTGTTGCTATATGAATAAGGCGGGTTATAGGCGCTACAAACGAGAGAGAGATTTATCTCGTTACCATCTGCTGGATTCTCATGGTGGGCTATATAGTTAAAGGTCTTGTCAATGCAGAAATACTTCAGAGGATTCTCACCCTGATAATCTTGCTCACCGCTAATGTTTTTCAAACCGTGAATATAGACAACAACAATTCCCTTGCCTTCTTTCCAAGCATGTTCTATTTCGTAATTAATCCACTTACGGTTGGCCGTATATCGTCCAGCCAAAACCACAACACATGAGCGGTACTCCATAGCAGAGTTAATCCAGCGTTTGATACTATCATCACCTTTTCGCTTCACTTCTTCCCAAGCATTGGAAGAAACCAGCGAGTTGCCCTCAACCTGACCCATATTGCGAATTTGTTGAACTCGCCAATTGTCGTTATTATAATGAAAACTAAAGAAAACTCTTCTTTTCATTCTATCGTTCGTTAATTAGTTCGCATTAAAAATTACCTCCCCCTGCAAGCCACTCTCGCAGCGTTACCTTTTTCTTTTTGCCATCGTAACCTGTATAGACTACAGTCAGCACTTTTTGCCCGTAAATATTTTCTATCTCATCGACGTATGGATAAATCTCCAGATACTCATTTCCGTCATATAAGGAAGTTAAGGAATCAACCATAGGGAGAATAGCCATATTATTTGATGACAACTTCAGCTTATCAGCAATACCAACTTCCCAATTGCACCACATGGAAGCAAGCGCTCTGTTAGTGGCAAGGAACAGGAATCTATCGCAGGTGCTGATGACTTCTTTTATTCTTACTGCCGTATCGCCACAAGTTTCCTTGGGCTGTTTCTTATCCATGCTATCAATATACGGAACTACATTGTAGTCGCGTTTTAAAAAGTTGAGCAAGCCCTTCAAATCCTCCAAGTCGCTATGCTTATGAGAAATGAATACTGTAGTGCCGCTGGCAAAGCGAATACTATCAGAGCTGAAATTCCTTGTGCGGGTATATGACTCATTGACAATATTTGAATCGCCAATGCGGCTGTATGCGTTAAAATATCCTCTTACTAATTTCATAGATTATGGTTGTCTTATTTCAACAGATCCTTGAAAAGGGATGTATAAGTTAATTCTGTCAGTAAGCGTTTTTCAAATTTGCCGGGGGTTGCATCAAAAATCAGCTTTGCCGCTGCACCTGTGCTGGCAATAGGGAACACTTTTGTTTCAGGGTGATAATGGGTAAACATCTTATATTCGTCTTCAACACCATCCATTCCACCGATGAAGAACGCTGCAAAGAAATTATTGTCTCTAATCATCTGGAGTCTCATTTCCAGCAAACTTGCATCTCGGTCTCCCAAATCAGGTGTAAGAACAATACGTGCAACTGACTCATTCTCCAATGGGAATAGCCTCTCGAAAAACTTGGTCTGGTAAAGCGTTACATGTTGATTAGCCTCTTGATTGGAATGTCGAAGTACTTGAGCTATCAAAGCCGTGATAGAAGGATGACCTCCCCACACAAGGCGGTACTTAGGGAGGATAACCGATGTCAGTGCTAGAACGGAATCGCGAATGGCTATAACATCCGCAGTCTCAATATACTTAGGGTCTCTTCCAGGAAGCGGGATGCTTGCCGAAAGGAAGATGTTCATTTGTTCAGTAGCCATTGTGAGAAAGCGTTCTTTTTGATTGTTTGTACTTCAAGTGAGTTATTCAGCCAGTCAAGATGATCTATCCACTTGCGTTTGATACGCAAATCATCGTAGATAAGATAGATATGAGAGTCCGGGTTGTTCAGTAAATCCTTAAAGCGCAATGAGTCGTAGCAATCGTATGATTGCGGTACTCCCACTGCTGGAATAAACACATTTAGCTCATCGCCATCCATTCGCTCAACAAGATATTTGTATTCCTGTATCAGCGTTCTGCCCACCTTTTGAGCTTCCTTGATGAACTCGCCCACAAGGCTGTCCTGTCGAGCAGCCATATTACGAGCTCGGACAGATTCAACCCTTATGGTCAGTTGCTCAATCGTTTCATCAGTCAGCTTTGCATTGGGGGCACTATAGTCACCTGCAAAATTGTCCTTGGTCAGCAACACAGGCTCACAAAGATGGTTGTGAATATCGAGCTTCATTCCTGGCCATACCATCTCAATAACTCCTATCTGCTTTTGGTTTGCAGCAGTGATTTCTTCCATGCACCATGTACTGGCCTTAAAATCGTTGGTGTAAAGTTGGATAAGGATGTCGCAATCGGACAGACGATGATGAAGCTCATCTTGAAAATTCTTTGCTGCATTTATAGAGTAAGCGTCAAGAAACACATCGTAGTTGCAACGCACCAAAGCATCGAAGAGTTGATTGGCCACTACTGTAGAGTCGCTACGGCGATAGCTGATAAAGAGCTTTCGGTTCTCCCGCATCAGGCGAAGAGCCTCCAGCGCGTAGTTGACAAAAGCATCAACCTTCTCTGGTTTGTACAACTTGCCATTCATCTTCCATGCAGCTTTCGGTATTTCATCAAAGAAACAATCTTTATGAAAATACACAGGTATGATGGCATCACCATTCCCCATCAACACCTCCAGTTTGTCTGCATCCAAGTCATTATGGTCTTTTTTACCAAAGTAATAGACAAAGGATGGCTGCTTGTTCTGGTAATCAGTAGCAAAGTTAGCATCGTATATCTCAACGAATGCGCTTTTAGACAGTCCCATCTCGTTAGCCTTCTCATAGAATCTGTTCCTGATGAACTCGTAAGCGTGATTTGTTGTATCGCCAAGGAATATCAATTGATAACGATATATCATTCGTGCTAGTTCGTTTGAATTTAGAAGGTGAAAAATGAATCTATTAGAAGAATTTTATAATATTATGTGTTTACACTTATATGTAAATCATATTCTTCCCAATGGTCTTTTTTCTCTTCAGCCTTTTCAATATAGTACTTGATATTGTTTATAAAGTCGTCCCACTTCACTAATGAGATATAACTACATTCACCACGCCATATAGTATCTCCATTGTCACATCTATAGGTGTTAGAGTCTTTTATGTTAAACATATTCTTTTTTAGAATAGTAAACATCCAATCTCTATTAATTCTACAACAATGAGAATCACAGCAAGTACCTTGGCTAATAGCATATTCATAACTACCAGACTTATCAGGAATTACTACCCCTATAATGCCATTACGGTGACTTGTTCCTTTATCTGTTGTTATTTCACGGATGGAATAATAAATCTCCCAAGGTATCCACTGACTCTTGTCATAACTATTGGGGTTTTTCATTCCTGCTGAAATAAGAACTATTGTGCATGTTGTTGGCCATATCATCTTTTTCAGATGATCATAAATATATTCGTCTGACTTATCGGATAAATCATCATCGCCCTTCTCACCGCAATATACTTGTCCGTTATCAGACAATAGCTTCTCCAGCTCATCAACATAATCACGCCCCCATGTAAATGATGTTACATTAGGTAACGGACGTACATTTGTATCCTTGTACTTATAAGAAACAAATATGTTGTGGCCCATCGTTTAGTATTTAGGAGTTTTGTGTCCTACAATTTTGAAATAGCGAAGACAGAAAATCACAGATACAATCCCAATTGAGAATAAGAGTAATAACAATAATAACAATAATCAAAGTTAAATAGAAAGGAAGGACAGATTTTGTCTTCCATTGGCCTGTAGTCTTAACAAATCCATTTTCCTCATCATCTTTGTCTTTAGTTAGTGGCTTGAAATTATACAATAATTGCTTGGAGGTTTCACCAACCGTATTCTGTTTATTCAAGAAGTCACGCTGCCTATTGCGCATTCCTCGCTCCAGAGAAAGATAGAAACCATCCAAATACCAGAACATAGCGGTCGGCAATAGTGTTAGGAGTAACCACCAATTTAGTTCTGCAAAACTACAACTGATAGCCATAAATCCTGCCGTTATAGTAACTAACCATGTCTTACAATTGGCACTATTGCTGGCCATGCGTTCTATATTTCCCTGCATCATCTCCAAATACAGTCTCTCGTCATTATTGAAACAGTCTTCTTTCATAGAATTATCTTTTCTTTTATATCAATCCTTTGCCCATTCTTTTATGGTTATTGCTTTGTCTTCTTGGTATACTACGATTTTATCTTTCTGCAATTCTGCCATAGAGTAAATATCCAAGTAAGCAGGTCGATTAACAACCTCGTCCAATGCCAACACACATATTTTCTTATTAAGAGCATGGGCATAGCCCAGCTCCCAAGGAGTCCATTGTGAGGTAGTACTTGATTCAGTTAAAACATACATCATGGCCTTTGAGGCTTTGATTCGTTCTATGATGACCCCGGCTGTATCTTGGTTTGTAAGTTCCCTTCGCAGTTCCGATCGGTCATTGACCCAATCAATATAGACATTCATCCCGTCGACATTAAGCATGGTCTTAATTTTAAGCAAAAGACCCACATCCTTTGAACTATGGGAAAGAAAGACATCGAATGTCTTATGTTGTTCAAGCTGTGAATCGTAGATTGCGTTTAGCAATTCTTCGGGGGTGTTTAATGCTTTGGGCACGTCCTTGTCTCCAGGCTTCATTTTTCCTTTCGGGTTCTTTCTGAGTCTAACCTCTTTAATGCCAAAACGTTGTAGCGTCTGAAATGCAAAGAAACGAAGATGATAGTTTCTTTCAGCAGCATTCACCTTCTGAAAAAGATCTATCGTGTCGTTGCACTTATACTTGGAGGCTTCTAGTAGGTATCGGTAGCAGGTATCGACATCCTCAGGATGTGTTCTCCTATGTCGAAGATACTTCCCCAATAAATAACCCGAATAAGCAGGTTTTACTTGCTGAACCAATGTTAACTTCTGCTGTTCTCTTTCGTGTAGCTTCTGTATCTGTTTTAGGCTTTCTACCCTCAACTGCACGATCTGGCTTTGCCTTGTTGCAGGGTCAATTGGCTTTTCATTCTGTTCGTGCAGCTTCCGTGTATTATTTATTACTTGACTAGCCTTAAAAAGGATGAAAATGTTAGGTTTTGGAAATCTATAACGTCTCTTTTTCCCTCTCTTAACCAATCTCTCATCAGCTTTCTGATATGTCTGGTATTTAATCACTATTTCTTGCCAGTGGTGCGGGTAACACTGTCTAAACATACTAACGAAGTCATAGTCTGTGAAACCTGGCATCATCAATGAAGCAACCTTGCGAAAGGGAATCCTCAACGAAATGCAATAGTCATTGATATACTTGATATATTGTCGTTTAGCATGACCTGACATCACTATATTTTACTTTCTTCAGCTGCAGCAAGATTAGTCATAAGCCAATTCTTTGCATTTTCACTATTATTGTCCATCCTATTAATTATGCCATCCAATAAGGCTATGTATCTTTGCACCTCTGATTTCCAAATTTACTCATAAACTTTTTGAATTTTTTAGATAAAATAAAAGTAACTCTTTACTTTTTAAGCCATTCATACAACGACATCTTTGTTCCATCTGGCATTATGATTTGAAATAGATTTATTTGGTTATCATAAATAATCCACGGATACTGCTGAAGGTACTCGTTATGTTTCCATCGTCCATGATTAGGCTTAATAGCAAGAATAGCCACATTCTCGACTCCCTTTTCGCTATCAGCAAAACCTAACTCCCAACTACACCATAAGGACTTCAAAGAATCGGTAGTTACGACATAAATAAGTTTCTTTGCACCTTTTATTCTTTCCTTAATCAGAAAAGCTGTTTGGGCATCAGTTGGATGCTGCATTTTTGGATCTTGCCAATCAACATAAGCATGAACGCCACCTTTTCCGTGATATAAGAACAACTGAACCTTTCGGATAAACTCTCTGTCTGAACTAGAATGCGACACAAATACATCATATAAAGTGCCTTTGTCACAAGGCTCACTTGTAGGTGTACTCCAACCCTCAAAAGCTTTTACAAAATCCTCTATCCATTGTTTTGTCTTCAACTCTTTCGATTCCATAATTCTACAAAATTATATCACGAAATTTGTGTACAATGGTTACAATCCATATTTTTATTTCAAAATATTTTCTTCAACCAAAAGCTGATAAGGCCCTTCCTTGACTTCAAACATCACTGTATTAGGCTCCAATACCTCAACTCCATGCCAAACTCCTTTGGGGATGTGATAGCCATATTTGCCATTGAGAGGATTGAGGATACTACTCCTTTGTTCCAGGTTTCTTAATCTTGATTCCAAACATCTCTTCTGCGACGTCGATCATGACATCACGGGAGTGAACCTTGTAGTGCAGCTCCTCGATGATCTTCTTGAGTTCTTTGGGGTCATCAGGCAAATTCTCAAGTGGCTTGTATTCTTTCATTAAGAAGATGGAAAATTGTAGAGGGTAGATGGAAGAGGGAAGATACTCCGAGACTATCCTTGAGAATTATTAATCTTGTTTCGGATTTTCTATTTGCTGTACAAGACTACGCAAATAGGCGTCAGATACATTTTCGATTTCCGATTTATCGTAAATACACATCAGCGTGATAATTACCTCATCCTCGGTTTGCTGCCGTAGGTTGTATGTAATAACTCGAGCACCACCACTTTTACCTTTTCCTTTTGAAGAAATGGCCATTCGATTCTTATAGGTATGCTGTCCAAGAGGCTCCCCAGAGAAAGGATTAGCTTCCAACTCATCAAGAAAGGCCAAATAGTCACTTTCAAAAGACGGATATTTCTTGCGTAAAGACTTTGCTCCACGCTTGAACTCGTCGAGATAGTCGAATGATACCTTCATAACGACTATTCGGCGAAAAGATTACGTGCATCGTGGTTCACTTTACCAGCATGAAGCTGGTCGAAAGCCCGGGTAAGGCTCTCTTTCACCATCTTCTGCTGCGCCTTGGTGCTATCTTGTTCTGCAAGCAAACGCTGAGTAAGTTCCTTACGAACGGCCTTGGTCTGGCGCTGAATGAGAGCCCAAAGTGCATCTACAGCACTAATGTTTGTCTGCGAACTCGGAGTTGTTGTTATCGTTTCCATATCTTTTCGTATTATTATTATGTTTTTAATTTTCAAATCGCCATCATATGAGAACCAGTTTTACCTGCCTGATCTACCCCATTCTGCACCCCTTCTGGGTATTTCATTCAATCCTCTCGAAAATCGACATTGAAAAATATTCTGAAATATCTTTGTTCGTCTGATCTATTAACCACGAATCTTGCGAATCTTCACGAATTTGTATTGCCTTTGGCAAGAAATCTTAGAGGAAATCGGATGGGAGAAAAAGGGAAGATGGTAGATGGTAGATGGTAGATGGATGAGGGAAGAGGGAAGAGGGAAGATGTGGGATAATGAACAATGATCAAATGCCACAAGTACTGAGATATTTGATGAGTTCGTCTACATCATCGAAAGATCTCTCTTCTGATTTCGATGGTATTACATTAGTACGAACCTGAGTCCTGCTAACAGTTTCTAACATTATATTTATGTCTGCAGGCACATTTATAATCTCTAGACTATATGAAAGTGATGAAGGATCTTTCAAAAAGAGATTATAAAACTCATCGATAAAACTCCGCGTTGCGAAATTAACCTTTTGAAAATCTAATTTGATTTCGTTCTCTTGAATATTATCGACATAATCCTTCAGGTCCTTAGCCCGCATCCTGGACTTAAGATCTTGAGAAAGTATCTCTGTAATATCTATTGTTTTCATGTTATTCAGTATAATAATAGTATTTGAATGAAGAATTGAGGTTAGTTGGTATTCTTAAAGCAACTAAAGTTCCATTCCAACGCAAACCTTCTGGCAAGCTAATAAAGCGATCAAGGTTAATTCCCTTATGATAGAAGCTGTTGCCAGAAACCATCAAATATTGACCACCGAGACCTTCAACCAACATTCTTTTTGAAGTCCAAATACCATATCCGCGACTTTCAGCCTCTGGTCTGTTTTTGCTTGAAATACGTCTATTTGCAGCTTTCATTGCTTCCATGTCATCAATAATCTCATTGTTAGGGACCTTCTTATAACTACCTAACAAGCCAATACCTTGGTCAGCTATGCATATATCCAGATACCCCTTTTGAGGATAGGCTTGAGCAAAAATATATCCAATTGGAGATTCAGAATGTTCAGTAATATTGTCAAGAATCTCAGCAATCATATACTTTATGCCCTGTGCAACATTGGAAGCAATATTTGACTGATTTATAATTTTATTTTCAACAACCGACGATATAGCTTCTTTTTTGTCATTATTTGAGTCTGCAGGGAATGCAATGATAGGAATATATGTTTTTTTCGAAAACCTTTCCAAAAAAGCGATAAATTGTGTTATTCGCATTAGGTCTGCTCTAACACCGAAATTTTGCATTCCTATAGTGAGAAGATAATCATTGATGTTGATTATTGATATCCTTTTACCACAACCTGATAAATAGACTAAAAGTGACAAAACGAATAAAGGAGATACGAATTTAGTGTTAGAGAAGTCTATCGTAAGATCAGTATCTTCAGATGAATCAGCCTCTGCCATGATTTTCACGACCTGGGCCAAGCCATCTAAAAAATTGTCATTTACATTGATAGTTTTACAAATGACCATACTACATTCGTCTTTAATTAATTTCCAATTTGTCCCTTTTCCATCTTCCATCTTCCCTCTTACATCTTCCCTCTTACATCTTCCATCTTACATCTTCCATCATTCAACAGCTACGCTAGAGCTAGCCACACATGAGTAATGACCACCTCTACTTCCGCCTTATAAATTGGGGCAAAGATAGGATAAAATTTCGAGTTGGCAAAAATATGTCACAAAAATCTAAGATTATTGTACGTTTTGTCATTAAATTCCGACGAATTGATAGTTATGGGTGTGAATTTGGGAGAGACAGACCCCCTCGGTCCCCCTGCTTAGGGGGATGATTCCATCCGGAACACATTATTAATATAAGAAGACCCTCTCGGTCCCCCTGCTTAGGGGGATGACTTGCGGGTCCCCTATTATATCATCAAATTATCATATTAGAAAAAAAACTTGATGTTGTTTAGGACTTCGTCCTGATGCTGCGCTATATCGTCAGTCATCTGCGAGAGCGAGCTCCCTCATCTGACTGCCAATATATCTCAGCGACCATCTTCGATGGCCTAAACAACATCAAGAGAAAAAGACTCCAATCCTTGGAGTAGAAAAAAGCCTACGGCAAAAAAAGAGACCATCCGGACACGTTTTATAGCTTACGCTAGAAATCATTGAGGAAATCTTAATGAAGAAATAAAGCCTGGTCAAGCTTTTGTAGGGATAAACCGCAATTTCCACACTAGATTTCCTCCTTGATTTCTGCTCGAAGAGCATATACAAAGGGACTTTAACGTTAATGACCGAATAACTTGCCGTTAATGGACAAAAAATAAATGAAAAGCAAATCGAGGAAGCATCCTTCGGTAACAGTACACTTCCTCGACTGGATTATGATAGGATAACGTTTAAGTCGTATGTTCTAAGTAACTAGTCAGAATTAACTATACGTATTTTTCTTTAAACATGAATTAACGTGAATTATCATTAATTTTTCAGTATGTGTCTAAATATGACCCACCTTGCATACCAATAATTCATGTAAATTCATGATAATTCGTGTTAAGAAAAAAGACGCATATAATTATCGTTAATTTTGGTTACATACTTATATTATCTCAATTCTATTATTTTCTAAGTTACTCATTAACTCTCATCAGAGAGGTTCTTCATCTGATTGAAGTGTCTGAGGGGCTGTATCGGGTGATGAAACTTGCTCCTGAGAAGCATCGATTACTTCTTGAATCTGATTGGTCAACTCTGGAATAATGTTCTTGGCAACATCCCATACTATATAGTAATTGACTCCCATATAGTCGTGAACCAAACGGTCACGCATTCCTGCCATCTGCCTCCACGAAATGCGTTGCCATGCATATTTAACATCAGTTGGTATTTTCTTAGTGGCTTCGCCAATAATTGAAAGGCTGCGGGTCACTGCACGCTTCAGTGTCTCATCTTGAAGGAATTGCTCCATCTGCATTTCATCAGTAATGACGGAACGCACATAGAGACACTCATCAAGAATATGCTGAAGATAGGGTATATATGACTTATACATATTCTACTTCACTTAAAATGGTTTGGCCAATGTAGGGACTAAGACCTTTAAGTGTTACAACATCGAGCTTATTCCGTCTGAAACTATTCTCCAATATTTGACAGGCATCTAAGAAGTTTGGATAAGTCTCCTGCTCTGCGTTAAAATCGAGAAGGATATCTATGTCGCTTTTCGCCGTGTTCTCACCACGAACAGTTGAGCCGAAAAGACCCAGCCGGATGACTCCAACCAATCTAAGTTGACTCTTCAGTGATTGCAGACGCTTTATAACGGTTTTCTTTTTCATATTCTTACGTCTTACTTCATTCTCAGCATCGCTGGAGGTAGCCACGTATGAACAGTGGCTATCTCGCGCATCCGCCAATAAACGACCCAAATATAGTAAATTTATTTGAAATAGCAAAATAAAAATGAAGAAAAAGCGCATATTTCATTATTTTAGTAGGATTAAAAGTTAAATTGCAACGTATGATGGCTCTTTTTGAAACAATAAACGTCCACGTTTGCCCTTAAGAAGGAATGACCATCCGGTTCCTGAAGATTTAACAAGAGAAGACGAAAAAAACACCTCGACCAATTAAGAACACGAATTGCACGAATCGCACGAATGATCCAAGAAAAGACGAAAAATGAGGAAAAAATTCGCCTTGACCAGGGTTCTTTAACGTTAATGACCGTGTAATTAGTCGTTAATGACCATTAATTGATTTGAGACCAGGAGGTTTATCTACTTTAGCCTTTTTTATTCTTCCTAATCTTGATTCCAAACATCTCTTCTGCGATGTCGATCATAACATCACGGGAGTGAACCTTGTAGTGCAGCTCCTCGATGATCTTCTTGAGCTCTTCGGGATCGTCCGGAAGGTTCTCAATTGGCGTGTATTCTTTCATCGCAGATATGGGGCGGAAGTACCAAGTGGCGTGTTAAAAAAGGCAAAATGATATCACACATAACTTCAGTTTCTACTAAAACAAATCTTTTATCCTACGTTCAACTTCTGGACTCAGTTTGACTCCATTAGCGATAAGCGACAACCCTAATTCATCAATATGCCCGCTCAAAAGATGCACCTTTTTTTCTTTGATTAGCCTTCCAAATTCCAATTCGCTGACTTCTATAACATTATTACAGTTCACGTAAGTCATTTCTTTCTGAAACTTGTTAATATCATTTCTAATAAAGATTGGAAATGTATTCATGTCCAGTCCTTTCAACTTAGCTAGCCTAAAAGCGGTATCTGTCTGAGAAGAACATGTTGAGAATAGTAATAACCTGTTATTTCGTTTTATACAAATATGGATATGGTCTTGAACACCAATTGGGCAATCAACTGTAAAAAAATATTTCTCTCCCTCTCCTACAGTAGCGCCCAACAAACTATCTGGAAGTTCCATATTAAGCTATGCGCGATTGTATTGATGATAAAGTTCTTGGGTAAGTTCCAACAGTTCCTTGCTCTCATTGAAAAAACTATCCTCAGGTCCATCCTCAAAAAAATGGTCCAAATCAATGCGATAAGAGTTCTTCTGGTCCTTATCGTCGAGCATTTCTCGATAGAATGTCCACTCTGGGAAATGATGGGACAACTCTGACAATTGCATAGCATTAAGCTTTCCAAATGTATTATACACTTTGTCCAAAGCCTCTTGATCGGAATCAGAAAAAACCTTCAAGTCGGCATCGCAAAGAGCCATATATTCATGAGGACCCTTATTCGCAATATATTTTGCTTTGTAACCCTTAGGGTTTCTCATTTTTGTCTTCTCATTTTCCAAAATACATTTCGCATCGCTTGGAACAATACCAAATGGCATTGCATAATATGCATCACCAGTTATCGTTCGGCCTGTCTGGCGAAGATGCAAGCGATCGGCCAGCCACAACAGTTTATAAGCTTTCATATTGTCCATCACCTTATCTTCTTCCTTACAAGCCAGATAGGTAAGTGCCTGTATTATTTTCTTGGTATCTTTTGCCATAATCTTAAATAATAAATGTACTCAATTGAATGGGAGATTCAATTCCATTGACCTCTCTATATACAAGCATATGGTAAATGCTACTCGGTTTTATTACAGGATATAACTTCAAATACTCCTGTTTGCTATAGTTACTTGTACTACTTGAGAAAATAGGAAGTATAGCACATTTCTTAGTGTGTCCATCAACTACACCCAATTCCCATGGCATCCAACGACTCATAGCGGCATTAGGTGATTGGGCATATATTAATGACTTGCTATTCTCAAGACGAGCACGAATCTTCTTGGCTGTTTCTAATGTTACATTATTTCGATTAAGAGTAGTGTCTATAATAAAATCTACATAGACCTTGAAACCCATCTCAGTCAGTTCATTGTAAACGCCTCTAATTATAGCTTTGTCATTTATGTTATAAGATATGAATATATCAAATTTTGTGTTAATGTCCTTTTCTGCTATTCTGCTAAAGGTACGTTGACCTTCAGTAAGGTTTTCCTTAAAATACCTAAAATGAGATTCTGTAAAATAGTACATACTGCTCAAATTCTATCATTCTTAACTAAACGCCAATAATACTTCCCTAACTCAGTAAGGACGCATGTTTTACTATTTATCGCAGCAAAATACATGTGATCCTCGCCTACGGGCTTAACCAAACCAATACTCTGTAGCATTTGAAGCGTCTTGAACTTTTCTACGTTCTCTGGTTTTGCGTAAGGCTCTACAACTTTATGCTCTATATTAGGATCGTTTGTAAATTCAAACGATGGATCAAGATTTAACGCAACAGTATCTGAAGTAAAGAGATCAGTTATTTTTAATATCTCAGACAATGGCACATTAGGAGTTACTGTCTTGATAGGAGCAAACTCAGTAACATTAGTCTTAAAGATTGGACGTTGCCCCCATGCCCCAAATGCACGGTCTATGTATGCGTAAACACCTCCCATAGTGATATTGCCCAAAAAGTCCGCGGCTCCGCCGCGCAAGGCCTCGCACAACTGCTCAGTGAAAATACCATGCCCGCCCATTTCCATAGCGGTCTCATCCTCGCGACAAGCTGTGAGAATAGAAACACCAGTTGACAAAAGGCTACCCGTTTCCTCCAACTTGTATTTGCCCATATTGCCAGAATGGCAACAATCCAGAATGACAATTTTATTGCGAACTTTAGATCTATTAACTACTTCCATAATATCCTTCATCTGGATGCCTTTGTAATAGCTGCTGGAAGTGCGGATATTATCAGGGAAAACAATCTCTGCTCCAGTATCGTTAATGAAACCATGACCTGAGAAGTAAAGCATTGCCATATCGCTGGTTTCGTTGAACAATTCCTTAATTGCCGACATAGCATTATCAGAAGATTGTTCATCAGGCATCATTTTAACACTAAAATTTACCTTACCGTCATGATTTCGTTCAATAGCTGATTTTAAACTATTAATATCCTCTACACAACCAGACAGCCTATTTCCATTAGGGTAATCATTTATTCCAATCAGCAAAGCTTTCTTCATAATTAATAATTGTTTAGTCACATAACTCCTTTATTGCGTCAGCAACAGACTTTGAATTCCAACCAACGACCTTGTCTGCAGCATTAATAACAACTGTAGAGAAGCGAGTTGCCCCCCAATACTTTACAGCAATTATTGGCTTTTTATATTTCTTTGCAATCTCAATCTCCTTATTAATCCATTTACTATATGAAGCATACACACCTGCCAGGATTATAACACAACTACAACCGATGATTTTAGCATCGATTGCATCATAAAGTTGTTTGTCTGTTCCATTAGTATGTACAGGATCGTTTTTGGGAACAGAGTGATTGTAATAATTCACACCTTGCCTATTAAGGAAATCAATTATTGAATTGTATTGATTGGAGTAATTCCATGAATGTGAAATAAATAACCTATACATAATTGAAATATTTGATAGATTACAATATAATTATTGAAGCCTATTTATAGCTTCGCTGGAGGTAGCCACATATAAACTACGGCTATCTCGCGCATCCGCCTATAAAGTGGGGCAAAGATAGGATAAATTTTCGAGTTGGCAAAAATATGTCACGAAAATCTAAGATTATTGTACGTTTTGACATTAAATTCCGACGAATTGATAGTTATGGGTGTGAATTTTGAAGCACAGACCCCCTCAAATCCCCCTGCTTAGGGGGATGATTCCATCCGGACACATTATTAATATAAGAAGCCCCTCTCGGTCCCCCTGCTTAGGGGGATGACTTGCGGGTCCCCTATTATATCATCAAATTATCATATTAGAAAAAAAACTTGATGTTGTTTAGGACTTCGTCCTGAGGCTGCGCTATATCGTCAGTCATCTGCGAGAGCGATCTCTCCCATCTGTCTGCCAATATATCTCAGCGACCATCTTCGATGGCCTAAACAACATCAAGAGAAAAAGACTCCAATCCTTGGAGTAGAAAAAAGCTGACGCAGAATATGGCCATCCGACACGTTTATAGCTTGCGCTAGAAATCATTGAGGAAATCTTAATGAAGAAATAATGCCTGGTCAAGCTTTTGTAGGGATAAACCGCAATTTCTACACTAGATTTCCTCCTTGATTTCTGCTCGAAGAGCATATACAAAGGGACTTTAACATTAATGACCGAATAACTTGCCGTTAATGGACAAAAAATAAATGAAAAGCAAATCGAGGAAGCATCCTTCGGTAACAGTACACTTCCTCGACTGGATTATGATAGGATAACGTTTAAGTC
>JAEEGI010007937.1_pt1 | contig 23604 bp, 10 predicted proteins | sample 8958751 | NCBI WGS metagenome assembly JAEEGI01 (sample SAMN16246545, study PRJNA631951) | gut metagenome | biome: gut microbiome; feature: rumen; material: KS-attached | host: Bos | place: Iran: Karaj | collected 2018-10 | reverse complement strand
CAGCCGGTCGTGTATTCGGTGACGACGGTCGCGGTGAAGTCCATGTAGAGCGTCGCCGGCGTTTCGCTCGTGATGATGCCGCTGCTTGCGAACATGTCGCCGAAAATCTGGTCGTTGCCGCACAGGTCGAGCGTCGCTGTTTCGCCCTTCATGGAAAGAAGCGACCGCGTGTCCGCGTCCACGGGGTTGGTTGTCGCGTTCGATGTCGCGGTGACGCGGCGCGGGTTCTGCGCGGTGAAGGCGTACGGCACCATCGTCTTGATCGTCCCCGCCGTCCAGTAGTCGCCCATGAGGCCGTTGAAGCGGTTGCCGATGGAATGCAGCTCGATTGTCCCGGTGAAGCCGTTCGGGTAGAAGCGGAAGCAGGTGTGGAACGGCCCGTTGAAGACGAGCGTCCCGGAGCCGGAGGCATAGACGTTGTTGCGCGACATGAAGACGTCGTTGAAGACCGCCCGCGAGCCGGCGCCCGACACGAGTGCGACTTCCGTCCTGTTGGATGTGATCACCGGGGCGTTGAAGGTCACCGTCGCGTTCGCGGGAATGGAGAGCGTCGTCCTGCCCTGCGACGCCACGGAACGGTCGACCAGGACGAGCGGGCGGTTGATTTCAACCCCGTTTGCGAAGGTCGGCGAGTTGGCCTGCCCGTTGTGCAGGATCGTGACGGGGTTGCCCTTGAACGAGCCAAAGGCGTTTGATTCGTTGAACTTGACGATCATGTTGTCGACCAGCACCTGGTTGTTCCAGTCGGGCGTGGCCGCGTTGAGCCGCAGTTGCGTCGTGCCGCGTCCGGCCACGGTCAGCTTCGCGCCGCCAATAGTCTTGACTGGGCCGTCGATGACGATATGGCCCGAACCTGAATCCCAGGTCTGGTCGGCGGCGAGGACGACGGTGCCGCGCGACGACGCGAAGCTCGCGTAGATTTCGCCGTTGCCGGGGTTGGTGAAGCCGCCGGAGCCGAGTCTGAGTTCCTTGCCCGACGCGGCGCCGAACGCGAAGTGCTGGCCTGCGAAGGTGAAGCCCTTGACCCAGGCGTCGGAGTCGGCCAGGAAGTGCGCGTAGTTGCCGATGGTCGCCGTGATGGAGGCAGAGCCGTCCGTCAGGCTTTGCGGCGGGACACTCCAGTTTGCCGCCGTTGAGGCGAGGCCGCCATCGTTGGCGGCGCCAGTCCAAGTCACGGTCTCCGCCGCGGCCTCGGCCGGCGTCCCGACAACCACAAGCCCGTCGCCCGCGACCCACGTCGCCTCGGTCCCCTCGGCGATGGTCGATCCAGTGCGCTTGTAGATGCCCGCCGGGATGGCGTTCCCCCACGACGTGAGCGACTTGATCGCCACGCGGACACCCGCCGGAACCTCGATCTGTCCATAGTATTTTGTGAAATGTGCCTTCGGGAAGGCGGCCGCGCCTTCCTCTTCAATCACAAGCTTGCCGTTTGTATTGATTGTCACCGAGCCGACGTTCGGGAAAGACGCGCCGCCCGTCACCCGCACTGAACCCTCGCCTCCAATCGTCATAGCCCCTGTCGTGGTTGAAACGCCATTGCTGAAGACGAATTCGCCTGCCGTCGTCGGCTTGAACTCGAAGACCACGTTTCCGGTCAGGCAGCCGGAGAAGGTCTGCGTCGCGACGGCAGGGGCGCCGTAGAAGCCGAGGACGCTGCCGTATTGACTCTCGATGGAGTGCTTCCCGCCCGTGACCGCCGCCGTCTCCGCGAGGTATCCGGTGCCGAAGCCGAGGCCGCCGGCTGCGCCGCTGCGCTTGTCGATGATCACCTTGGCGGTGTCGCCGGCGAACGTCAGCGGCACGGCGATGTCATGGGAAGTCGCCGCAAAGACGAGCCGCGCCGTTCCGGCCTCGATCTTAATTGGGACCTCCGGTCGGCCGGCACCTGCGGTCGTGGTGTTCCACTTGTTGCCGCCGTTGGCGATTGAGAGCAAACCCGCGCCTCGCTTCACGAGAACCGGATGGCCCGTGTCCGCGGCGGGATGGTAGATGTCGCTCCTGTCGAAATTCACCTCGACGTTGCCGGGGATGTCGAAGACGACCTCGCCGTCGCCCTGGCATCCGGGGACCGTCGAGAGGTAGTAGTAGAGCGGCTGGGGCGAGACGGCTGGCAAGTCGGGGAACGAAATGCCGCCGCCCGCGGCGAACTTGAGCACGCCCATGTAGGTTAGTGTGCAGGCGATGTACGTGTCCGACGAGGAATCAACCTTGCCCCATTTGCCGCCGAAGCCTTCAAGGCGCAACTCCTTCAGTGAAACGTATTGATGCTGGTTGTTTGGGAAGAGACCGGCAAGGCCGATGGCGTTGTCCTCGCGGAAGACGACGATGGCGTCCGTGCTGTCGGGGAAGGTTGCGGGCGCTGCGCCGTTCTCCAACAGCCAGAGGGCGGGATTGTTCCACGCGCCGGACTCCGCGGTGCGGTTGAAGATATATGTCGTGTCGGCCTGCGCGATGCCAGTGGCCAGCAGCGCGGCGGTCGCGGCCATAGTGGAACGAATCAATCGACGGGCGTTCATGTTGACTTCCTCCCTTTGGAATAGGCGGGGCGTAATTGCCCCATGACAATCATTATCCTATAGCTGCCCCTCGGGGGCAAGGGAAATCAATATCGGTTTTGCGACTTTCGATGTCGTAAATGCGACAATCACAATCCAAGGGCTTTCACCAGAGTTATCGTCACTGGCCCGAAGAGGCCGCTCTCGTGGTTGTCCTTGTCAAAGGGGCGCATGTGGCTGTCGTATCTGCCGTTCGGCTGCCAGTCGCGGAGGATGCGGTCGCGTATGGCGTCGTCGCCCACCTGGTTCGCAAGCAGGTTGGCGACGGTCACTTCCAGGACGTTCCGCCCCTTCGCCAATCGGACGTTCCAGCGGAATGGGCCGAAGAAGCGCCCGCCCAAGTCCTCGCCGTTGAGCCGCACGGATGCGCACCACTTCACTTCGCCCAGATCGAGGATTGCCCCGCCGCCATCCGGCGAATCGAACTCGGCGCGGTAGAACGCCTTGCCGCTGAAGGTGTCGCCCAGGACGCCGCGCCAGTCGCCCAGCGCAACAGGTTGCGCAGGCATGTCGCACGGTCGAATCTCGAAGTCCTCCTTGCCGGCGATATGCGAGACGAGCGGGTGCAATGTCCAGCCGGATACGGGAAGTGCGGCCTCTTGCCACTCGGTCCGGCTGCAAACCGCATCCTCAAAAATAGAACCAGTGACGTAGATCGCCGTTTCGTCTGGGCCGAAAGTGCGTCGCAGAATACCCTGGGCATCTACGGCGACAGCTTCAGTCGCGTCGGTTTCCGGATCGTAGCGAACAACGGGGTCGCCGTGAGGGAAGGCGATTTCAACGTTGCGCGGCTTCATCTCTTCGTTCACGAGGAACCAGATGCGGCTATCGCCGTCGATGCGCTTCATGACGCGTATGGCGCACGCGCCTTCGCCCGTCACGTCCAATGTGCGCGGCACCTTGGACAGACCCGCCACGCCATGCGCGACAATCCCCCCTGCCATTTCGAACCGGGCAAGCGCCTCCTTCGCCTCGTCGAGCATCCAGGCCTCGCTTGGCAGCACCACGGCGTGGTATTCCATCGCACCAATCCTGAGCCTGCCGTCGGCCGTTATGACGGCGGAGGCCAAGTCGCGGTCCTCGGCGAAGTCGTAGTCGCAGTTCATGGCGTCCAATTCGCGAGAGACGGCGTAGTGGGCGGCCGCGGCGGCGTCCCGGTCGTCCTTGCCCGCCCAGAATGCGCGGTTGTTCATCAGCACCACCGTCTCCGCGCCTGGGCGCCCCCGCGAGATGAAGCGCGTCGTGCGCTCGATGTAGCGGAAGAAATGCGGCATGAAGTCCCACGTCGGGGAGACGGGGCCGAAATGCGGCTCGAAGAGCGCCATCCAGTGCTTCGCGTTGGACTGCGCGCTGTAGCCAAGGACAAACAGGTTGACGCCGCGCACCATCTCATAGTCAAGGACCCACTTCATCTGCGCGGGCGAAAGCGAATCTCCGAATATTGCAAAGGATTCCGACAGCGCGAACCGGCCGCCGTTCTGGTGCATGGCCGACGCCGCGTAACGCGGGAATGGATTCGCCGCCTTGCCTGGAAAGAGCTGGCGCCAGATGACGTCCACGCCGGGGACATCCATTGCGCGAAGGCTGCGCAGAAGACTGCCGTGTCCAAGCCCGGCCTCGGCTTCCGGGATGTCCTCGTTGTTGAGGTGGCCGCCGGAGAGCATCCCGTGCGCACGACACCACTCGCAAACGGGCGACAGGAATCGCTCGACGAACAGGTCTGCCCGCACGTCCATTAAATCTATGCGCACTTTGGACAGCGAGGTGTCGGCCATATCCATGTCTGCGATGAGCGCCGCGACAAACGGCACGATGTCGTAGCCCTTGCGGCGCTGAAACTCGTCGGCGAAGTCGGCGGTCCAGGCCATGGCGCGGCCGGGGACGTCGTGCGGCATATCCGGCTCGTCTGTGAACGCGATGCGCATGGTTGTGCCGAAATCGCCGCCGAGACGCCTCGCGTAGGCGTCGTGGGTAAGTTCGATGAAACGCCCGGTCGTGCCGCGCTCGACTATTGAAGGGTATTTTGCCGTCCCGGCTCCGTATTGCCGCAGACGCACGTCGACCCCGCCATTCGCTGCTGGCACGACCTCGCGCGGCGTGAACGCGCCCTCACTGTCGGATGCAGCGACCAGACCGCACGCGCCTCCCGACGGCCATCCTCCCTCGTCGTAGAGGTAGGCGTGCATGCCCAATTCACCTGCGCGACGGACAACCTTCGCAAAGGCGTCCAGATACCCGTCGGTGAGATACCCCGGTTCCATTTCCGTCGGGAACCAGTCCCTGAACCCCTTTGGGAAAGGATGGATGCATACGTTACGCATTCCATGCCTCTGCATGTCCTCCAGCTGGGCGCCAAGGGTCTCCGCATCCAGCGGCGCGTTCCACATCCAGAAAAACGCCGGTGAAAATACCGGGTCGTCACAACTGGATAGATTGTTTTGATTAACCATCTTGTTGAAAATTGTCTGTCGCCGGCCCCCTCACCCTAGGCGGCCGTAGCGGTTGCGGTATTCGGACATGGTCATGTGTTCGAGGCGGCGGAAACGGACCGTCAGATGGCTCACGGTCGAGAAACCGCAAGCGCGGGCGATTGACTTGACCTGCTCGTTGGTTTCCGCGAGAAGCGTCTTGACGCGTTCGATTTTGGCATGCTCGATGGCGTTCTGAACGGTCATCCCCGTCCGTTGCGCGAAGCGCCGTTCCAGCACGCGCACGGAAACGCAGACATGCCTTGCGACATCGGCGACGGATGGGCTGCGTGTCGCGTTGATCCCGATGAACTCCGCAGCCGCCTTCACCACGGGGTCGTCCATGCCACGGACGGCGGCATCCGTGTCACGCCTTGCAATGCCGATTGGACCGTAGTCCACGACGTCACGGTCACGGACGCCGCGCAGCATGTCGTCAAGAAGACGGGCGGCCTCGTAGCCGGCACGCTCGGCGTCAAGCCGTACGCTGGAAATTGGCGGAGTTGACGAGAGGCACAGCTCCTCGTCGTCGTCGACGCCGAGAATGGAAATCTCCTCAGGCACCTTGACGCCGGCCATCCCGCAAGCGTCGACCACTTGGCGGGCCCTCAGGTCCCACGCGCAAAAGACCGCGCATGGCTTAGGCAGCGACTGCAGCCACGGGCCGAGATCCGCGAGTTCATCGGAGAGAGTAAATTCCCTGCCTCGTCGAATGCGGAAGGCCTCGACGCGGAACCCGGCGTCGCGTACCTCCGCGCGGAATGCTTTGAGCCGTTCGTTGGACCAGATGTTCCCCGCAGGCGCGCCAACGTATGCGAAATGACGGAATCCCAAGCCGAGAAAATGCCTCGCGGCGCACCGCCCGACCTCCGCCGAATCGCAGCGGATCAGGGAACTTCTGGCAAGAACGCGTTTGTAGGCAGGCATAATGCCCGTGACCTGCGGATCAATCAGAACCATCGGCACCCGCAGCGACGCCACCATCATGGTTTCGGCATCTGTAACAGGCTCGCCGATGAACCCCGAGTAAAGCCCGGTCGAAGCGGAAAGGCGCTGCTGGTCGCTGCGGTCGTCGATGAGGTGCAGCGACCACGGCCCGTGCGTGCGGATATAGCGCAGTACGCCCTGCCGCATGTCGCGGCAGACCTTGATCGATGGCGGCAGCATCACAGCTATCTGCGGTATTTTGTCAATGAAGTCCATGCGCCTTTCGCGGCTGTATGGGATCGTTTAGGAGCAGACGGTTACCGGAAAATACTCGCGCGTGCCGTCGGCGGCGCGGGCGACCGCGACAGCCTCGCCTGAGGAAATGGCGCGGACGGTTCCGTCGGGGGCGATGTCCGCGACGGTGTTGTAGTAGTCCGTGAAGTAGTCGTATTTGCGCGCGGGATTTGGACGCGACGTGGCGCGGCCGGCATCGTAGGCGCCCCAGAAAAGGGGACCGTCGCCAAGGCCTGGCGCCGAGAGGCGCATGCTCGCACCGACTTGGAGGACGAGCGGCGCGAGGTGGAGTGTGCGGTCGCTCCCGCCGCCGATGCGTGTGAAGTGGACAAGGCCTCGCGCCGGGTCAATCTGCACGGCGTCGAAGGTCTGGCCCGCCCAGGTGTCAGGCTCCTTGACGGGCAGGTCGGGGCACCAGGGGGCGGAGCGGTTGATGTAGTCGAGGTAGGCGGCGTCGCAGGGTTCGGTCACGTGCCAGACACCTCCGACGCAGGACTGGAGTTCGGCGTGGTAGTGTCCGGAAAGGGCGAGGGGAATGCCGCCGCGCGCGCCCGAGAAGTCGAACGTCCGTCCGGCGACGGTTGCGCGGCTGCAAACGGCGGCGGTGTCGAGGAGGATGGCGCGCGTGGTCTCCGCCGGATAGGTGAAGCCATCTGATGAATCTGCCGCAAGGCGAATGGCCAGGTCGTGGTTGCCGTGGACGGGGAGGAAGTCGCCGCCGGCGCGTTCGACGGCGGCGACCCAGAGGTCGCGGTAGCGCGCGACGGAGGCGTCGAGCGACGCGCGGTCGCCGAAGGCCTCGGGGATGTCGCCGCCGCAGACGACGTTTCGAATTCCGGTTTCGCCAATGAGCCTGACAAGCAATGACGCCGATTCTCCGTGATTTGAGGGGACATGCAGGTCGGTCAGGAAGAAGAACCCGACAGGGCATGTGGCCGACAAATCACGGATGCGCTCGGCGACACGGGAGATTTCGGAATTGAATCCCATCCGCCCCGGACTAGAGTCCCTGGCAGACGGTGATGGCGGCGACGCCGACGATGTCGTCGGCCGAGCAGCCGCGGCTGAGGTCGTTCACCGGCTTGGCGACGCCCTGGAGGATCGGTCCGAAGGCGTTGGCGCCGGCGAGGCGCTCCGTGAGCTTGTAGCAGATGTTGCCGCACTGGAGGTCCGGGAAGATGAGGATGTTGGCGTCGCCCTTGATGACGCCGTCCTTGTTCTTCGAGGCGCCGACCGAGGGGACGAGCGCCGCGTCGGCCTGCATCTCGCCGTCGACGATCGCGTCGAGGCCGATCTCGGCGAAGCGCTTCTCGGTGAGTTCCTTGGCGATGCGCATCTTGTCGACGAGCTCGTGCTTGGCGCTGCCCTTGGTGGAGAAGCTGAGGAAGGCGAGGCGGGGCTGCTTGCCGACGAGGGCCTTGTAGGTGCCGGCGGTGGCCTGCGCGATGTCGACGAGCTGCTCGGCGGTGGGGCAGGGGTTCACGGCGCTGTCGGCGTAGAGGAGGACGCCGTCGCCGGAGGCGGTCGGGACCTTGAGGTCCATGACGAAGCAGGCGGAGGCGAGGGAGATGCCCTTGGCGGTGCCGACGCAGTGGAAGGCGCTGCGGAGCATGTCGGGCGTCGAGGCGATCGAGCCGGCGACGAGTCCGTCGACCATGCCGCGGTTGAGCATCATGTTGCCGAAGTAGAGGCGCTTCGTGCGGACGGTCTTGTCGGCCTCTTCCTCGGTCATGCCCTTGGCCTTGCGGCGCTCGTAGAAGGCGGCGATGAGCTCGGAGGCGATCGGGGCCTTCGTGTAGTCGAGGACCTCGACGTCCGCGTCCTTGAGGGAGACGCCCGCCTGCGCCTCGGCGGCGGCGAGTTCCTCGGGGGTGGCGAGGACGATCGGGGTGGCGATCTTCTGCGCCTTGATCTTGGAGGCGGCGATGACGACGCGGGGGTCATGGCCTTCGGGAAGGACGAGACGCTTGTTCGCGGCCTGTGCCTTGGGAAATACAGTGTCTAGGAAGTTCATGGGTCAAACCTTTCTTAATGTTTCAATTTTATCATAAAATGTGTTCTGCCGCGCAATAAAGGTGTGTTTTGCCGTGTTTTGGCGATTCGAGAAGGCAAAGCGAATAATGAAATTGCACTTGCAGATGGAAAAAGGTTTTATTATAATGTTGGACATGAAACAAACACCATCTTTTTTTCTTGCGACGGCGCTCGCCGCCGCAAGCGCGGTTGGATTCTGCCATGCGGACACTCTCCCCGCTTCGGCGTATATTCAGGACGGCCTCGTCGTCCAATATGACGGCATTGAGAACGCAGGGGCGGGCATCCACGACGCCTCCGCCACGGTGTGGGTTGACCTCACGGGCAACCATCACGACCTGGAGCTGAACGCCGGCGACACGGTCGGCGCCGACCGCGTGAACATCGTCAGGGCGACGCGCAAGGCGTCGAACGACGTTTTCTCCGCCTATTCGCAGATCACCATCGAGTACAACGCCCGTCCCACGGCGATGGACGCCGCCGGAAACTGGGATGCCGCCATCGCCACCATCCCCTACATCGGCGCATTTGGCTGGGACGGTCGCGTCGGCGCGATCCATGTACGCCGCCCACAGTCCGCGACGGCCAACAACTACACCTACCGCGGCTACGCATCCGGGTATGGCAAGCTCGCGGACATCGTCAGCGCCGGCGTGTATCAGACCTATTCCGCCTGTCCCGGCTACGGCGGGACTGGCGCGGCCGACGACCCCGTCTATGTGAACGGCGCAAAGGTCTCGCGCTCAAGCGGCTCCGGCGCCTTAAACTGGGGCGGCGGAACGCGTACGCAAAGTTTCGCCCTTACCATCGGAAATGCGAAGACCGCATCGGATATTCGCTCCATCCGCATCTACAATCGCCAGCTTACCGCCGAGGAAATCGCAATCAACACGGCCATCGACAAAATCCGCTTCAACGGCGCCCCCACGTCCGTCATTCCCGAAGGATACCACTACAGCCCGGCGGCGGGGCAGGTCATTGCGCATGGGGACGATGAGATTCTAGACATCGGGGGATTCCCCGCGGAATATGGAGCGCCAGCACCGGCCTATGGTAGCGTGTACGAGCTGGACGCCGCCGACGTTCTTTCCCTTTCCTGCCCTGCGACCTGGACCAACGAGGCCGATACCGTCGCCGCGACATGCACGGGCTGGAAGCTCTACAATGTCGCCGGGACCGTCATCTCAAACGGCGTCGGAAACACATTTGCGTATGTCCACCCGACCCCAGCCGCACATTGTCGCCTCGAATGGCAGTGGGCGATTGAATACAAGGTGGCTGCGAATGCGGCTGGCGGCGGTGAGGTTGAGCCTGCGGAGCAGTGGGTCGCCGACGGCGGGACCGCAACCGTGACGGCGACGCCCGCAGCGGACCATGTTTTCGCACGCTGGACCGGCGATGTGCCCGCCGCCGCGAAGTACGACAACCCCCTCGTTCTGGAAAATGTTTCTGAGCCGGTCGTTCTTGCGGCCTCATTTGTCGAACCAGTCGCGGAATGGCATTGGACCGGCGCCGGGGCGGACGCGTTGGCCTCGAATCCGCTGAACTGGCTTGAGGAAACAGCCCCCACCGACTTCGCGTCCGTTATCTTCGACGCCACCGGCAACGGCCACCCCTGTACATGGGACCTCGACATTCCGCTCCAGTCATGGAAGCAGATTGGCTACACCGACACCGTCACCATTCAAACCGTCTATGACGCCAACGGATTCAACATCCTGCGCATCGCCGGCGACTGCGTCATCTCCAACGGCTGCTGGACGCACCTCGCCAACACCTCGGCCGCGACCTACCGCCTCCGCGTGGCCATCGGCGGGAAGATGACCATCGGCCCGGACGCGGTCATCCACGCCGACGAAAAGGGATATGTCTCGACAGGCCCCGCCGGCTACAAGCTCCTCTCCAACCGTGGCGGCACACATGGTGGCCAAGGCTCAAACAACGCCGGGCAGAACCCCGTCTGCTATGGTTCCATCACCTCGCCGGAACACCTCGGTGGCGGTAGTGCGAACAGCAGCGCCCATGGTGGTGGCGCGATTCGAATGGATGTAGGCGGTGCACTTGTCCTTGATGGCTCAGTCCGGGCAAAGTCCTCTAATACGTCGCAATGGCACGTTCCCGCCGGCGGCAGTGTCTGGATTACATCCGGCTCCATTTCCGGTGCGGGTTCTGTCTCGGCCGACTCCGGCTACACATCCAACGGCTACTGGGGCGGAGGCGGGCGCATCTCCCTCTGTCTGACGGGCGAGGGCGCGGACTTTTCCGCCTTTGCCGGCACGGTGACGGCATACGGTTCCCGCAAAGGCAGCGCAACAGGCGCGCTCCAAAATGCCCCTGGCACCATCTACTACGAAACGGCGGCCGACGGGCGCGGCGGCGGCACCATCGTCATCGACGCCGGCGGCTTCGCCTGCGGATCCTTCTACACGACGGACATCTATCTCGCGGACCAGCCCGGACTCCATCCGAAGAGCATCCAGTCCCGCAACGGCGCCTACGTCCGCATCTATGGAAACGGCACGGCGGGCGACCTCTCGCTCGTCGTCGGCGAGTCCGTCGCGCTGTCGAACTCGACCACGCTGGTCATCCAGAAGGGCGCCGTGCTGGACATCTCCTCCGCCACCCTCGGTGGCCTTGGCACCACCTCCGGCACCCGAACCCTCTCGGTCGCCGACGGCGAACTCCGCACCTCTGGCGCGCTCGCCCACACGAACATGACCGTAACCCTGCAGCAGTCCGAATCCCTCCTCACGCCAGCCAACCTCGCGATTCGCCCCGCGACGAACGGAGTCGTGCGCTTTAATTCCGTCCGCGATCTCGGCTTGTCGCCCGTCACAATCCTTGACGGTGGCACCCTCGTCGCGAACTACCCGGTGACGATGGCCGGGCCCCTCGTCGTCAAGTCCGGCGGCCGCGTCACGCATGACGCCAACGGCGCGGAACCCATCTACGCGGTTGACATCGCCACGACGGGCAACGTCACGGTCGAGGTGGGCGGTGCCATCGACGTGAACGCCAAGGGGTACACGAAGCAGGCAGGCCCCGGCGCCACCACATCGAGCTGGTATGGCCCGAGCCACGGCGGCCGCGGTATCTACAACGACGGAAGGCAAATCGCGAGCGCCGTCTGTTATGGATCGATTTCGCAACCCACGACGCAAGGGTCGGGACACTCGAACAATGACTATCGCGGTGGTGGAGCCATCCATCTTGACATCGGCGGCGCACTCGTCAATGATGGACTCATCTCCGCAGACGGCAATCGCGACTCGGGTGCCTACAACCCCACCGCAGGCGGCAGTGTCTGGATCACGGCTGGGACGATGGCCGGCGCGGGCAACTTCACCGCAAACGCCGCCAAGCGCACCACGAAGTACGACCATTCCTATGCGGGCGGAGGACGCATCTCCCTCGCGGTCACGAATGAGAACGCAGACCTCTCCGGCCTCACGGGGGCCATCACCGCCTATGGCGCGGGCAATCCGGCGGGCCGCAACGGCGGCGCGGGTACGGTCTATCTCCGAACGGCTTCGCAGGCCCTGGACGAGGGGACACTCATCATCGACAACGGCCTCACCTCCACTAAGTCTAGCTCGGCGCCGACCGAGCTCTCCAGCACTGTCCTCGACAAGGAGGTCGGCGCCGTCATCATCCGCAACCGCGCTCAGTTGGCGATCTACTCAAACAACACGATGACGGTAAGCGGCTCCTGGACGAACGCCGCGACCTGCGTGGCGCAGGATACGTCGGCAGTTGTCTTCACGGGCGACGCGGACGCCGACATTGTCGGCAACAACACCTTCGCCAACCTCGTCTGCGTGACGCCCGGCAAGAAACTCGTCTTCGCGTCCGGATCGACCACGACGGTCGCCGCGGACGGCGTCCTCCAGTTCTCCGGCACGGGTGACGCTCCCGTCGTTCTGCGCTCCAGCGAGCCGGGGACGGCCTGGAACCTTGTCGCGGACGCCACGGCGGCCCAGACCGTTGAAAACGTCGACGTCGCGGACTCCGACGCGTCGGCGGGCGCGACAATCACCGCGATCAACGGTGTCGGCGCGAACACGGTGAACTGGACCTTCGTGACGGTCCACCCCGGCCAGCTGCTGACCTGGACAGGCGCCGAGAGCGACGCCTGGGGCGTGGGCGCGAACTGGGACGCCGGACGCGCGCCCGTCACGACCGACCGCATCCTCATCCCCGCCGGAATGCCCCATTCGCCCGCGCTCCAGGTCGCCACGACCATCGCCGAGCTCACGCTCAACGCCGGCGCAACACTCTCGCTCGCCGGACTCGACCTCACCGTGACGGGCGACGCCTCCATTGCCGGAACGGTCGCCGCGTCCGCGACGGAGACCCTGTCGGTCGGCGGCGCGTTCTCCCTCGCCGGCGACTACACCGGCACGGAGCAGACGCTTGTCCTCAACGGCGCGGCCGCGCAGACGGCATCCTTCTCCTCCGACACGATCTACACCGTCCGCTTCGCGAACACGAGCATGGACGGCGTCACAGTCTCTGGCGCGCTCACCACATCCTACCTCGCCTGCGAAACCGCCGAGACGACGGCAATCCGTTTCGCCTCCGGCGCATCGGTCTCCGCGACCCTCGGCCTCGTCCTCAAGGGGACGTCAGTGGTCCCGAACCTCACGCTCGCCCCCGCCGCGTCGGGTACCTGGTCGATCAAGGCCCCAGTCCGCGCCGACGTCTCCGGCGTGATCGTCTCCGGCGGCGACGCCTCATCGGGCGCGACCATCTACGCGCCGGACTCGACAGACGGCGGTGGAAACGTGAACTGGGTCTTCGCCGCGCATGAATACGCGCAATGGACCGGCGCCGTGGACAGCGACTTCCACACGGCGGGCAACTGGGCCTCCGGCATGGTTCCGGGCGCCACGGACGACGTCCTGGTGGACGGCGCCGCCACAATCACCGCCGCCTCGGCGGTCTCGGTGAACAGCATCGTCCTCGGCGGCACGGGCGCGGCCGCGATCTTCACCGCCACGGCCCCGGTCGATGTCGCGAAGGACATCGTCGTCGGCGACGGCGGGATACTCTCGCTGAATCGGCCTTCGTCCGTCACGGGATCCGTGATCCTCGAGGACGGCGCGAAGATGACGCATGAGAAGAACAGCTCCACGGAGGCGAACAAGCTCACCCTCACGGTCGGCGGCGACATGGTCGTCGCCGAGGGAGCCGCAATCGACGTGACAGCCAAGGGCTATGGCGACAAGGCGAAGGGGCCAGGGGCGACGACCGTGACGGCGGGCGGCTCTTACGGCGGGCGTGCCCCCGCGCACCAGCATGCGGGCCTCCACTGCTACGGCTCGATCTTCTGCCCGACGAACCTCGGGTCCTCCGCCAACAACGACAACGTCGGCCAGCGCGAAGGCGGCGGCGCCATCCGGCTCATCGTCGAGGGTGTCCTTCGAGTGGACGGCAAAATCCTCGCGAACGGCGCCTCCCACACGTCCCAGCAGTATTACTCGGGTTCGGGCGGCAGCATCTACCTCACCGTCCGCCAGCTTCTCGGCACGGGGACGATCAACGCCAACGGCGGCAACTACCTCTCAGACTACATGGGCGGCGGGGGACGCATCGCGCTCTACCTGACGGGCGAGAACGCAACGCCTGACGACTTCGGCGGCATCATCGGCGCCTACGCGGGATACCAGATAAACGACGCGGTCCGTAAGCCCTACGGCTCCTGCGGCACCGTGTACTACCAGACCGCCTCTCAGCGCCAGGGCTGGGGCGAAGTCGTCCTCGACGGCGGCGCGAACAGCACCGGAACGTCGTCGAGTTCCGGCAACCCCGGCAAGGAGGCCCGCACCGAATACCCGGTGACAATCCAGGCCGACATGAAAGAGGGCAGGACCGCCGTCTGGCGCCTCCGCCGCTTCGCCCGCCTCTACCTCACCTCCGACGCGACGGTGGAGAACATCTTCCTCGAAGGCTCCGTGCCGCAGATCGACCTCAACGGCCACACGCTCACGGTCCGTTCGCGCCAGCACCCATTGGGCACCAACGAGGCCAGCCAGATCGTCAAGGGCGGCGAAATCATCTGGCTTCCGCGCGATATGGCCACGATGATCATGCTGCGCTAGCAAGGCAGTCAAGAACAATGAGATCATCCCGCATCAGCTATCTTTTCGCGTCCGTCGCGCCGCTGCTGGTGGCGCAGGCCGTCGGGGCCGCGACCTATTATGTTTCACCCTACACCGGCGACGACGCCTATGATGGTCTCTCCGCCGCGTCGCCCCGCGCCACGGTCGCCTCCGCCTACGCGGACGCCGCCGATGGCGACACGATTCTGCTCGCGCCCGGCGTACACACCCTTTCCCAGACGCTTGTGATCGGCAAGGCCGTCTCGCTTCAGGGGACGGACCGCATCTGCACGACGCTCAAGGCCGCGTCGACAGGCTACCGGCTCATCACCATCAACCACGCGGACGCCGAGGTGGCAGGCGTCACCATCCGCGATGTCGCGGCCGGGAACGTCGCGGGCTTCGGCGTCTTCATCGGCGCCAATGGCGGCACGCTCCGCGACGCCCGCGTGACGGGTTGCTCCGGGGGCAACAACGACAACTCCGGTGCCGTCGCCTTCGCGGCCTCGTCTCCCGGAAGCGTGCGCCGCACGATCATCGACGGCAACCACGCGTCCGGATACGGGGGCGGCGTCCATTACCAAGGCGGTGCCGCGGGGGCCGTTCTGGAGAACTGCCTTGTGGTCGAAAATTCCGCCAACTGGGGCGGCGGATTCTACGCCAACACAGGCAACATCACGATTTTGAACTGCACGATAGCCAACAACAAGTCCGCCAACAACAGCGCCGACTACTATTACTACAACGGCAAACCAACCGTCCGTAACACCATCATCGGTAGCGGGCACTTCAACGTCACGGGCGGCACCTACTACCAGCACTGCGCCACCTCCCCCGCGCAAACCGGCGAGGGCAATGTCGCCTATTCGGCCCAGTTCCGCGATTCTTCGGCGTTCGACTACCGTCTCGCCGTCGGGTCCGCCTACGCCGCCGCCGGCGCCGCGCTTGAGACGGGCATGCCGGAGACGGATTTGGAGGGCAATCGCCACGATCCGGCCGCGCCGTCCCTAGGCTGCCACGCGGCCCCGTCGGCCGAGGGTCTCGACGTCGCATTCCAAGTGGATCTGGCAGGGATCACCGTTGGCTCCGCGGCCGTCCTTTCCGCCACTGTCAGCCACGCCACCTCCGCGGCCACCTGCTCCTGGTTCGTCGGCGGCGACAGCGAATTCTCCGCCGAGACGAACACGGCCGCAGACGTTCAGGCGCGCGTGGAGATCGGGGCCATTGGCCGGTATGGCGTGCGCCTGCTCGTTGCCGATCAGGGCGCGACATACGCCGTCGCCCGTTTCAACGTCTTCGAAATCGGCGCCCTCACCAACTATGTTTCGCTTTCCGGGTCCGCCACCTATCCCTATGACACCTGGGAAACAGCCGCGCATGACATTCCCTCCGCACTTGACGCAGCCGTGCCGGGCGCGACCATCCTCGTCGACGACGGGACATGGACGCTCGCCTCGCAGCTTGAAATCACCGAACCCATAGCCCTCGTCTCGCGAAACGGGCGGGACGCGACACGGCTAGCCGCAGGCGGTGGCGACCGCCTTCTCTACCTCAACGACCCGCAGGCCGTGGTCAAGGGCTTCACCCTTTCCGGCGTTCGGCGGACCGTCAGCCACTCCATCCAGTGGAACTTCGGAGGCGCGGCCTGCATTGATTCGCTCGGCGGCGTTGTCGAGGACTGCATTTTCGAAGACAACGCCGAGGCATCCGCGTTCCACGGCGTCGCCATCGCCATCCGCGGCAATGCCAGCGCGGTCCGGCGCACCATCTTCCGCGCCAACGCCACGCAGGCCGCCGTGTACGGCACCGTGTATATGGTTGGCGGAACGCTTGAAAACTGCCTCGTGTACGGCAATACCGCGCAATACGGGGGCGGCGTGTACATTGAAAACGCCCCGGCGACCGTCCTGAACTGCACCATTGTCAACAACACATCGACGGCGGGTTCCGGGTCCGGGATGGACATCTACAACTACCTCCAGCCGTCCGTCATCGCCAACTGCATTGCCGGTCCCGTCAACAACCGTGACGGCAACATGGCCACCAACAACCTCCTCAACATCTCCGCCGCGGTCCAGGAGGCACTCTTCTTCGACACCTCGACCGCCAACTACGCACTCAAGCCGGATGCGGTGGCCGTGGACGCGGGCGCCGACATCGACGGCGTCGGTCCGTTCGACGTCCTCGGGGCCCCCCGGGTCCAGGGCGAGGCCATCGACATCGGCGCCTGCGAATACGGCGAGGACTCGCTTGATGTCGGCTTCACGTGCGTACCTGCGAGCGTTTTTCCCGGCGGCGAGGTTCTCGTCCGCCCCGTCTTCGAAGCGTCCGGCGACGCCTCGCTGGCCTGGACGGTCACGCGCGATGGAGGCGCTGCCGCGACATACGCCACGACCGGGCACGACCCTCTGTCCGTCTCGTTCGACACGCCCGGGGTGTATGAAGTCGCCGTCGAACTCAGCGTGGGCGGGCGTGTCGCGCGCCAGTCCAAGCCGGCCGCCTTCCGCGTCGGCGTCCGCGACGCCTACGTATCCAAAACCGGCAACGCCACCTTCCCGTATGACACCCCTGCAAAAGCCACACCTGACCCGGCGACAGCCATCGCCGTCGGCATCGACGGCACCAAAGTCCATGTAGGGCCCGGCACCTACGACCTTGAACGGGCACTTGAGATCACCGACGGCCTAGACTTCATCGGCGAGGGGGGAAAGGAGCGCACGGTGCTCCGCCACGATGCCGCCGCGGCCAACGACTCCGTCCTCTTCATCGACAACGCCGGCGCCTGCGTTTCGGGATTCACCATCTGCGGCGGGCGCTACACCGGCGGATTGCGTGGCAATGCCGGCGCGGGCGTTTGCATCAAGCGAAGCGGCGGACGCCTGCAGGACTGCATCGTCTCGAACAATCTTTGCGGCCTGAATGTCTGCGGCGCCGGAATCGCCCTGTACGGCGCGCATGCGACCGTTTCGCGCTGCCTTATCGCGGACAATGGCGTCATGCCGGGAGTCGGCACTTTCAACTGCTGGGGCGGAGGCGTCTATTTCGCCGCTGGCGTGTCGCATCTCGACAACTGCCTCCTCTTCCGAAACCGATGCGGGTATGGCGGCGGCACCTATACGGAGGGTGGCGCCACCGCGACATTGACGAACTGCACGATCGTGGCCAACGGGGTGGATGAACGCGGCGGCGGAATCTACAACTACAATGCCGGGCGGACGCATGTCGTTGGCTCCGCCATCTGCGGGAACAGGGCCGGCAGTGTCGAAACGCCCCCGGTGGACGACATTGCCTGGAACTGGAACGTGAACACCATCTCCTACAGCGCCGGCACCTTTGAGGCACAGGGCGTCATGACACTCGGCCTCGCTGATTTCGGGTTCAAAAACGCGTCTGGAGGAAACTTCCGTCCTGTCGTTGGCTCACCGCTGATCGACGCCGGCGTCGCCGTCCCCTGGCTCGCGTCGGAGCGCGACCTCGACGGGAAACCCCGCGTCCGTGGCGCCGCGCCCGACATCGGTTGCTTCGAGTTCGGCCGGGACGCGACAATCATCCTCGCGCAGTAGTCCGCGGAGGCAGTCGCATCGGCGGACGGGACAGAGAAGGCGAGGAGGCGGGGGCGCTGTAGCGCCCCCGCCTCCTTGGCAATGCCCGCCACAGAACGGCGGACTGATTCCGCAGACAATGCTATTTCGAACTGACGATGCGGAAGGTCTCGCGGGCGATCATGAGCTCCTCGTTCGTCGGGATGACCCAGACGGGGAGCTTCGAGTCGGCGGCGGAAATCTTCGTCAGCGAGCCGTGCGTGGCCTTGTTGACCTTCTGGTCGAGCTTGACGCCGAAGGCGGGGCCGAGACGTTCGCAGATGGCCTTGCGGGCCTCGTCGCTGTTCTCGCCGATGCCGCCGGCGAAGACGATGCCGTCGACCTTGCCGAGGAGGGCGAAGTAGCCGCCGATGTAGAGGACGATGCGGTGCGCGAAGAGGTCGAAGGCCTCCTTGGCGTCCTTCTTGCCGGCCTTGACGGCGGCGCAGAGGTCGCGCATGTCGCCCGAGCCCGTGCCGCCGATGGCGAGGAGTCCGCTCTTCTTGTTGAGGAGGGTGTCGAGCGCTTCGGCGTCCATGCCCTCCTTCTTGGCGAGGAAGAAGCAGACGGCGGGGTCGATGTCGCCGGAGCGGGTGCCCATCACGAGGCCCTGGAGCGGGGTGAGGCCCATCGTGGTGTCGAAGACCTTGCCGCCCTTGATCGCGGCGAGCGAGGAGCCGTTGCCGAGGTGGCAGGTGATGATGTTGAGGCGGGAGAGCGGCTTCTTGAAGACCTTGGCGGCGGTCTCCGTGATGTACTTGTGGGACGTGCCGTGGAAGCCGTACTTGCGCAGGCCGTACTTCTTCGCGAGGTCGCGCGGGATGGCGTACATGTAGGACTCCGCAGGCATCGTCATGTGGAAGCCGGTGTCGAAGACGGCGACGTTGGGGACGCCCTTCATCTTCTTCTCGCAGGCCTCGATGCCGGTGAGGTTGGCCGGGTTGTGGAGGGGGCCGAGGTCGAAGCACTTGCGGATCGCCTTCTTGACTGCGGCGTTGACGAGCGCGGGCTCGGTGAACTCCATGCCGCCGTGGAGGACGCGGTGGCCGACGGCGTCGATTTCGGCGAGCGACTTGACAGCGCCGTCCTTCGGGTTGGTCAGGGCCGCGCAGACATGCTCGAAGGCCTGTCCGTGGTTGAGGGCCTTCACGCCCTTGGACTGCTTCTCGCCGCCCGCTGGCTGGTAGACGAGGTTGGCGTTGTCGGCGCCGATGCGTTCGACGATGCCCTTGCAGAGCATTGTTTCGGTCTTCATGCTGAAAAGCATGTACTTGAGTGACGAGCTGCCGGAATTGACGACGAGCACTTTGTCGATGGTTGCCATAGATGTTCTCCGTTAAAGTGGTTCCTGCTATTATACCACACCTTCGCGGCACGCGTTAGGCGAGCGCGCGTTCGACAGCGGTCTGGAAGGCGTAGAGGCCGGACTGCTTGCCCATTTCGGAGTCGCGCATCTCCTGGAGGCGGTCCATGAGGCGGGAGGCGAGGGCCTCGTCCGCGACGACCTGGAAGCCGGTGTTCGCGCCGGGCCAGACATGGGAGTCGAGGCGCGGGCCGGTGACGGGGCCGTCGCCCACGATGCGCGGGAACTGCGTGTAGGACTTGACGCCGACGGCGCGGAAGGCGTCCAGCACGTCCTCCGCGACGGAGATGTTGGCGTAGATGGTTACAAGTTTCATGGTTGAAGTAGTAATTGGATTACTTAAAAAAATGGCGGAGAGGGTGGGATTTGAACCCACGATACCAAGGTGTGGTATACGGCATTTCCAGTGCCGCGCCTTCGGCCACTCGGCCACCTCTCCGCGAATGACGGTCTTTGCCGTCGCAAATTGACATATAAGATGATACTCGACTGCGCAATAAAATGCAAACCGAAAATGAACGGCTTTGCCCGTCCGCCTTTTTTTGTGTCCTCAGACGGAAGGGACGGTGGGGTGGGTGACCTAGAATTGCAGTTCGGCGAAGACCGGGTAGTGGTCGGAGGCGAAGCCGCCTGGCGATCTGGATCCGTCCGTGACATGCGAAAGGACGGTAATGTCCTTCGAGACGAAGATGAAGTCGATTGGGCCGTTTCTTGTGCGGCGCCCCCAGTGGTGGAAGGTGCGTACGGGACCCTTGTGGACGGTCTTTGAAACCACGGCGGCGTCGCGCAGAAGCCTTGAGGCGATCTTGTAGGTCTCGCTGTCGGGAAACGCGTTGAAGTCGCCCGTGAGGACAAGCGGTATCGGGCCGCAGTTCTTCGCGGCGTGGTCGACGACCATCTTGATGCCGTTGACGCGGGCGAGTTCGCTCACGTGGTCGAGATGTGTGTTGTAGTAGCAGAAGAGCTTGCCGCTCTCCTTGTCGCGGAACTTGCCCCAGGAGGCGATGCGCGTGCAGGCAGAGCCCCAGGAACGATAGCCTGGCACGTCGGGTTTCTCGGAAAGGCAGAATGTGCCGCCTTCGAGAAGCTCGAAACGCCTCGTGTCGTAGAAGATGCAGCTGTGTTCGCCCTGGTCCTTGAAATCGTCGCGGCCGCCGCCGACCTTGGCGAAGGAGGTGCCTTCAATTACGTCGTCGACCTGCCTCTTGACGGCTTCCTGGACGCCGAAGATGTCGAAGTGGTGCTTGGCGATCATCTGGCGGACGCGGTCGCGGCGGCTGTCCCAGTCATTTGGCGGCTTGTCGCACGGGACGCGGAGGTTGTAGGTGGCAAGGATGATGGTGCTGGCCTTGGAGAGCGGTTTTTTCATTGCTTTTCCGCCTCCGTTGCCGCCGCTTTTACCGCGGGTTCCTTCTCAAGCATGATGTCGCGGAGGTGCTCGATGTCCTTCTTGGTGAAGCCGAGCGAGAGGACGTATGCCTCGATGCGCTCGTTGATTGTCTTGCCCGGCCAATTCTTGAAGCCGGTGTAAAGGTAGTTGAAGAGCCTGGCGTGGTTGAAGGAGGTGCTGGGATTCCAGAAGCCCGTGGACTCCCAGTCGCGGTAGAGCTCCTCCTCCTCGACGCCGAGAAGACCGTTGATGATGAAGGCGACGGCGCCGGTGCGGTCCTGGCCGGCGATGCAGTGGAAGTCGATGGGGTAGTTCTTCTCGTCGAGGAAGACGTTGAAGACGTTCGTGAAGGCGGCCTTTCCAAAAACGCCCTGCATGCCGCTGTAGGCGGCGGAGGAGTAGTGGAACCACTTCACGGTGTCGCCAAGCGGGGAGCCTTTCATGCCCCAGCATTCCCCATCGCTGCGGAGGTCTATGTCGCTCTTGATGCCCATCGTGTTGAGGGCGTAGTCAAGATGGGGGCCCTTGAGTCGGTTGGCGCCGGTGACGCGCGTCTTGATGACTTTGCCGGAAACCTGTTCGCGCCACTTCTCCAGAACGCGGGCCCTGGTGCCGGCGAGCGAAGATGCCGCGTCCTTGAAAAGCCCCCAGCCCCAGCTCCATCCGCCTGTGCCTGCGAATGCCGTGGCGACGATGAGGTTCTTTCCCTTGCGCACCGGCAGGGCGACGTTGTAGTTACCGGCCGTGTACGGGTAGCGCCAGTTGCCGACCTCGATGAGGTCAAGGGCGACTTCGCCGTTGGCGCGCATCTCCCACCAGTAGTCCCCTCCGGCCGTTATCGCGATGTAGCCGTCTTGAGGAGATTCGACCTCCTGCATCATGATTGCGGGACCCTTGGCGGCTTTCAAGTCGAAGACATGCGTGTCGCCCGGCTTCAGGACGATTGCCTCCGCCTTTGCGCCGAGGAACTCGTCCGGGATGGAAACGAGCTTCTCAAGCGCGGGAACTGCATTCGTGGAGAACGCCGCGCGTTTGAGCTCGGGGCGGAAAAGCGTCCAGTTCTCAGAGAGTGAAACCGGAACAACAGGCATGGCCGCTGCGTTTGTCTTGACTTCGGACTCGATGGCGCGCCATTTCGCGATTCCATCCACAAGCACTTTGGTACGCTTGGCAAGCTCTGGTTTTATCTTTTCCAGTTCCTCCGGCGTGTAGTAGATCGCCGAGGCGTTGTTGTTGAGGCCGGCGCTGCGATAGACGATGCCCTGCTTGACACGGCGTCCGTCGAGGCCGACGCGACCACCGAGGTCGCGGACGTTCGGCACGCCGGGGAGGCGGATGAGGCGGGGCGCCATGTCCTCCGTCGTGAAGTGGCCGGTGGCCGTCGCCTTGCCGATGGTGACCTTCCATTCGTATGGGCGGGCGATTTCGAGGTTGTCGACGAGGATGGAACCGTATGGCGCGTCGGAGACGAAGTTCGTCGTGAAGACGCACTGCCCGTCGGTCGCGCGGAACAGCTCCACCTTTTGCGCGGTTGCCGCCGTTTCAGGCGCGGCATTGGTCCAGGAAAGCTCCAGAGGCTTCGGATAGTAGCCGAGCGCCCTCATCTTCGGACGGTACTTCGCGTCAGCGAATTTCTTGATGCGCTCCGCGCGCGGCAGCGTGAGGTAGGCCTTCTGTCCGTCACTGAGCGTCGGCACGACGGCGTTTTCGGCGGGGGTGAGAAGTTTGAGCGAAGCCGAGGGCGCTACTATCGGCGTTTTCGGGGTGGGCGTCGCCTTTACGGCCGCCGTTGGTGCGGCATTTTCAGTGGGCGGCGCAGGGGGGGCAGGCGTCTGGACAGTGGAATCGGTCGCGCAGCCAGCGAGAAACAGCGCTGCTAGAAGGGCGACAGGCATATTTTTGCGATAGTTCATGGGAAAACCTTTCACTACCATTATACCATGCGGCACGAAGAACTACGCCTTTTTTGAAAATATCGGCAAAAAAGCAGAGAGAGAGCCAATGCCGGAAGCGCATAAACGGAATAAAACAACATGCCGGTCGGCCAAATTGCAAAAGCCAAGGCCACAAGCGACAACAGCACCAAAAGAAGGAGTATTGCTTGAAAACCGTTTTTGGGCGGATGGAAATAGACATGCAACCCAATGGAATGGATTGGGGCGATTAGAATAAAATGAAGAAGGACTAGGCAAAGAACTTTGAAAGAATCTTCCTCGAAGTCTGCAGCCGAAGACATCGCCAAACGAAGCAGAAAACATATCATGCAATACAGGGCGGAGCCCATGTATGCCGACAGCACTTCATAAAGAATCGTTTTGGTACCTTTCATGGCAACTAAAGAATAATCGATTGTGGCAAAGTTTGTCAATGCTTTTATCTAGCCCGTATGCACGGAGAAACGGAGAGCCGTAGCGGCCTGCGGCGCTTAACACGGAGGGAAGGAGTAACGGAGACACGGAGCTTAGCGAAAGTCCTCCGCGTCTCCGTCCCTCCCATACCTCCGTGTTTGCGAAAGCAACTCCTCCCACTTTCTCGAACTCCCCCTCCCAGAAGCGAAAGCAACCAGCAACTCTGTGCGTCACCGCTAGTTCCAATCCGTGTAGCGTTTCACGATTGCGCTGGCGCGTCGGTCTGCGTGGCATGGTTGGTTTGCGAGTCAGTTTATATGGCATAAGAGGTCACGGTTTTACCAAGATGGCAAAAACCGTGACCTCGTAGTTTCATTTGTTTTAGTCACGGTTTTAATGAAAACGGCAAAACCGTGACCAAAAAGTCTTGCATTTTCCGGAGACGGGAAGTAGAATTGATACAGTCGATTGGAGAAGTTTGACGAAAGGAAAATCCATGTTTGTTGGACGCGAAGACCAGCTGGAGTTGTTGATGGCGCTTTG
>JAEEGI010007935.1_pt1 | contig 23608 bp, 20 predicted proteins | sample 8958751 | NCBI WGS metagenome assembly JAEEGI01 (sample SAMN16246545, study PRJNA631951) | gut metagenome | biome: gut microbiome; feature: rumen; material: KS-attached | host: Bos | place: Iran: Karaj | collected 2018-10 | reverse complement strand
CTTGGGAGCAGGAAACTGGTCAAGTAAAAATGGCTTCGAGGACCTTCACAGGTACGAAGTGACATGGGCATACTATCCAGATGGATATCAGTATTACCTATTGCTTGGAGGCCCTTCCGGTATCGTATCCGTAGGTGGTTACAATACTAACGAGTATTACAGTTCCGTCCGCTGCATCAGCGATGAAGCACCGGTTTCTTATAGTTCATCAGCAAGATCGAGCAGCAGTTCTTACCGCTCGTCGAGCAGCAGCTACACGTCAAGTTCATCGTCAAGCAACAGTTCCTCCAGTTTTTTTCTTCCCGGAATCCAAGGAACAGATTTTCAACCCGAACATCAGCTACGGCATTATGACCGACCCGCGTGATGGCAAGAAGTATAGGACCGTAGAAGTCAATGACCAAATATGGTTGGCGGAGAACCTGAATTTTTCCGATTCAACCATCTATCCTCTCCTGAAAGGAAATAACAGCTGCTACAACAACAACGAGGATGACTGCGAACTCCTAGGACGCCTGTATAGCCGTGAAGCCGCAATGAACGATAGCATTTGTACTTATAGGCGATCCTGTAATCTGGGCGAGGCTCCCATACAGGGAATTTGCCCAGATGGGTGGCATATTCCTTCCGTTGACGAAGCTAAGGAATTGATTGACTTTGTCGGAAAGGATAACGCAAATGATGTGATGTCTACTTACGGGTGGCGAGATGATGCTGCCGGCAACAACAAATATGGTCTCTCCTTCACTGCACCGGGCACATGGGACAATGGAAAGTTCGATACTGACAGAGGCATATACTCATATACGTGGCTTTATAAGAACGGATCTGATTCTCAGGATTACCTCTTGATATGGGGGGTGAGCGGCCACTTCTTCACAACCGATTTTGATGATAGGAAAGTACATATTTCTGTCCGCTGCATAAAAGACTGATTCTAAGCCAGAGAAATTCAGGTTTGACATGCGCCGGTTTGAACGCGCCGTTTAAATGCACCAGACCTAGTTATTGTTCTCGAATTCCAGGATGTCGGCCTGCACGGTGATATCGTCGGGGAAGTACTTCTCCGCGATTTTCAACAGGCGAAGCGCCTCGTCGTCGCGCTTTTCGGCGTGGGCATCGTAGGCCATGTTCTTGAACCCGAAAACAGATTCCGCGTTGCCCTGCTTTGCCGCAAGTTCGTATGCGGATTCGGCGCGGTCAAGGAACTTCGCGTCGTAGGCGAGGGTCCCAAGGAATATGGCCGCATCGCTGAAATCCGGCTTGATTTGTACCAGGTTGTTGAGCACGTCCATCGCGATAAACGGCTTGTTGTCTTCAGCGAGAACGTCTGCTAGTTTGTACATAGTGGCAGTGTCGTCGGGGCGGACGCCCAGCGCTTCGCGGTAAGCGGCGGCACTTTCCTCGAACTGCTTGTTCAGGCGGTACACGTCGCCGAGATACACGAGAAAATCGACTTCGTCGGGGTGCACGGCGTAGCCCTCGCGGATAACGGCTACGGCGCGCTCGAAATCGTTCAGCGCGATGTTCGCCTCCGAAAGCTGGTAGACGATGCTTATGTCTTCCTTGTCGAGCTGGTAGGCCTTCTCGATGGCGCGCAGCGCGCCGACCGCGTCGCCGGTTTTACCGTAGGCTTCGCCGAGGTAAAGCCAGCCCGAAACGTTTTCGGGCTCCAGTTTCAACGCCCTGTGGTACGCCGCCACGCATTCCGGGTACTGCTTGAGCCTAAAGTACACGCTCGCCATGTTGAAAAGCGCAGGGGAAAACGCCCCGTTCGAGAAGTCGACGGCCTTGCGGTACGTGGCGGCGGCATTCGGCAGGTCGTTCACCTGGTAGTAACTGTTCGCAATGTTGAAACTGGTGGCGACGGGGTCCGCGCCGCGGGATTCCGCCTTGCGGTAGAGCATGATGGCCTGCTTGAATTTGCCATCGCGGTAGAGGGCGTTCGCGCGTTCCATCAGATCGTATGCGGATTGCGCCGCGAAAGCAGGTATTGCGAAGAGTAAGGCGACTAGCAAGGAACCGCGGGCAACGAGACTACGAGAATTATAGGCAGCGAGATGCCCACGCAAGCCTCGTCTCAATTCATAAAAAATATTTATCAATTTGAACAAATTCATAAATTCCATTGGATCCTTCAACTACGTCACTTCGTGACTCCGCTCAGGATGACGCCATACATTACTTTCCATTCCACACTTCGCACTTCACATTACACACTACACATCACATCAGTCCCTGAACTTTACCTCGAACGGCTGTTCCATGCCGCAGAAGGGCACCGCCTTGCCCGCCTTTTCGGCCGGCGCGAACGTCATACGCGATAGCGCCTCACGGCCGGCGGCGGCGAGCCCGGAACCTGAGGGAGATTCCTCCAGCACCTTGATATCGTACGCCTTACCGTTCACGTCCACACAGAAACTGAGCCGCAGCATCGCATCGATTTCGCGGTCACGGATCTGCGGGGGCACCTGAAAGTTCGGGTACGCCCTGCTTTCGGGTTTCTTGTCCACATCGCCCTTTTCGGTCGAAAGCGTCCCGCCGCGGAAATCGGCCACCATGTCCTCGCTCACGGCGGCGCCGGCGTTACCCGATGCCGTCCCGAGGTTCATCGCGAAACGCGGCCCCGCCTTCGGGGAACGCGAATTGGATTTCTGGCGGTCGGGCTTGCGTGCAGGCTTTTTCTTCTCAACCTTCTTCTCGACTTCCTCCACCTTCTTCACTGCGATTTCGGTCTTGTTGTACTTCTTTTCGTGAAAGGCCTTGCCCGTCAGGAAGAGGTTCGCCATCGTCACCGAAAACACGAGCAAACAGCTCGCGAGGATTGCCGCGATGAGGATAGCAAAACGCTTCACCAATTTTTTGAAAACGCGAATCATGGTTCTATAGCCAAATTTATAAAACTGAAACACCCGTCCTCGTCCAAACTGTCACCTAGATCTCCCTCAACAACGTAAATAAAACTTTACATAACGGAGGCTGCAACGGGTCTTCACCGCATTATATTTATAACATCCCGGGGTAAAACATGATAAATCATTTCAGGCTCATTTTCTCCATGACGCTGGCCTTCGGCCTAGCTCTCATGTTCGTCGCCTGTGGCGGGACAAAAGGGAATGCGCTGGACAAGGAGACAAGGGAATACCTTTCCGCCATAGTCGAAAAGGCCAACGCCAAGATTGCGAAAATGAACAGCGACAAGGACGGCGAAGTGAAAACTGCTATCGCACTGTCGCTGGAAAAGGACAAACTCGTTTTCAAGATGGTCATCCCCAAAAAGGAGTTTACCGACGAAGAGCTCCTTCAAGTCGAAATAACCGGGGAATCCTTCAAAAGCATGCAATCCCTGATGTTCGGCATGTGGTTCCTTGCCATAGACGCAAAAGAGGAAATATTCAATGAGGCATTCTTTGCCAGGTTATCCGAAAATAACGTTCCATTGGCATTTGTAGTAGAGTCCCAGGACGGAAAGAAACTTATGGAAGTGCCCATCGATCTCTCAAAACCCGGACATGCAGAAAAAAAGGTTGCAGAAGAAGGGGCGGGTGCAAAAACGGTGGATGAAAACGCGAATATGACCTTGAAGCAATGGGTCGACAAGTTCAACAGCCTAGCGCCACTGAAACCGGTCACGCCCCGCCCGCAGGTAGACATGTCCCTGAGCGGAAAAATAGAGCAGAGGAGCCTTAGGCAAATCAAGCTCGACAGTTCGAGGATAGTGTTCGACTTTCTGCTCGCCGATCCCCTTGGCCAGGCAGGAGCAATGTTCCTGACTTCGATTGGCCCGGATATTCTCGACATGGTCATTCACTTTACCTCGAAAAACTTTGGAAAAGAAAACAACCTGTTCCCGGTAGGTTTCTTGAAGGCGCTGAACGGCAGCAACGCTGAAATCGTATTCCAGTTTACTGGAAAGGACAAGATTACCGTAGAAACGGTCATACCTAAAGAAGACCTCCCGATTCCCTACGAAGAAAAGCCCAACGAAAAGGCTACCATGATCGACGGGTACCCGGCAGTGAAAATCGGCAACCAAATCTGGATGGCAGAGAACCTGAATATCGAAACGCCGGGAAGCAGGTGCTACGACGACGATCCCGAACAGTGCAAGATAGGGGGAAGGCTTTACACCATCGACGAGGCGCGGACCGTATGCCCCGAAGGCTGGCACCTGCCCGACACGTCGGAATTCAACACACTCATGAATGAAGTCGGCGATGAAAAAAGACTTGTTTCCGCCAATTACAGCGAATGGACAAAGAGATATGCAGGGACAGATGACTATGGTTTTAGAATGCGCCCGACGGGTCAAGCAAACGGCGACATCTTCAACGATGGCAATTTTGGATCGAGCCTCCGGCATATAAAAGCCACGCATTGCGGCAATTGCGTCCATGGCTACCTCTGGGCATCCACTGTCCCCAAAAAGAAAAAGGACTATAGGGGCAGGCATCTTGGTTTTTACGTCTGGTTCCCGAAGTATTACCTGTACACGCACACCATTTCAGAAGGGGAAGCCGAAAAGAGACTGTCCGTCAGATGTATAAAGGGCGAGCCCATTGTAAAGGAAAAGGTCTTTGAAACATTTACGGACCCGCGCGACAACAGGAAATACAGGATGGTCGAAATAAACGGGCAGAAATGGATGGCCGAAAACCTGAATTTCAAATCGCCCCGGAGCATTTGCTATGATGCCGATGACGCCATGTGCGAAAAATTCGGACGCCTCTATAACCTGAGCGAGGCGCAAACCGTTTGCCCTGCAGGGTGGCACCTGCCCGACACCAACGAGTTCAAGAAACTTCTAAAAGACGCCGGCGAAACGGGAGCCCTTCTTTATAATGATTATGAGGACTGGGGAAGAACCGATGTCGAAACCGATGTCGGTTTCGGAATGCGACCATCGGGAGTCCTTGAATCCCGCGAATTCAAAGGCATCACCAGGAATCGCGAAAACCGGGACGAAATCGATGGTGGCTGGAAAGCTGCCCTATGGACATCGACGCCTTCCGCAAAGAAGGTGAACCGTTTCGGCATGAGGGGTTTGGGCTACTACATATCCTTCCCCAGTTTTAAGGTAGAGCATTTTTCTCCGACATCCGAGGACGCCTCCATAACCGCCTATTCAGTCCGATGTGCAATGGGTGAACCCGCCCCTGCCGAAGACCCGAACAAGGTGGATTCCATTGTAGACGTGAGGGATAACAGGACGTACAGGAGCGTAAAGATCGGTAACCAAGTGTGGATGGCCGAAAACCTGAAGTACAAGGCGGACAGTAGCCTGTGCCACAACCATGACGAGCAAATGTGCGAGAAATACGGCCGACTTTATTCCGGAGAGAGTACACTGACGGCATGCCCCGCCGGATGGCACCTTCCTTCAGAAGACGAATGGATTCAACTCACGCGTTTTGCAGAAGAAGCAACTTACTTACGGGCCAAGACCGATTGGAAAAAAACCGGAACGGACGAATACAATTTTTCTGTCCTGCCTAGCGGGGCTTATACTTATCCTTATTGGCCCAAATGGGGAAATCCAAAAGAGCCTGAACCAGAACGATTTAATAAAATAGACTATGAGGCCGAATTTTGGACTTCGACCACGACAAAATGGTCACAGACAGATGACGACCGAAAAATTTTTTCAACCATTCTATTTCAATTGACTGTGTCAAGCGACGATGTGAGGCCAACCTCAAGAACAAGAAGACTACAAACAAGCGCACTGCCCATCCGCTGCGTGAAGGACGAATAACTTTTTAACTATACATCCCAACCCCATAGGACGTTATGCACCATTTAAAAACTCCAATACTCGTCTCGCTTGTCGTAGCATGCGCTCTTATGCTCTCCGCCTGCTCATCAAGTAACTGTGCCAAAGGCGATATGTTCTGCAGGTACCAGCAGGGCGATTTTGCCTCTTATCCGGAATGCTCCGGCAAACACGAGTCCTGCTATACTAGGGATAAGTACAAGGACCTCAGTTGCCCCTGGGTACGTGAACTCGGATCATGCTATCACCGCACTACGGACAGGTTTTTCTATTTCGACGAGAACGGTCGCATGTTCGGGGAAGTAAATATCGATTATGGTGAAAACGAGGGCAACATTTCACATGCGATTTTCCTTTTCGACAGCACCAAGACTTTTAGAGGATTCTATCGCAACAACAAGCCGATGTATGTTTCTGTCGGAGGGAACGACATGCCCTACGTCGGTTATTTTGAAGACGACGGGGCCATCGGACGCATCCAGTTCAAGGAATTGGGCGTAGACGTGCTGTTTGACAAGGACGGTTCCTGCAAGGCGCACGAAGGGCTGCGCTCCTTCGGAGACATGGGCGGCTTTACTTGCGACCAACTCAAGACGATGGCGGCAGACACGCTTTCGAAATACGGGCTAAAACTCTAGTCCGCCTGCGCCGCGATGGAGACCTTCTTCACTCCGGCCAGGTTGCACATGTCGATTACCTGCACGAGCACGCCCGTCTCGGCACCCTTATCCGCAATCACAACAGCCTCGCGGTCGGGCGCCTTCGCAAGCGACTGCTTCAAGATATCCTGCAGGCTCGCGAGATCCACCTGTCGCTCGTTCATGTGGATTGTCCCTTCACGCGTAATCGCAATCAGGAGGTTTTCCTTTTCGAGCTGGCTTGCGGATTGTGCCTGTGGCTTCGTCACGTCCACGCCCGTCTCGCGGGTAAACGAGGACGTCACCACGAAAAAGATGAGGAGGATGAACACAATGTCCATCAGCGGGCCCATCTCGATGCCCATATCCTTCTGCTTTCTTCTCGGCAAGTTGAATTCCATAATAAATCCTTCATTCCTGGATTGCCACGGCTTCTTTCGAAGCCTCGCAATGACGAATCACGGGCACTTCCTCTCTACAAAATAATTCTCAATAACGGTCGCGCCGAGTTCCATCTTCTGGCGCAGCATTTCTACGCGCTCATCCAGGCGCTGCTTTAGGAGCGTGAGCGGGAATGCCACCAGGAGCCCGCTCTGCGTCGAGATGAGCGCCTCCGAGATACCGTCGGCCATGAGCACCGGGTTCTGGTTCCCGTACAACGTAATTACCTCGAAGGTAGAAACCATTCCCGTCACCGTGCCGAGCAGGCCCAGCAACGGCGCTGCAGACGCCATCACGGATACGATATGGTTTCCCTGCTCCATGTAGCGCACCGTCTTCATCATGCGCACCTGCATATAGTCGCGGAAGCCCTCGGGATTGGTGCTCGCGACGTCAATCGCATAGCAGAGTTCCCGCGAGAGGAGCCCGCCTCGCTTGCGCAGCCTGCGTAGGGCCTTCTTCACGCTGGGCGGTTCCGCATTCTTTTCGTCTTCCTCAATTCCGCCGTTCAGGTCCACGCGCATGCGCTTGATGACCTTGTGGATGTCGGTGCGGAAAAAGTCGCTCCCGATGCGGAACCAGCTCGAAAACAGGTAATAGAAACCCACGACACCCGCCAAGAGAATCGGGAGCATTACCACGCCGCCGGCATGGTACGTATTCTCGAGCGACTCGATGAGTATGTAGTGGGTGTTTGTCATTCTAGGCAGACTCGCGTTTATTTGCGCTGGATTTGGAAAGGTCAGTGAGCTTGCCGAACTGACCTTGAATTAAAGCCTCTTTCTTTGAATGAGACCAGCCTTGAATTTGTTTTTCTCTTGCATAGGCGTCATCAACTCTTTGAAATTCTTCAAAGTAAACAAGTTCTACAGGACAATGCTTACGAGTATAATTAGCCCCTAGACCCATATTATGTTCCATAACGCGCTTTTCCAATTCTCTTGTGCTACCTGTGTAGTAAGATCCGTCAGAACATTTCAATATGTACATGTAGCTACTCATAGTTGTTTTCCTGATTGTTCCCTTCGGCAAGCTCAGGGAACTTATTGGTCCTCATTCTTCTCTGATCTTGAATCGGTCGCTGAGCTCGTCGAAACGCCGAAAATGCGGTTCAGGAGTGCGGTGCTCTGCACGTACATCTCGCTCGTGACCTTCTCGATCTTTTCGCTCAGGAGGCCGTGCAATATCATCACGGGGATTGCAATCACGAGGCCCGTTTCCGTAGTCACGAGAGCCTCCGAAATGCCGCCCGCAAGCACGCGAGCATCGTTCGTGCCCACCTCGGTAATCACCGTGAAGAGCGTAATGATACCCGTAACCGTACCGAGCAGGCCGAGCAGCGGGGCAATCGAGCCCATCGCGGCAAGGAGCCCCATGCGGCGTTCCAGTTTCGGCTGCTCGCGGAGTAGGGCCTCCTGCAGGGCGCGTTCCGCATCTTCACGCGTATCGCGGGCACGGTTCAGCACCGCAAACAGCACCATCGAAAGGCTCGTCTCCTTCTTGAGGCAGAGTCCGGCTGCATCCTCGTAGCGGTTCTCCTTCACGAGGGCGTTCAACTTCTTGTTGAACCTGCGGCTCAGATGCCCGCGGTAGCTGAGCACCAGAAAGCGTTCCAGGCAGAGCAACAGCGCGAATATCGCCACCAGCATGAGCGGGTACATCACGATACCGCCCTTCTTGAAGAACGCCTGGAATTCTTCCCTCCATGTGAGTTCCTTCGTATCGGTAATCGCGTTCTTGATGGCCTTGTTCTGCAATACGTCCAGCGGGATCGTGACCACCGCGACCTTCGCGGCAGTCGGAGCCTGCGCTGCACCTGCGGAATCTGCAACCTGCGCGGAATCGCCCGCAGCAGATGCTGCTGTCGCGCTACCTGCCTGCACCACGGCCTGCTTGATATTGCCGGCCATCTCCGGCGGGAGCGTCGCGTTCCATTCGAATATCTTGCCCTGCAATGCACCCGAGCGGAGCAGTGCCTGCACCTCGCCGTTATCCTGCGCGACCTCGCCCAGGAAAACCGTACCCAGGCGCAAGCGGTTCACGTTCACGTCGGGGCGGTTGCCCACCTGCGAAATCTCGCGGCCATAGAACTGCGTGTAGGTCAGTTCGTGACGGAGCAGCAGGTCGTCCAAGAATCCCTGCACCGCACCGACCGTATTCGGCACCTTCTTCTCGGCATCCTCGGAAGCCTGCTTCAGGCGAATCAGGCGCCCGTTCATGCCCACCGGGTAATCGCCCATCACATCGCCAAGCGCCTTGTCAATCGAGAGCTTCACCTGCGTGTTGAGCGCATCGTATGCCGATTCATCGGCCTGCGCCTTCTCCTCGGCATCGCCCGTCATGCTCTTGCTCGCCATGACTTCCTCGTTCACGCGGCCAAGATCCGTCGAGAGCTTGGAATAGCGTGCATCGAGTTCGCGAGACGCGGCCTGGTGTTCCTCGGTCAACTGCGATTCGGCATAGCGCTTGCGCCAGTGTTCCGCTTCGAGTTTCTCAAGCGAATCCGCCTTCTGCAAGCGGATGCGGGTAAGCGTTTCTACCTCGCGCTGCAAGCTGCGCACCTCTTCCATCTGCAGGGAATCCTTGATGCGTGCCTGGTCCTCGGCGTTAGACTTCTTTTCGCCCGAAGACCACGGCCAAGCAAACGCAGAAGATGCAAGGAGCAAAACGGCTATTATCTTCTTCATCTTTCACCTCCCACGATAGAGAGGCTTACAGGCAACTTCACCACCTGGGGCGGCTTCTTCGCCTGCTTCACGTCAAGCGCGAGCTTTACCGCCGCACGCTCTTCCAGGTTCAGGTCCTCGTTCCATTCGTAAACGACCTTGCCGCCGTCCACCTTGCGCACCAGCGAGCCGAAAACAGTCCCGTTGTCATCGCTGTAGACCATCCACTGGTTCCCAATGCGCAGAATCGCGGCGTTGATGACCTCACCATTCTTGCGGGTGAGCGGGCTGTTGATAATCGCCACCTCGTCGCCGAACTTCGTCTCTTCGGCAATGAGCGACTTGAGGCGCGAAAAGCCCTCCTCCTCGCTCGCATTCCCGCTCTCGATATCGCGGGTAAGGGACTTCGCGCGGTCAAGCCTGCTCTCGAGTTCCCAGGGGACCGTCTGTGCAATCTGGCTTTCGAGGCGCTTGCTGATGCCCGCAAGTTCGGCACGCAGGGCCTTACGCTTTGCGGCCACGTTGTCGGTACGGTTCTTCGCACGCGCCTGCTTGTTCCGTTCCGCCTGCAGGTCGCCCGCCACAGCCTTGATCTTGTTGTTCAGGCTATCGATTTCGGCACGACGACGTTCCGAATCGGCCTTGTAGCGCTGCTGCAGAGTCTTGTAACGGGAATCATCCGCCTTAAGCATCGAGTCGGTCGAGGCAATCTGGCGGTTCAGTTTCTGGATTTCGGAATTCAGCTTTTCCTTTTCGAGCTTGAGGTCACGAATCTCGGACTCGCGGTCAGCAAGGGCCGGGCCAGAAACAAGCAGCACCAGCAGCACGAAAGGCAATATTTTTAGTCTTTTCATATTACTAAAACACCTGAGCACGTAAAAAATGTCACTACAATCAAAAAAAACAATAAATAGGGCTATTTTTTGCCAGAATTTAGCCGGAAAGCCACGCAGGCGATGTCTACGGCACGGGGCAGGCTCATCTCGCGGCTCATGCCCTGCGGCAGGTTCCTAAACCCGACATTGCAAATCGTATCGCAGAGTTTCTGCGCCGCACCCGCGATAGAATCGGCAGGTGTGTCGCCATCGGCATTGCTCGCCGCATTCTGGAGCATGTTCAAAAGCATGAACCCAGCACCCAGCCGTTGCTGCTTATCCACAAGGGTCACGAGGCGCGAGGTATCGGCAACAAGGAACCCAATTTGCAACAAGGTATCGCCGGCAAGCTTCACCTTCACCTGGCGCTCCACGGCAGATGCAGGCCGCACAGACTTCTGCAGGGGCTGCATGTAGGCTGCGAAGGGTCGCGCATTTACTGTGAATCCTATCAGGCCTTCGGCCTTCCAGGATGACACAGTGGACTTTGCACATTCCGCCCTGTAGTTCGCCATCACAATTATGTTGTCCGCAATATCAAGATAGTCACCGCAGGCACCCGCGACAAGCACAAAGTTCATGCCCGCTGAGGCAAGTTCACGAATGCGGTCGGTCAGCGGGATAAGCGGTTCGCGCTCGTCGCCCAGCAACTTGCGCACGCGCACGTCACGAATCAAGAAGTTCACCGCAGAGGAATCCTCGTCAATGAAGAACGTGCGGGCACCCGCCTCCATCGCCTCGAGCAGGTTCGCCGCCTCGCTCGTAGAACCCGAGGCCGAGAGCGTGTTGAAATCCTTCGTGCTTATGCCACCAGGCAAGTCGCGCACGAACATCGAGAGATCGGTTCCGCGTACGCTGCGCCCGTCCTCCACACCCACACGGAGCGCCGTCGCATCCACAACTATACCTTCGCGCCCGTCGCCCGGAACATGCGGGTACACCGCACGGGTCAGCGCCTGCAGTAGCGTCGACTTCCCGTGGAATGCGCCACCGGTAATTACCGTAATCCCCTTCGGGATTCCCATGCCGCGGATCTCGCGCCCGCAAACATTCAACGTCACCGCAAGTTCATCGGGGGCAACAAACGGTACCGCCCCTTCAAGCGGTAGTTCGCTCAGGCCCGATGCCCGCGGCAGCACCGCCCCATCAGGCACAAACGCGCACAACCCGCGCCCTTCCAGTTCCGCAAGTATCTCCTTGCGTTCGGCAAGCACGCGGTAATGCTCCTGCATCGCGGGCTCGTCGCCCTTATTATAATAGAGCCCCGCCGATACCAGGTCGGGCATGACCATCGTCAAAATCTCGGCGGCAAGTTCCGCCTGTATCTTGCGACCCTCGCCCGGGAGCCTCACCTGCAGGCATGCGCGGATCTCGCCGTTATCAATCCACAGGCTGTTCCGCACCAGCATCTCGGGTCCAGCCGTATCAAAAATCACGGCGGCATCCTTCCCGGGGTACTTCTCCTGCACCAACCGCCCGAGCTTGCGGTACAGGTAGTCGCTCAATGCAAGCCTGCGCTCGAAACCCGAACCCCACTCCGGCGCATAGCCGAGTGTAGCAAGTTTTGCACGCAGCAGCACGCGCGAGGCGGGCGCAAACGGGTCCCCCTGCACATGGATAAACTCCAGGATAAAGTCTCCAAAATCCCACGTCCTTTCGGCGAGGGACTTGTACAGGCCATAGGGCTTTCCATCGAGGATTCGTATCTTCTGGTACAGCGCTTTCATATAAAATCGGGTTTCAGGGGCCGCTTTAAAAGAATTTTACCTACAAAATATTAAAAAAGTGAGCCACATCATGGAAAACTTTATATTTTAGGGTAAAACGCAAATAGGAGTAAAAACATGAAAAAGCTCTACATTTTCGCCCTTATGGTGGCGTTCCTCATGACTGCGGCTGTCGCCGACGATGATCCACCTCCGCGCGGCAAGGCTGCAACCGTCACCATCATCACCAACCCGCCCAACAGCGACGTGTACCTGGGTAACGAACTCCTGGGCAAGAGCCCCATCGAGAACATGCAGGTCAAGTCGGGCCGCCAGACGCTTATCGTCATCGACCAGGGCTACGAACTGGTGAACCAGCGCGTGAACGTGTGGCCGGGCAACGACAAGCGCAACACCTTCGACTACGGTACCAAGATCCCGAAGGGCAACATCGAAGTGACCACCAAGCCGGGCAAGTGCATCATCTACGTCGATGGTGAAAACTCCGACAAGACCGACGGTGCAGCGCTCACCATCCACAACCTGGATGCCGGCGACCACCTGGTTCGCGCAGAATGCTCCAACCGCAAGTCCGCCGAAATGCTCGTGACCGTGAAGGGTGAAGAAACCGTCAAGATCGAGCTCGACGCCACCTCCGGCAAGAAGAAAAAGAAGTAATCGCCCGCTCAAGCATTACAATTAAAGGACGCCTTCCGGCGCCCTTTATTTTATTTTGACCCGAACTTTTAATCGCTTACGCTTGCGTAAGCGCGAGGCAAGTTGTGCTTGCCGAAGTTTGTTTTTTGTTTTCGGGAGGGTCTTAGGGAAGGCGCGAGCCTTCCCTAGTCGTTATTTGCAAACCTTGTCGAATTCCTTGACCTTGAGCTTGCCGACAGCCTTCGTCACCGCCTCGGCCTCGGTCTTGCCCACGCCCTTCGATGACTTGGTAAAACTTACCTTGTCACCGGAAACAGACACCATCACGTCAAAGGAAAGCAGCTGGTTGAGCGAGCCCTTGGGCGTCGCCTTCACCTCGGCCTTGATAACCGGGTCCTTCGCGTTCTTGCCCACGAGCACCCCCTGCTTCGCCATCTGGTCGGCAAGCGCCTTGCAGCCCTCGGGGCTACCCGTGCAGTCAAACCGCACGTTGCACGAAGCCTGCTTCACCTCGTAGGGCACCACAAAGCCCTTCTCGAGCCTTGCCGCCTTCAGGATATCTTTCGGGAAGTCGGGCACGAACGATATGGCAAGCGTCCCCGCCCCAAAGTTCACGTTCGGGATGGTAAACACGGCAGTTCCGTTATCCTGCGTGCGGCGGGAATCGAGCTTCTTGCCGTCCTGCACCGCCTTGAGCGGGAAGTCCGTCACCGCGCCCTTCGCGTCGGTAACCGTCACCGTGAGGTTCTCTATCACGTCCTTCTCGAGCACGAGCTTTTCGGGCGCGGTCTTTACCTGCAGGTTACCGAGCTTAGACGCGATATCGGCACGCAAACCCGGAAGGTTATGCTTCAGGTTGAACGACTCGTTCAGGGTAAACACCTGCGCAAGTTCGCTCTTCAGCGCGCTGTAAGGCTCAATGAGCGCCTCTGCGGCAGTGAGCATGCGGATAGCCTCGTCGTAACGCGATGCTTCCAGCGCGGCACGGCCGTCGGCCTCGTACTTTGCAATCTTCTCCTTCGCGTTAGCCATCTGCAGGCGGATGTTGTTCGTCATCTCGTCCACGTCGAGCGTCGCCGTGGCGCGGAACTTCTTGCCGTCCTTCGGGAGCGGCTGCACCTTCACCCACTTGAGGTCGACATTCGTCTTCACGTTCTTGTTCGAGGTGTAGGTCTGCGAAATCTTTTCCTTGCCGCCCGCGGAAACATCCTCGGTACGGAGCCTGTCATCGGTCACGACCGTCGAGGAAACCTGCTTGGCGACACCCGCGATGGCCGTGTTGTTCGCCTGTTCCTGCGAAACCTCCGAGGAGGCGGTGTACGTGATTACCTTGCCCGCAAACGCGGCTACAGAAAGGGAAAGCAGCAAAAAGGCAAACTTCTTGATGTTCATACTACTTGAGTTCGATCAAAATCAGTTTCTTGGTAATGTTTATCTTGCGCACGGTCACGGAACCCTTGAGCCCGCGACGGATGTAGCTGTAGACTTCCTGCGAGTCGGCGAACTTGTCCATGTCGGCAAACACGGTCATGTCGATAGTCTTTGCCGTCTGCACGTTCGTGTTCACGCGCTTGAACGCCTTCTTCGCGAGCATGTTCACGTCGTCCTGGATATCTTCCACGCGCTGCTCGTCAAAGTCGCCCTGCAACTTCATTATTACCTTGTACTGAACGCCGTTCTTGCGGTCCACTTCCCAGTAGCCCTTGATTTTCTTCTCGAGACCCGGCATGGCACGGTGCGCGGCATCGAATACCGCCTGCGCGATGGCGCCCTTGCTCTGCCCGTTTGCGGCAGCCTGGCTCGTCTGGCTACCCAGCAGGCGCGCAGTCGCCGCCTCGTAGGCGCTCAGCTCGATAAGCACGATACCGCCTTCGATGGAGGCGGAGAACTTGATGTAGATATCGGCACTCAGGGCGAGGCTCGCGAGGTACGAAAGGTCTTCTTCCGTCTCGGCGATATCCTGCTGCATCTGGATGACCTCGCCGAGGGTCTCTTCGCCGGCAAGCGACTTCACCTCGTACTGGCGCTGGGTCAGGTAGCCGTTGATGGCCTCGATGGCCATACGGTTGTTCGGGTTGCTTTGGAACGCCTGGAGGTCGCTCATGCCCTTCGCCTTCTGGGCGGGGACAACGATAATCGTAGGCAACGCCTGGTTGCCCATAGCTATAGACTGCTGTCTGGGAGCGGGCGCCTGCCTGGCAGGGGCCTGCTTCTCGTAGGCGGGCCTCTTCGCGGGCCTTGCCTCGTCGGCATCAAGTTCGTCGAACGCCTTTGCGGAACGGCGGCGGGTGGCGGCATCGTCTGCCGCAAAGGAAAGGCTCGCCATGAGTCCCATAAGGGCGATCAGTGTTATCAGTTTGCGCATATTTCTCCTCTTGGAAAGAAAGTCGCCGGGAATCCCAAGGGACCCCCTTAAAACTTACATAATATATACTTTTTTTCGCGGGTATATACAATTTTGTTTACATTGTCTTGATAAATAAGCCATAAATACCGATAAAATGCGCCGGAACATCACAAAAAAGCGGATTTTGGCACTTTTTCGCCCCAGGGGGCGCCCCATTTTGAAAATTTTTATCTAGTTTCAAGTCTAGAAGTTTTCCTAGGAGCATTTATGAACGCTAAAATCCTACTCGCAGCAGGTGCCCTGCTCGCCTCGCAGTCGTTCGCCATCATCGGTATCGGCGCGCACTACACCCCCAATTTCGGGACGAAGATGACCGGTTTCTCGGCCACACCAGACAGGTTTAAGAACAGCGTCGACGTTTCCGGTGCGAACGAAGTCAAGCTGTGGCACGGCGGATTCGACGAGATGATGCACGGTTTCGGTTTCAAGGTGTGGGTGGATATCCTCCCCATCATCGACATCGAAGCGACCTTCAACATCCAGTTCGGCTCCTACGACGCATCGCTGTTCGTCATCAAGGACCCGACCGCAGTTCTCGCGGGTGCTGCGGCAGCCGACCTGAGCGCCTACCAGCAGATTGACCTCGAGGTGGAACTCGGCGGCACCCCGTTCGGCAAGGCGAACCCGAAGTTCGTGCAGATGAACGGCGACCTCTCCATTACCTACCCCATCACGTTCATTCCCATTATCCGCCCCTACATCGGCGGCGGCCTTACCTACTACATGAACACGTTCATCCTGAACCAGCCCTTCACCTCGAAGGTCGTGGGCGGCACCTACAACGTGGTGAAGGCCGAACTCGAGGCCGAAATGCAGAACGCGATTGACGGCGTGATGAGCAACCCGGCAGCGGCGCTCGACCCCAATTCCATTGCCCTGCCCGACCAGAACGCAATGGCACAGCGCCTTACCGACGCCCTTGTGGAAAACATCCAGGACGCCGCCCTCGAGGAAGGCCTCAAGACCAGCATCGGCGGCCACATTCTCGTTGGCCTGCGTGCAAAGCTTCCGATTATCCCGATTGCCGCATACGCGAACTTCAAGTACTACTTCGGCGGCGACTTCCCGGAAGAAATCGAACCGGGGCGCATGGCTGCTGAAATCGGCGTCGGTCTCGCAATTTAAACTAAATACCCCCATAGGAGTTTAAGGGAAACAAAAATGGCTAACAATACTAGCAACACTAGCATTCTTATTGTTGAAGACGAAATTGCAATTGCAGAAAGCCTCGTAGACCTCTGCGAGCTCAACGGCTACCACGTAAAGCATGTCGCCGACGGCGAAAGCGGCCTTACCGAGGCCCTCACCGGACAGTACGGCCTGGTGCTCCTCGACGTGATGCTCCCGGGCATGAACGGCTTCGAGGTCTGCGACAAGATTCGCGAAAAGGACAGAAGCCTCCCCATTATCATCCTCTCTGCAAAGAACACCGACGAAGACATCATCAACGGCCTCAAGTTCGGTGCCGACGACTACATCCCGAAGCCGTTCTCCACCCCGATGCTGCTCGCACGCATCGAGGCCGTACTCCGCCGCAGCCGCCAGTCCATGGAAAACGAAGGCAAGCTCGTGGCAGGCAACCTCCGCGTGAACTTCCGCGAATACGCAGGCACGCGCGGCAAGGAAGAACTCGCATTCACGCGCAAGGAAATCGAAATCCTCGAATACCTGTGGAACAACCGTGACCATGCGGTCCCGCGCTCCGAACTGCTCCGCGAAGTCTGGGGCTACGAGAACGCCGAATCCGTGGATACCCGCACCGTCGACATCCACATCACCAAGCTCCGCAAGAAAATCGAGGACGATCCTTCCCATCCGAAGCTCTTGGTCACGTTCCGTGGCGAAGGCTACCAGATGCGTTCTACACCTGAATGCTCAAAAACCGCTTAATAAAGAATCGTCTCGTTCTCATCTATTCAGCCATCTTCGCCGTGATTGCACTCCCGGTGGCGGGGCTGCTTTACGATTCGTACCTGCACATGCAGGACGAGTCGAAGGCGGAATGGGCCATGCACGCAACGCAGGTCCTGAAGATGGCGAACAACCGCATCAAGGACGACCTCGCGATAGAGAACAAGCGCTCCTTCATGGAGTACAGGTTCATCAAGGTCGCGAAGACCATTTCTGCAGGCGAGCAGCCCACCTACTCGGACCTCGCGCTCAACTTCCCGGTAACATCGTGCAATAGCGATTCCAGCAAGCTGGACTACTGCAGCCAGTACGCCGGACTTATCGGGCATTTCCAGATAGGCCCCGACGGCGTGTTCAGTACCCCCTACCTGCCGGCGGGCGCGCTCGGGCAGGTGCAGCTCGAGAACAAGGATATTCGCGAGTCGTTCCAGAACAGGCTCAAGTTTATCGTGCGCGACATGGGCATCAAGAACAAGGGGACGGCCGCCACGCTGGATACCTCCAAGGTTGCAGGCGAAAGTTCCAACGCGCTTGACCAGCTCGCCAACGAGGTGGACCTTTCCAAGAGCAAGAACCGCAAGAAGCGCATGCGCGTGGAGCGCACCTCCGAGCAGGAACAGTTCGCGTTCAACGTGGAATCGGCCAAGATGGACACCTCGGGCCTGTACAGGATATTCCCGTACGTGGGCACGATGGACATCGCCATCGAATCGTTCCAGGCGGAACTGAACCGCCAGTACATCGTGTTCTACAGGAACGTGCTGCGCGGCGAGGAGAACTTTGTGCAGGGGTTCGTGGTAGACCTTCGCGAATACCTGAGGAGCATCGTGGATCTCGAGGTGGGTGACTACGCGAACGAAGACAACCACCTCGCCCTGAAGTTTACGTACAAGGGAGACCTCGTATCGTTCGGTATCGACACCCGCTTCGCCGTGAAGGTGTTCGAGGAAAACCTCGCCGAACCGCTGAACGCCATCACCATGAGCGTCTACGTCGACAAGTCGGTGCAGGAGGCAGGCGGCAACGGCCAGATTATCAGCAACGGGCAGCTGCTGTTCCTGATAGGCGGAATCATGTTCCTGCTTCTGGGGGGCGGCCTCATCTCTATCTACCGGCTTACGCAGAGCCAGCTCAACCTGGCCCAGAAAAGGCAGGACTTTATATCGGCGGTGAGTCACGAACTCAAGACACCGCTCACCACCATCAAGATGCGCGCCGAGATATTACAGACAAGTTATCAGAAGATGGACGACGCCAAGCGTAAGCGCAGCTTTGACCAGATTGCAAGCGAGAGCGACCGCCTCACGAGGCTTATCCAGAACGTGCTCGACCTCTCGAAAATCGACGGCAACCGCTGGGTGGCAAACATCAGGAAGGACTGGCCGAAGGCCGTGCTCGACGACTTCGTGACCATGTATACCAAGAACATCGAGGACCACGGTTTTTCACTCACCGTGTCGTGCGACTCGGATATTGACCGTGTGCAGCTGATGATGGACCGCGACGCCGTGATGCAGATTCTCACGAACCTCGTGGACAACTCGCTCAAGTTCTCGAAGAACGCCGACTACAAGATGATTATCATCGAGATGAAGACGGAAGGCGACCACGTGTACCTCGCCGTGCGCGACTACGGTCCGGGCATTCCGCCCTCCGAAATGAAGAAGGTGTTCCAGGAATTCTACCGCGTAGAAAACGAGATGACCCGCACCACGAAGGGCACGGGCATCGGGCTCTCGATGGTGAAAAAACTCTGCGCGCTCTCGAACATGAAAATCGAGATAGAGAACGCGAACCCCGGTTTGCGCACGAAAATCCATTTCCCGCCGATGGTATAGTGGGCGCGGGCTCCGGATTTTTAGTATTTTAGGGTCACTATGACCCAAGAAGACATTCTCGCCAACCCGAAAGATTTTGACCTTTCTATTGAAACCGTCGGCAAAGGCACGCTGAAATCCCCCATGAAGGGAATCAAGTTCGTCTCGGAAGACGACCGCATCAGCCTCACCACCGACATCAAGCGCATACACGAATTCATAGACAAGGGTATCGAGGTCCCGTCGCTCGAGGCGGCCGGCCCGCGCGAAACCATTTTCCACGACCCCGCCTGGACACGCGCCGGCGTGGTGACCTGCGGCGGGCTCTGCCCCGGCCTCAACAACGTGATCAAGGGCCTCGTACAGGTGCTCTGGTTCGATTACGGCGTCCGCAATATCTTCGGTATCCCCTACGGCTACCGCGGACTCAACCCCGCATACGGCTACTCGCCCATCACGCTCAACCCCGACGTGGTCGATTCCATCCAGGAAGACGGCGGCACGATTCTCGGGAGTTCGCGCGGCATGCAGGACCCGGTGGTGATGGTGGATACCCTGATGCGCCTCAACATCAACGTGCTGTTCTGCATCGGCGGCGACGGCACCCTCCGCGGCGCACACGCGATTGCCGAAGAAGTCAAGAAGCGCAGGCAGCCCATCTCGATTATCGGCATCCCGAAGACTATCGACAACGACCTGAACCTCATCGACCGCACGTTCGGTTTCGAGACCGCGGTCCTCAGCGCGACCGACGTGATTACGAGCGCACACAACGAGGCGAACGGCGCATTCAACGGGCTTGGGTTAGTGAAGCTCATGGGCCGCGACTCGGGCTTCATTGCCGCATACGCAGCGCTCGCGACTACGGTCGTGAACTTCTGCCTCGTGCCCGAGGTCCCCTTCACGCTGGAAGGCCTGTTCAAGGCTCTCGAGAGCCGCTACAGCAGTGGCAAGACACACGCGGTTATCGCCGTCGCCGAAGGCGCCGGGCAGGAACTGTTCAAGGACCAGGAAGAACGCCGCGACGCGAGCGGGAACATCCTGAAGAACGACATCGGCGAATTCCTGACGCGCAAGATAAAGGAACACTTCGACAAGGTCGGCAAGGAAGTGAACATCAAGTACTTCGACCCGAGCTACATGGTGCGGAGCATCCCCGCGAAGGGAACCGACGCCATCTTCTGCTTCCAGCTGGCAGAAAGCGCGGTGCACGCCGGCATGGCAGGCAAGACCGACATGGTGGTGGGCAGCATGAACGAGCAGTTCAGCCACGTGCCCATAGAGTACGCCGTGAACGAAAGGAAGAAGATCGACCCGAACGGCACGCTGTGGCACGCCGTGCTCGGGGCCACCCGCCAGCAGGATTACTTTGCAGGCAAGGGCAAGGGCAACAAATAAAGTAACCTTTAAAATTTTGTATTATTACCGCACTATGCTCAAGAAAGAAGACAAGATTCTGATTCGCACCGCCATGATGGAATACCGTAACCTGCTGTTCAAGACATTCCACGGCACCGACGAAGAAAAGAACAGGATTGCTCACGTCAACAAGTTTCTGAGGAACTGGCAGACCTAAATGCGTATTGCATCCAAAATAGCACTTGCCGTACTGCTCTGTACGTTCACGGTTTTCGCAAACGACGACCTGCGCTTTGCGGATTCGTGCTATGCGGCCAGGGCCGAACGCGCAAAGGGCGACAAGGCGGATGCACACAATGCGAAACTCATGATTGATGCCTACAGGAAGGCGATGGACGACGCCTCTGTTGCCGAGGCGGCGACCGAGGGCTACGTGAAGAGCCTGTACTTTTCTTTCCGTTTTGTACCCTTCGACAAAAAGAAGCGCTCGCAGAAGCTGGACTCCCTGAAAAACATCAGCGAGGCGGCCTATGCGAAGTTCCCGAAGAACAAGGACATCGCGCATATCTACGCGACCGCGGTATCGATGTGGGGGGCCGACAAGAACCCCCTGCAGGCCGTGAAGGACGGGATTGCGACAATCGTGCGCGACGTGGCCACGAAGACCGAGGACTGGCAAGTGCTCGGTCGCGCCCACCAGCTTTTGCCCTACGTGCCCCTGATTCTCACGTGGCCCGACAAGGACCTCGCCGACAAGTACCTGAACATGGCCCTGCAGCAGGACCCGAAGGACCTATACAACTACTTCTTCCTTGCCGAACTGCGGTTCGAGCAGAAGCGATACGCCGACGCGCTCGACCTGATAGAGCGTGGACTTTCCCGCGGAATACGTACAAGCTACTTTATGGAAGACAAGCGCGGGCGCTGGCAGTTGAAAGAACTGAAGAAGAAAATCAACGCGAAGTTAGACAAGAAATAATATGAAATGTCATGCTGCAGTCAAGCTTTGCTTGACAAGGGCATCCAAAAAAAATCGGCTGCGAAATAGCAGCCGATTTTTTTGATATATGCTAATGGACACACTTGCCTTGCTACGCAAGGCTTCGGTGTGACGCAATTATTCTGATGGACACTCTTGCCTTGCTACGCAAGGCTTCGGTGTGACGCGGGCTTAACCCGCCTGCACAGCAGTCAAGGCAATCGTGTAGACGATGTCTTCGACGAGGGCGCCACGGCTCAGGTCGTTCACCGGCTTCGCGAGACCCTGGAGCATGGGGCCGATAGCGATGGTGCCCTGCGCGCTACGTTGCACGGCCTTGTAGCCAATGTTACCCGCAGAGAGGCTCGGGAACACGAACACGGTCGCCTTGCCGGCGACGGTGCTGCCCGGAGCCTTGAGGGAGCCAACGCTCGGCACGGTCGCGGCATCGTACTGCAGCGGGCCATCCACGAGCATCTCGGGGCGGGCTTCCTTCACAATCTTGGTCGCTTCGCGCACGAGGTCTGCATCCGGGCCCTTGCCGCTGTTCATGGTGCTGTAGCTGAGCATCGCGACACGGCTCGGGAGGCCAAAGGCCTTAGCGGTGTCGTCGCACTGCATGGCAATCCCTGCAAGTTCCTCGGCGGTCGGGTTCAGGTTGATGGCGCAGTCGCCGTAGATGTAAGTCTTGCCGGGCATGCACATGAAGAACACGGAGCTCACGGACTTCACGCCCGGGGCGCACTTGATCACCTGCAGGGCAGGGCGCAGTGTATCTGCGGTAGAGTGGATGGCACCGGAAACGAGGCCGTCGACTTCGCCCATCTTGAGCATCATGGTGCCGAGCATTACGTTATCTGCAAGAGCCGCGCGGGCCTGGTCTTCGGTCATGCCCTTCGACTTGCGGAGTTCCACGAGCGTCGGAACGTACTTTTCGGCGAGTTCAGCACTGGGTTCGATAATTTCGATGTCAGCCGGGAGCTGCACGCCCTGTTCCTTCGCGACCTTCAGGATTTCTTCCTTCTTGCCCACGAGCACGGGAACCGCGATACCACGGTCGATTACGAGCTTCGCTGCCTGCACGGTACGCGGTTCGCTACCTTCGGGGAGCACAATGCGCTTCTTCGCCTTGGACGCCTTGAGGAGCAGGCCCGCACGGAACATCGCCTGGCTCGTCTTGCGTTCGGCAGGTTCTGCGGCGAGGTCCTTCGCGAGGCACTTCCCGCAATGCAGCAGGCGGCACGGGCAGAACAGGTCGGCATCCTCGCTATCGGAATAGATCTTCGCGTCGAGCGCGGTCGCGAGGGTGTCGTTGAACTTCTGGGCCATCACGTCGCTCATGCCAACAGCGCCTTCCACCACGACTGCATCCACGGAATCGAAATCCTGCTTGAGGAAGTCGGCGGCAATCTTTTCCATGAGCACGGCGGAGTTGTGCGCCTTGAGTTCGGCGGCGGCTTCGGCACCGTTCACGCAGGGCTTGTAGGTGGCGGACTTGAGGCCGGCAGCGGCAACGCCGTCGACGACTTCCTTGACCTTCGCTTCCATGTTGGCAGAAGCAACCAGATATACACGGTTCATAAATTATCTCCAAAAAAACTGTTTGTTGAACGCATAAAAAGTAGGTTTTAACCGCGGGAAAAACCGGAGCCAGACCCAAAAACGGCACCCTTTGCCTTGCAGTAAACTTTTATTTACATTGCAAGTATGATTTATGCACGTTTTTTGCACGCTTATTTTAAATTGGAACCCTGCCTCCTGTTGCATTTTTACCCAAAATAAGCGATATTTATAGTATCGCCCCACTGATTGGGATGTTTATTAAGGAGCGTTTATTGTGTGGTATAAGGCTATCACCCGTGTCATGTTGTTGACACTCATCGCCTCGATGTGCGCTATGTCACAGCCCGGGAACGGGAACGGCAGAGACAACAACAGGGAAACACCTGCAGAACAGGAACCTGCCGGCGGTTCTAACGTCGTTATCCGGTTCATGCCGAACTGGACGAACACCAACGCCATCTTGAACTACAAGGGCACCGAAACCACCATGACCGCGGTCAAGAACTACTGCGGCTGGTTCGAAGCCAGGGTCAAGAACGCACCCGCCACCGGCTTCGAGGTCATGTTCAAGCAGACCATCGGCAACACCTACGTGACCGCGGAAGGCCCCGAGCACGTAGCACGCGGGCTCAACCCCGTAGGCGAACCCATCAACCTCGACAGCATCGCGGCACTCAACGACACGCTGTGGATTATCGGCAACCCCTCCGGCCCCCCGGACCAGTTTTCCGCATACCCGAACCGCCTGGGCGACTGCCCGGTAAAGACACTCTCGGTAATGATGTTCGACTGGTACGACGGTTCCGAAAGGGGCGG
>JAEEGI010007934.1_pt1 | contig 23609 bp, 17 predicted proteins | sample 8958751 | NCBI WGS metagenome assembly JAEEGI01 (sample SAMN16246545, study PRJNA631951) | gut metagenome | biome: gut microbiome; feature: rumen; material: KS-attached | host: Bos | place: Iran: Karaj | collected 2018-10 | reverse complement strand
CGCCTCAATCGTATATCGCTGTTCCCTTGTCAAATGCTTGTATCCCATCCTCTGTCGCTTTTCTGGTTATGGCAGTAAAGTTATACTGTCACGCTTCAAAGCGTTGCACTTCAGAGTAGAATCCAGCTTATGACACAAAAACAAAGAAATAAACATATCTGATTATCAATAAGTTAAGCGTCCTAATATGGTTATATGGTATAAAATGATTACTTTTGAGAGTTAGATAAATCGGACTTTACGGATGAAAGGATATCTGATATCGTTATTGAATGTTGTCTGCGAGATGGCCCCGTATCTGCTGCTGGGCTTTCTCATTGCTGGCATACTGCACATTTTTGTGCCGCATGGATTCTATCGGAAGTATTTGTCGAAGGATAACAAGTTTGCGGTCCTGTGGGCGGCCTTGCTGGGAGTGCCGCTGCCGCTGTGCTCCTGCGGGGTGATTCCCACGGCAATCGGCCTGCGAAACGAGAAAGCATCCAAAGGCGCTGTGGCATCCTTCCTGATTGCCACTCCGCAGACGGGCATAGATTCCATTCTGGCCACATTTTCGTTGATGGGACTGGGCTTTGCCATCATCCGCCCGGCGGCGGCGCTGATTACTGGCGTTTGCGGTGGATTACTGGTGAATCGTCTAGTTCCTGAAGACGATGCAGCCATTACATCAGGAGCTTCCTTCAGCGTGGAGAGCGGTAATAAGATCTGGCGCGTGCTCAAATATGCCTACTTCAAGATGATTCAGGACATCGGCGGAAGGCTGGTTATAGGCCTGCTGGTTGCTGCTCTTATCCAAGTGGCCATTCCGGATGAGTATTTCCTGCATTTCGGCAGCCAGCCGCTGTTGCAAATGCTAATCATCCTGATTGTGGCGGTGCCAATGTATATCTGTTCCACCGGCAGTATTCCCGTGGCGGCGGCCTTAATTATGAAGGGACTTTCGCCCGGCGCTGCCCTCGTGATGCTAATGGCCGGCCCGTCGGTAAATCTGGCGTCCATCCTTGTAGTCCGAAAAGCCATGGGAAGGCGTTTTACCTGGATTTACCTGCTTGTCATCGTGTGCTTTTCCATACTCTTCGGCCTGCTGGTAAATGCCATTGGAATAGACATCAGCGCAATGACATCCGGCGACGCGTGCTGTGCCGACAATACCGTCCTGGCTGGCACTTTCAAACTTATCTGCGCATCTGTTTTAACCCTTTTGATATTATTCGCACTCACCATGAAACTGTTTGAACGCTTTACCCACAAGGCCATCGATCCCGATACGGCCGTCTATACTGTTGAAGGCATGCACTGCAGCCACTGCGAAGCTGCCGTGTGCCGTGCCGTAGAGGAGATTCCCGGCGTGGAATCGGCCAGCGCCAGCGCTTCCCGAAACACCCTTAGCATCAAAGGTCCGGCCACAGAGGAGGCATTACGCGCTGCAGTGGAAAAAGCCGGCTATACATTCAAAGGGAGAAAGAAATAGATAGAATTAGTCTACCTTTGAGAGTCAGATAAATCGGTTTTTAATGGTTTCAGACATTATCAAGAGCATTCTTGCTGTAGGTGCCGGAAGCTTCCTGGGAGGAGCGGGCCGGTATCTGGTATCGCTGGCGATGAAAGATGTGAGCAAGGGATTTCCTTGGGCAACACTTGCGGTAAACCTCGTGGGATGTTTCCTGATTGGTCTTTTGTGGGGCGTTTTCAGCAAAAATGGTACTGAGGGTAGTAACTGGGCTTTGTTCCTTACTGTAGGCCTCTGTGGCGGTTTTACGACCTTTTCTACCTTCTCAAAAGAGGCGCTGGTGATGCTTCAAGGAGGCAATATCTGGGGATTCTCTGGATATGTGGCCATCAGTGTTATAGCAGGTATTGCCTTGGTCGCACTTGGGTACTTCCTGGTGCGCTAAAATCCAATTAACCAGCCTCCCATCTCATCAGTCTGGAGGCCGCAGGCCGACCGGGATGGGGAAGGTGGAATTTTAGGGCCTACACCTTCCCCAGCGAAAATGCCCTCCATGGGCCTGAGAAGCCATTCCAGTGAGGAAGGTGTCAGGGCTTTTTTTCCACCTTCCCCAAACAAAAGGATACCGCCGGCAAATTATCAGCGTTCGATAAAGTGCCGACGGTCTTTGTCGTTCTCGTGCCCGCAGACGATATCTTCTCGAACTCGTTCTTTGAGGACTTGGACAAACTTTGGCTCCTACGGGAATGGATACCAGATCCAAGGAGCCTTCAATAACGTGACTTAAAAAACCACTCTAACCTTCCCCCGAAAGTCGAACTTAAGAACCTGTGGTGGGACTTCCGTAAGGTGGTGGATTATATCCAGCGAAATGAAAAGTGGATACTGCCAGCCTAGTCGTGACGCATGGAGGAAGGGAGTTGGACAAGAACCGATTGCTTGCCTTCCGAGAAGGGACGGTATTCTTCCCAGACAACTTCAAAATGATGCTCAGGATCCGTTTCCCTGTCTCCGTTAATCAAGGTGTACCGCATCAAAACAGAACTATCCATAGTCGGTGAACTGACCGTGATTTGTTCCGTTTTTGAGAAGGACGAGCCACGAGCCACATAGGTCACCCAAGAACCATTTTCATAGACGATCTTTCCATCTACGGTATCGTAGTTCTTCGGAGGATTAAAACCGTGGTCACCCGATTGGTAGACTTCCACCCTGAGCGTGACAAAGTCTCCTTCCTCCCAGGTAATGTCGGGTCCTGTCTCATCGTGACTGTTCAAGGTGGCTTTTGTCTGGATTTCGTCCGACACATCAAACTTGTACTGCGCGGAATACTTAGACGCATTGCAGGATGGTAGCAGCACGGTCACCACGATAGCGAGTATTATCTTTCTCATAATCATATGATTGTATTATTTTTTTTCTTTTATCCTAATCCTTATTGTTCATTCGGGTTAAACGATGTATTCAATAGACAGTACCGTATAGTAAATGTCTATTACCCCCAAATCTTGCATGGTTAGAGCAAAATAAAGCCCTGGGCCAGCGCATTATTTGTTGGACAATTATTACATAGTCCCCCTCATCCTTGCAGGGTTAGCGTTTCGATCCGTGAAAGTCATCCCGCCTCCCTGGGTGCGCCCAATTCCGTGCAGTTGGGGCCCAATCAACTTCGCTCGCCCGACAAGAACGTCCATCCAGGTGCAAACAAGGTCGTTTTTGCACCGCGGACTCACGTTTAGTAGCTTCGAGGGGCAGAAATGGGGTGATTTGCACCTCGTGACACCCGGGGTAATCGGAGGCCGCAGGCCGACGGGAGGAGTTTGAGGGGGTCCTCCCCCTCAATGAATCATAGGCGCCCTTGGGCGCGAGCAAGACCGGAAGGGCGGTGATACAAAGAGCGACCGTCGGCAAATCACGGACGTTGAAGTGAAATGCCGACGGTCTTTGTCTTGCTCGTGCCCAGAGCGGGGGTCGAACCCGCACGTCTTTAAGGGACACTGGATTTTGAGTCCAGCGCGTCTACCAATTCCGCCATCCGGGCAGGTTAGCAATTACTTGCTGGGGTTGCAAAGGTATTGATTTTTCGAAAAAAAACAAAAAAACTGATCCCGTTCAGAGCAAACTCACCGGCAGGCCGTAGCTGTTCTTGATCTCGTTCATCACGAACCAGCTCTGGACGGATCCGAGGCTGTCGATCGTGCCCAGGGTGTTGATCAGGAAGTCGTTGTAGTACTGCATGTCCGGGGCGTAAATCTTCAACAGGAAATCGAAATCGCCGGAAATATTGTAGCATTCCGCCACCTCGGGGATGTCCCGGACCCGGGAAATGAAATCGTGGGCGATGTCCCGGCCCATCTGCCGCAGGCGCACGCTGCAATAGACGATGAAACCGCGCCCCAGTTTGACGGGATTGACGATGGCGGTGTAGCGGTCGATAATGCCCTCTTCTTCCAGGCGGTGCAGGCGGTCGAAGACCGGGGAAGGGGAGAGATGGACCTTCAGCGCCAGGTCCTTGACGGTGATGCGCCCGTTCTCCTGGAGGGCCCGGAGAATCGAAATGTCGGTTTTGTCGAGTTTTTCAACCATAAGACTGAATGAATCTTCGGCAAAAATAGCATTATTCCGACGAAAACACCAAATTAAAGCCATAATCTTGTTTGAAAAATCGGCTCGCCCTAACTTTGCCAGCAGAAACAAACAAGAAAAACCATGAGCACCCGTCAACTCCACTTTGAAACCCTCCAGCTCCACGTCGGGCAGGAGCAGCCGGACCCGGCCTCCGATGCGCGCGCCGTCCCCATCTACCTCACTTCCTCCTATGTCTTCCGCAATTCCGCGCACGCCGCCGCGCGCTTCAACCTGTCCGACCCCGGCAACATCTACAGCCGCCTGACCAACTCGACCCAGGACGTCCTCGAGCAGCGGATCGCTGCCCTGGAAGGGGGCGTGGGTGCCCTGGCCGTGGCTTCCGGCGCCGCCGCCATCACCTATTCCATCCTCAACATCGCGCGCGCCGGCGACCACATCGTCTCCTCCAAATACATCTACGGCGGCAGCTACGACCTGCTCCAGCATACGCTCGTCCCCTACGGCATCACGACCACCTTCGTCGACCCCTCGGACCTGAGCAACTTCGAAAAAGCCATCCGTCCCGAGACCAAGGGCCTCTTCATCGAGAGCTTCGGCAATCCCAACTGCAACCTGATTGACGTGGAAGCCGTGGCCAAGATCGCCCACGCCCACGGGATCCCCCTCATCATCGACAACACCTTCGCCACGCCCTTCCTCCTGCGGCCCATCGAATACGGCGCCGACGTCGTGGTCCATTCCGCGACCAAATTCATCGGCGGCCACGGCACGACCATCGGCGGCGTGATCGTAGATTCCGGGAAATTCGACTGGAAAGCCTCCGGCAAATTCCCCCAGTTCACGGAGCCCGACTACAGCTACCACGGCATCGTATTCGCCGACGCCGTCGGCCCCGCGGCCTACATCACCCGCGCCCGCGCTATCCTGCTGCGTGACACGGGCGCCACGCTCTCCCCGGTCAGCGCCTTCATCTTCCTCCAGGGCCTCGAAACCCTTTCCCTGCGCGTTGAGCGGCACGTATCCAACGCCCTGAAGGTCGTCGAATTCCTATCCAAACATCCGAAAGTCGAGCGCGTCAACCATCCCGCCCTTCCGTCGCACCCCGACCACGCCCTGTACGAGCGCTATTTCCCCAATGGGGGCGGCTCCATCTTCACTTTCGAAGTCAAGGGCGGCCAGGAGGAAGCCTTCCGATTCATCGACGCCCTGGAGATCTTCTCCCTGCTGGCGAACGTGGCCGACGTCAAGTCGCTGGTGATCCACCCGGCCACGACCACCCACTCGCAGCTGACCGCCGCGGAACTCGCCGACCAGGACATCCATCCCAACACGATACGCCTGTCCATCGGCACGGAGCACATCGATGACATCCTTGCCGACCTGGATCAGGCTCTCGCGAAAATCTGAGCGAAACCTTACCGGCGGCCCTTGGACTCGAGGTAGCGGATCAGGAACTCCGGACGGTCGGTCTGGATAATGGAAGTACCGAGGTCCAGGATGGGCCCGTAGATGGCGTCCGGGTCGGGGCTGTCGTAGGCGGCGTCATCGTCGTAGCCGCCGCAGAGGGAAGCCCAGATGGTGTTGACCCAGAGTTTGGAACCGGAATCCAGGATGGCCCGGGATGCTTGGCGCACGTTGTCATCCAGCGTCCTGAAGCAGAGCTCGTAGGCCAGCTGGGCGGGCTTGGCGGCAAGATAATCCCGGAAGACATCCATCCCCTGGGGATTCCAGATGTCGACGATGGGCATGTACATCATATTGTGCGGGTACTTCGCCTGCCTGTCCAGCACTTCGCGCACCGGACGTTTTCCCTTGATCAGGATCTGGTCCGTCACGCCCAGTTCTTCCGTCAGGGCCAGCACCATGTCGTAAAACTCATACCCCTGGTCCACATTGACTACGATACGGTCTTTGCAGACTTCCAGGGCCTGCCGCAGCGTCGGGATCTTGACCCCGGGCTTGGCGATGCCGTGGGCGCGCTTCAAGTCGAAGGCCATCAGTTCTTCGTAGGTATAGTCGCTGACGAGACCCGTGCCCGTCGTCATCCGGTCCAGGGTCTTGTCGTGGCTGAGCACCAGCACGCTGTCTTTGGTCAGCTTGAGGTCCAGTTCCATCACGTCCACGCCCATGCGGATGACGGACTCGATGGCCGGGATGGAATTCTCCGGATAGTTGCGCCAGTCGCCCCGATGGGAAACCACCACCACATATTTCGAAGCGGGATCGTGCAGGGCGGCGACCACTTTTGCAGCCTTGTTGGATGGCGCGGAAGCCGAAGGTAGTACCTTGGGCGAACAGGAGAGAAGGGTAAAGGCCGCGGCCAGCACCCACAGGATTCGTTTCAGCATAGTTTGAATCATTAGTTATTCAGTCTATTTCAGTTTGATGACGCACGTGTGCTTCCGGGATCCGGCCGTGGGGTAGTCACCCACGAAGCCGAGATACATCTGGCCTTTGCGGATATGGACGCCTTCCGGCTCGAACGTGCCGTCGGAAGACAGGTTCAGTTTGATCAGTTGCTGCTTGTCGACGGAGACCCCCACTTTCACGAGTTTCTGCAGGATGTTTCCGTTGAAGTCCAGGACCGACATCAGCGTCGCCTCGTCGTTCTTGGCGCCGGAGGTGACATAGATCCGGTCGTCATACACGCACAGGCCCTGGACGGCGCCGGCGTTGGTCTCGCCAGTGGTCACGCCCTTGCGTTTCCAGGAGAACTTGGCGATGGACTTGACGCTGTTCAGGTTGTAGGCCGTCACGTCTTTTCCCTGGTTGTGGGACGCGCGGGTGACCTTCTTCGTCACCGTGGTGGCATTGCGGATCTCGGAGAGCTTGTACACATAAATGTAATCGCTGTTGTTCTCGTAGGTCCAAAGGACCAAAACGTCGTGCTCCGTGTCCACATCGGCGAAACGGGCGCCGTTGTCGTTCAGGTAGAAACGCTCCAGGGCGTCCTCGGCATATTCCGTGGCGCCGGCCTTGAACTTGTGGCGGCAGATGAGGTGCACGTCGGGGTCATTGGCCTTGCCGCCGGAATAGCCTCCGTTTTCGGTGCGCTCACCCAGCGTGCCGCTGGTCCAGAAATAGATGTCATCGGCATCGTATTCGATGCTGAATCCGTCTCCATGGCCGCCGCTGGGCAGCACCATCTCCGCGCCGATCCTGGAACCGTCCTTGTTCAGGGCGCACACGAGCATGGAGGTATTATCCTCCGTGGACATGTAAAACTGTCCCCGCTTGTCGATGTCGAAGCTTTGCATGCCGTCCTGGCGGCCCAGGGGGAGTGCGATCATATCCGCCGTCAACGCCTGCGTGATATCCTGATTGAAAGAGGCGGGCGTATCTTCATTCTTCTTCACGGTCACGGCCAGTTGTCCGCTGGTGCTGATCTTATCAGAGGAGAGCGTCAGCGTGGCCGATCCCTCCTTCAAGCCCTTTATCTTCCCGGCGGTCACGGAGGCGACATCCGGGGCGGAAGAGTTGACAGTCACGCCGTAGGGATTGGTTCCGAAGTCATAATCGGCCTTGACATACACGCCTCGTTCAAAGACTTGATAAGAAACGGGAACAGCCACTTCTTCACCCACGAAAACGACGCACTCGTTTTGCAGGAAAGACATCTTGTCCTTGACCGTTTCCGCTTCTGCGGGAGCGGGCTTGTCACATCCTGCCAACAAGAAAGCTGCCGCCGACATGACGGCGGCAACTTTCGCTAAGAACGGTTTCGCTCCCATATCAATTGCCACAGACGTTTCCTTCGAACGTGCAGTTACCGGCTTTGCTGGTGGCAAGGGTGATGTATTGGGCGAAATTGTCCGGAGTCAGGGTGACAACCACATGGTCGGCATCCACCGTCAGCGGGCCGACCTTTCCACCCACCTTGCAGTTCTTGATCGTTACGGCCTTGCTGTTGGCATTGCCGAGGATGGCGCCCATGTAGATGGTGCTGGCCTTGATCATGTCGGACAGGATGGATCCATAGTTCTCACAGGCGTCGATGGTGATGGGATTGTTGGACTGGCCCAGGATGCCGGCGGCATAGCCGTGGGTCGTGTCGCCTGCCTTGTCGAAGACGATGTCACCCCGGTTGATGCAGCGGGTGAACACGTCGTCGGTGCTGCCGGCGGAGCAGATGCCGCCGATGCGGCTGTTGCTGGCTTTCACGTCCAAGCCGGAAATCTTACCCTCGTTGACGCAATCCTCGACCTTGGTTTTCGCATTGGCGGAAGCCACGATGCCGGCGAGACGGGTGGCCTCGGCGGCGATCGCCACCTTGTTGGTGCAGTTCTGGATGAAGTTGAAGTTCTTGCCGTCCGAGAAACCCACGATACCGGCCACGGAAAGTCCGTTGCCGCCGTTGTTGGTGTTGACAGAGTTGGTGGACGTGATGGAACCCTCGTTCACGCAGTTCTTGACATAACTGGCGAAGTCTCCTTCAGCCGTATACATCTCGCCCACGATGCCGGCCAGGCACTCGCGGGTGGCGTCCTTGGCCGCTGTCAGGCTCATCGTGGCCTTGTTCGTACAGCCTTCAATGGTGGAGTTGAGCGCGAATCCGGCCACGCCGCCGATGAAGGACATCGAGGTGCTCTTTCCGTCGAAGACGGCCTTCGGGCCGATGACGACGTTCTTCACGGTCGCACCGTTGAGGATACCGAAGAGGCCTGCCGCATAGCCTGCGGGGGCGTCGGCAGGGACGCTGACCTTGAAGTTGTCCACGGTGTGTCCCCGGCCGTCAAAGACGCCCGTGAAGGGGACATCGCCCGTAGTGATGACACCGGCGTTGGTCACGGACCCCGTTCCGATGGGTGTCCAGTCTTCGCCGCCGAGGTCGATGTCGGCGCCCAGGACGAGCACGCCGTCCACGAGGAATTTGCTCACGTCGCCTCCGGTCTTCACCAGTTCGGCGAATTCCTTCAGGTCGGCGGCCGTGCCTATGCCTTCCACGGCCGGCGCAGGAGCGCCGTCCCAGGTCAGGTCGGTGATCTTCGCCCGGTTGGCATCGGAAACGACTCCGATGTAGTCGGTGAAGTTGCCCGCGTTGACATCGATCATCTCGTGGTTGCCGTCGGCCTTATAGGTCCCGAGCTGGCCGCCCACGGTGACGCCGCTGATGGAGGTGAACTTGCTGAGGTTGGCGCCGATGAGGCCCTTGTAATTGCTGATCGCGGCAATGATGGTACCCGTGTTCCGGCCGCCCCGCAGGACGATGCCGTCATCGTTGAAGAAGCCGACGATGGCGCCTGCGTGGGTGTTGGATTCCGTTACCGTGAGGTTTCCGTTGTTCACCAGGCCGTCGGCGACGGCATTCTTGTAGAGGACGGAGACGACATTGCCGATACGGCCGTTGGAGATGGTACTCACCTGGTTGGCGTTGTTCGTGCAGTTCAGGAAGTGGCCGCCGAAGTTGGCCGTGGCGACGATACCGGAAGAACGGCCCAGCTTTGCGTTGATTTCTCCGTTGTTCACGCAGTTTTCGATGTTGTTCGCGGAGTCATCCTGCGAAGTCGTCACGAAACCGGCGATGCCGCCGTACATGGCACCGGCAGCGCCGTTGGCCGTGTTCTTTCCGCAATCTGCATTGACGATGAGGTTGGTCGTGCAGTCCTTGATGGTGCTGGTGCCGCTTCCCGTATTGAACACGAAGCCGGCGATGCCGCCCAGGGCGAAGCGTTTCGAGTCTCCGGTACCGGCGGAAGTGATCTTTCCGTTGACCTTCACGTTCTGGATCGTGGAGGAAATCGCCGTTCCCGCGAGGACGCCGGCGTCAGCCTGACCATCGGCGGAAATATTGAGATCCGTTTCGATGTTCAGGTTCCTGACGGTCGCACCGTCCAGGACGCCGAAGAGGCCGAAGGTGCCGTTGGCGGGGACTTTGACGGTCGGCTTGAAGCCCCGGATGGTATGGCCGCCGCCATCGAACACGCCCTTGAAAGCGACGCCGCCGTTGTAACCGCCGGCATAGTTGCCGTTGGTTACCGACTCGACAGCTCCGATGGGCGTCCACTCCTGGAATTCGGACAGGTCGATGTCGGCGAGCAGTTCGATTTCCTTGGATTCGTTCTGCCAGCGGGTCATGCCTTCATTCTCATTCACGGCCTGGACGAACTTCATGAATTCATCCACGTCCGGGATGCCCCCGATGCTCGCGGAGGGATCGTAGGGGACGGTGTAGCCGAGCTGGGTGATGGGGACGACATAGGACTTGCCGCCGCCGGAGAAGACGATCTCGCCGGATCGGGGAGCGACGTCCGTCTTGTCGTTGATGTACGTACTTTCAACCGTGAAGCTGACGATGGCATTGCCGCTGCCGAAGATAGGGTCGGCCTTGACCCAGGTCGGTGTCACGACGATCCAGTTGGCGTTGGTCGTCAGGTTCAGGACCTGCTCGTCAGGATCCATGCAGGGCACGTCGTTCAGGGCTGCCGGATCTGAAGAAAAGGTAATCTGCTGTTCGGCTTCCTTGACGCAGGAAGAGGCCGCCATCATGGCCAAGATGGATGCGCAGATCAGTTTTGCAATGGTTTTCATATAGTTATTAGTATTGATTATTTCAGTCTTACAAGCATATAGTTGAGACAACTGCGTTCGCCTTTGGAGTCGGAGACGCGATTGACGGTCTTGCCGGAGGATGTCGCCGGGTCATAGACCCACATGCAGGAGGAACCGCCGCCGTCGAAACGGGTCATGTTCCAGCCGCCGAGTTTCTGGGCGATGCGGAACATTTCGTAGCCCTTCACACCGTAGGAATAGTCAGCCCGACGGCCATCCACCTCCACCAGCCATACGGTCTTGCGATCCTGGCTCACGACGGGGAAGGTCATGGGATCGTAGGTGGTATAGAGGTTGTTGCCAGACGGCGGGGTATTGCTGCCGTCCTTGCCGTTATCCATCAAGCGGTACATACTGCTGTTCTGGGTGAAGATGGGTTTGGTTTCCCCGTCGATGGACATGTCGAACTTCAGCCGGACCGTGTCTCCCGCCTTCAGCGAAGAAAGGAGGGTCTGGGCGGTGGAACCGCTGACGGCAAACCCCACTTCGTTCGCGGAAGAGAGATAAGGAGCGGCGGACAGGGGCGTCCCGGTACCGTCGTGCAGGGTCTTCACGACCGCTTCGGCCCAGCCGGTGTTCAACTTCACGGGGCCTTCCTTGTACTCCGCCACCACGTACAGGACGTCCTTCGCAAGCGGGTTCGTGATACCCGGCTTCGAAGGATGCGGAACCTGCTTGTAGCGGCTGGTGTACATGTTGAGGGCATATTTCGCGGAAGCGTGGCGCAGGATAGTGTCGTTCACCGACGAGATGGCGTAGGACTTGCCGCCGGCCTCGAGCGTCGCGCTCAGGGACTTCTTGCCGCAAGATACCGTGCCGTCGGTAAAGACGGTCAGCGCCCACGCGTGGTTGACCAGCGCGCCGGACACGGCCGGGTTGTTGACATACACGGGTTCGCCTTCCTCCACGTGGTAGCCGCGGGAGATGCCGTCGTTGGAATCGAAGAAACCGGTGTTGATGCCGGCGAGTATGTTCTGGCCCTCCGAACGCCTCCGGGAGCATACTTCGGACAAGGTCTCGCGGAGATTCTTGCCGTTGTTGCTGTTGTTGTTGGCGTTGGGATTGGGCACCTGTTCGTCGGCATAGGCGGTGGTCAGTTCGATTTCGGGATTGCCCAGGTCGATCTGCAGCACGTGCATGTGGCGGGGCATGCCGGTGAAGGAACAATGGCTGTACTTTACGCCGGCGTGCAGCTGTTTCTCTTCCAGGACAATCCAGTCGTAGTAGGTATCTTGCGTCCAGTCCACGGTGTTCTCCTCCAGCTTGTAGGCGCTGGCGGGATACACGGCCGTGGCGTGGACGGAAGCCCGCCCATTGACGGAACCGTAACCGTAATTGCCGCTGAACTTGTCGGCGGTGGCATTGAAGGAACAGCCCCAGGCGGGGCCGAAGTCGACCGATGCGACACCCGTGACGGCGCCGTTGTTGGTGCAACCGAGGACTTTCCCCTCGTTGTAGCCCACCAGTCCGGCGATGCGGCAAGGGAAGGAGGCGGAGATGGCTCCGTCGTTCACGCAAGCCTTCTTTTTCGACTCTGCGTCGCCGAGCAGCGAGGCCGCATCCGTTTTTCCGCAGAGACCGCCCATGCACAGGGAGGCGGAGCCGGCCGTCGCGTTCAGCGCCGCTTTGTTGGTCACGCCGATAAGCGTGACGCCGACCGCGTTCCCAACGATGCCGCCGAGGGTGCCGGAGGCGTTCCCCTTGCAGGTTACGACGCTTCCTTCGGATCCGAAGACGAGATTGGATATCCTGGAATTCCTGGCATAGCCGATGAAACCGGCATCGGGATACTTGTCCGTATCCACCGTCCAGTGCACGTTCTTGATGGCGTGTCCCTTGCCGTCGAAATACTCGCGGAACGGATTGTCTTTCGTTCCTACGGGGATCCATTCCCGGATGGCGGAGGCGTCGATGTCGTTCAAAAGCGTCACGACCCCGTCCACCATATAAGGACTCACAGCACCGCCGTTGTTGACGGCGGAAGCGAAAGCCAGAAGATCTTCGGCGCTGGAAATGCCTTTTACCAAAGGCTCTCCGCTGCCGGCGGCCTGGACCACTTCCACGGTCTCTTTCTTCCCGCCCAGCGTGCTGACCCTGATGGTCGCTGAACGTTGCTCGGTAGCGGTATTCTCCGATACGGAGACCTTGACGGTGACTGCGCTCTCGGAACCGCTTCCCTTGACAGTCAGCAACTTGGCCCAGGACTGGTCGGCGGAGGCCATCCAGTCCTCGGAACTAAGCACGCTGAATGCGACCTGGCCCCCCGGGGCGTCCGCCGTCAACATGGACGGCGAGACCTCGAAGCGGACGGCTTCAGGTTCCCTCACCTTGCCGCACGCCTCCGAAAGAGACAGGGCGGCAAGGAAAAGGAAAAGCGTTTCCAGGATTGGGCGAATGCGCATCATGGACTATTCCCAACCGGGGTTCTGGGTTAATTTCCCGTTATATGCCTGAATCTGTCCGAGCGGGACGGGATACAGGTAATCACGGTCTTTCCATACATAATCCTCCGCGGCATCCCGGGTGATGTACCCGTGGTCTCCGTCGGACAGGGTGAGCGAATTCGCGCCCACCTGGATGCGGTTCGTCGCGGGGATGGTGGAACTGACGCCCGAAGGCATCTGGCCGGAATAGATCAGCAGGTCTTTCTTGCCGTCGTGGTCGGTATCGTATTCGCCTAAAGCCGGAATATAGATACCCTTGTAGCCGGGCGTGAGACTGGCCGGGTCCAGCGGGGCGGCATCGGCAGACTTGTTGCCGGCGGCCGTCAGGGGTCCGCCTTCTTTCCAGCGAATCATGTCCCACTGATGGAAACCTTCCGCGAAGAGTTCTACGACCCGCTCGCGGCGCACCTCGAGGATGGCGGCAAGCATCGCGCCCTGGGCGTTGGGATAGTATTCGGCCATCAGCGGATCGGGCGTGGTGGGGAGTGTCAGGTTGGGCATTCCCGCACGGTCGCGGATCAGCTTGATGGACTTGTCTATCATCGCCTGGGTCAGTTCGCCCAGTTCGGCGTAGGCCTCTGCATAGTTCAGCAGGACTTCCGCATAACGGATGTAGGCCCAGTCGGTCGTACTGGTGCTGGCGTTCTCATGGCTGCCGTCGGACACGCCCTTGATGACGCGGTATCCGTTCAGCGTACGGGCGAAGTCCGTGGTTTCCACGGCGCCCTTCATCGCAGGATCCAGATAGCCGAAGTGGCCGGGGGCGTGAAGGGTCTGGGCCATGCGGGGATCTCTCCGCTGGAACTGCTCGTAGTATTCTTCGGTGGCCCAGCCGCTCCTGTCCTGGATGGGCGTGCCATCGGAACGCAGGTAGTGGTTGACGAAACGCCGGGTCGCGCTGTAGGTCTCGTTCTTCAAGTCGAACTGGAGTCCGTGGCGGATGGCCAGGGTGACGTCGTAGTGCTTGGCGAAGATGGCCTCAGGATTGCCCTTGAGGTCCTCGAGCTGGAAGAAGTCGCGATAGGCCTTCCAGTGGGAATCGCTGCTGGTGTTGTACAGGCTGTATTTGCCGGAAGACATCACGCTCTGCGCGGCCTCGGCAGCCTGGCGCAGGAACCATTCGGCGCTCAGCGTCGTGGTGGAACCGTCCGCCTCGACGTAGGTCTCGTCGGCCACGCCGTGGTATTTGCGGAAAGTTCCCTCAAACAGGGCGACGCGGGACTTGAAAGCCATCGCGCCGTATTTGTTGATGCGGAAACAGCCGTCCGTCCAACTGTCGGGCAGTTTCTTCGCGGCAAGGTCGAGGTCTTCGATGACCTTCTTCATGACATAACCGCGGGGATCGCGTGCCTGGAAGAGAGCGGCTTCATCGGCGGACCCTACGACCGTATCATAATAAGGGACGTCTCCATAATATTGGACCATCTGATAATAGTACAGGGCCCGGAAGAAGTGCTCGACGCCCTCGTATTTGGTGCGGACCTCTTCGTTCTTGCAGTTGGAGCAGTTCTCGAAGAACTGGTTGATATGCCTCAGGTAGCCCCAATGGGTCTGGGACCAAAGGCCGGTGGTCGCGTTGGTGCGGGTGCCTTTCTGGATGGCGCTCAGGCTGCGCCCGATGAAATCGTCACCCTTGATCTCGACGTAAGCCGTGGCATCATCCAGCAGGGTGGAATACTCGTGGTTGGTCCACAGTTCCAGTTCTTTCTCGGAAGAGAAGAAATTCTCAGGGGCGAGATTGGTCTCAGGAGTTTTCGTGAGAAAGTCCTCGCAGGCCGTCATGGTCAGAACGACGGCAGATACTGTCAAAACTTTGAATATGCTTTTCATATTTCTGTCCTCCTGTAATTAGAATGTAATGTCTACGCCGAAGGTATAGGTCTTGGCATACGGATACAAGCAGTCGCCGTATGCGGAGGTCGTCGCCACTTCGGGGTCTACGGTATTGCAGTATTTCTTCATCGGAGACAGATAGAACAAGTTCTCTCCGCTGAAGTAGAGGCGGCACTTCTGGATGGCCTTGGTCTTGAAGGGGATGCTGTATCCCAGGGTCAGGTTCTTCAGACGCAGGTAGGCCGCGTTTTGCAGATAGCGGTCGTTGACGACGCTGTTCTTCACGAGCTGTGCCCGCTGGCGGGGGAAGTAGCCGTTGGGGTTGTCCTCCGTCCAGCAGTTCGATTGCAGGGACGTCGCGATGAACGTGGGCCTTCTGTAGGAATAGGGACCCCAGAAGTAAACGCAGTTGGAATCCGGATACCAGTCGCATTTGCCCACGCCCTGGAAGAAGGCGCTCAGGTCGAAGCCGTACCAGGAGAAGTCACCCTTCAGGGAATAGCGGTAGCGGGGCAGGCTGTTTCCGATCACGCGGCGGTCGCCGGGATCGTCCAGGGTATTGGAACCCGTGCTGATGGCCTTCTTGCCGTCCTTCATGTGCTTGTCACCGTCCAGGTTTTCGAACTTCATGTCGCCGGCGAGCACTTTGTTGTAGGGCGCCTTGCAACCGAGTTCCGCCTTGTTGACGACGCTCAGGTCGTATTCTTCAGCCCAGCTGGCGGCCTCTTCATCGGAGCCGAACAGGCCGATTACGTGGTAGCCCCAGATTTCGCCCAGCGTCTTGCCGACATAGTTGTCGGTGAGCAGGTTGGTGGGGTTGTTGAACTTGGTGATCTTGGTGATGTTGTCACCCAGGGTGGCGGTGATGCCGTAATGGAGGGGCTTGCCGGCCACTTTCTTTGCGTCGTGCCAGCTCACGGAAACCTCATAGCCCGTGGTGCGCAGGTCGGCGGCGTTCTCCTTCGGCGCGCTTTCACCATACACGTTGGGCAGCGTCATCGCTTTGGTCAGCATGTCCTTGGTGTCCCGGATGTAGGCGTCGGCGGTGATGTTCAGGCGGTCCCTGAAGAATCCGAGGTCGATACCGGCGTTATAGGAGATGACCGTTTCCCAAGTCAGACCGCTGGAAACGGGGGAGGACATGTTGGCGTTCTGGGCCGCATCGGTCCCGTTGAAGGTGTATGTCAGCTTGGACAGGGAGATGGTATCGAAATAGTAGTAGTTGCTGACCTGCTGGTTGCCCAGGGTGCCATAGCTCAGACGGAGCTTGGCTTTGTTCCAGGTATTCTTCAGCGGCGCCCAGAAAGGTTCCTCGCTGATACGCCAGCCGACGGAAGCGGAAGGGAAGAAACCCCAGCGGTGATGCTTGGGGAAGCGGGAGGTTCCGTCATAACGTCCGGAAACCTCGAAAAGGTATCTTTCCGCGTAGTTATAGTTGAGGCGTCCGAAGAAGCCGAGCGTGCGGTAGGCGCTGTTGCTCTCGGCAAGGGTTGAGATTTCCGTTGCGGAGGCCAGGTTGATATAGGAGAGCGACTCGCTCAGCGAACCCTTCTGGTGTACCGTCAGGTTCGAGGAGCGATAGTCGTCGAAGTTGGCGCCCAGCGTGGCCGCCAGGTTGTGCCTGCCGAAAGAACCGTCGTAGGAGAAATAGCCGTTGGCCACGTGACCGTCCTGGTAGTAGCGGACTTCGCGATAGAAGTCATACACGGAACCGTTGCTGAAATAACCTCCGGTCAGTCCGTTGCCCACGTACATGCGCTTGTTGGCGTTGTCGTAGCAGTTGGGCGTGGGAAGGCTGCGGTAGGAGTTCACGTTGTCGTTGCGGCGATAGGTATAGTCAGCCACGAATTTCAGGCCCTTCGCAATGCTGAAGGTCAGGCGATTGGTCAGGGTGAGGGCGTTCTTGATGCGGGCGTTATGGTTGGCATCATTGGTCCAGACGCCGCCGCGGCCGCTGAAGAGCGGGGAGGTGGCTCCGTACATATAGCCCGGCTGGATGTTCACGGTACCGTCGGGATTGAAGGGAACGTAGAAGGGTCCGACGTTCTGCGTCGTATTCCACAGGATACCCGCCTCGACCAGGCCGGTCTGTCCGTCCTGCTCCCAGAAGCCTCCGTATTGGTAGTTGGAGCGCTCGAAGGCGATGTTATTGGAATAGTGCAGCCAGGGGGTGATTTCCGCGTTCAACTTGGAACGGAAGGAATAGTTGTTGACCATGTCCTCGGCGCTCTGGTTGAAGAGACCTTCGCGGTACAGGTAACGGCCGCTTACATAGTAGTTCATCTTCTTGGTGCCGCCCTTGATGGAAACGTTGTGCTCCGTCTCGGGACGGCTCCTCTTGAACAAGTATCCGTACCAGTCGAAGTTGCCGAGGTAGAGATAGGTGTTCGTGTGGGTCTCATCGGGGATGACCCAGGGACGCGCGGGATTCTCGGTGACATCGTTCCGGCGGTCATACATCATTTGGATCTGCTCCTCCGAGAAGGTCCAGGCATTGTTGCCCTGGAAGACCTGGTTGAAGGCGTTGGTCATCATGATGTAGTCGTAGGCGGTGGTCATGAAGTCCGTCGAGGTGGTGTTGCTGGAGATGGAGTAGCGTCCGTTGTAGTTGATGGACGCACGGCCTTCCTCGCCGGCACCGCTCTTGGTGTTCACCAGGATCACGCCGGCGGAAGCCTTTGCGCCGTAGATGGCGCAGGCGGAGGCGTCCTTCAGCACGGAGATGCTCTCGATGTCATTCGGATTCACCAGCGTCAGGCTGCCTTCCACGCCATCCACCAGGACCAGCGGGCTGCCCGAGTTGAGGGAAACCTTTCCGCGGACGGACATGCTGTATTCGGACGCTTCGATGGAACCGTTGCCGTTCGTGAGGATGATGGAAGGATCGGCTCCCTGGAGGGCCATCGCCGTGTTGGTCACGGGACGTTGGTTCAGGGTGGCTCCGTCGATGACGGACACGGCGCCGGTCAGGTTCACTTTCTTCTGGAAACCGTAGCCCACGACGACGACTTCTTCGAGCAGGTTCTTCGCATCGCTGAAGACTACCTTGATCTGGCCTTCATCGCCATTGACCGGAACCTCCTGGTCCGCGTAGCCGATGTAGGAAACGATAAGGGTCGCGGGGTATCTGACATTCGTGAGCGTGAAACTGCCGTCCATCCCGGAGATGAATCCCTGGGTCGTTCCCTTGATGCGGATCCCGGCGCCCATCAGCGCTTCCCCATTCTCATCGACCACCACGCCGGTGAGCGGCGCGGGCTCGGCCTTGGGCTTTCCTTTGCTGACGGAGATACTCTTTCCGTCGATAATGTAAATGACCTGCTGGCCGGCGAAAATCTGGTTCAGCACGTCAGAGATCGATGCTCCGGAAGCATTGACGCTGATCACTTTGTTGAGGTCCACGTCGCCGGAGTTAACGGATACCGAGTATCCCTGGCTGCGGTTCAGTGCAGTGATGGCGTCGCTAACCTTCACATTCTTCAAAGACAGGTTGATCTGAGCGTTCGCACCGATGCTGAGCATCAGGGCCGCGAACGTCAGAAGAAACGGTTTGATTAATCTGTGTTTGGTTAACATAACTATTACTAGATAGGTAATTAATTATAGGAAGTATTATTTGGATTGTAGATAAATCGTCTTTCCGGAATGGCGGACGCGCATTTTGCCGTCGGAACTCATCACGGCCAGGATCTGGTCGAGGGTTTCGTTGTTGGTGAAGATGGAGAAGTAACGCCTGGCCGCCAATTCTTCATCCAGGACTACGATTTCGCAGTTGAAGCGGCGGGAAAGCTCAACGGCGATGTCCGCCATCTCCATGTCGTAGAAATGCAGGGAATTGTCTTCGTAGAAGGCCTTGTATCCCTTGGGGTTGAAGCGGGCGATGTCCAAGTTGCCGTTCTCCCGGTTGTATTGCATTTTGTCACCGGGCTTCAGCCGGACCGTCCTCGTATCGTTCGGGATGGACACGCAAGCTTCCACGCTGCCTTCCATCAGGAGCAGTTCAGCCGTACGTTCCCGGGCGAAATTCTTGAAATTGAATGAGGTGCCAAGCACCTTGATGTCGATGTTCTGGGATTTGATGATGAAAGGATGCTCCGGGTCCTTGGCCACATCCAGATAGGCCTCTCCATCCATGAAGACGGTGCGGCTGTCTCCCGAGAAAACCGAGGGATATGTCAGCCGGCTGCCAGAATTGAGGTGCATTACCGTCCCGTCGGAGAGCGTCACCGTTTGCTTTTCGCCGTACGGAACGCTCGCCTCAACCCATTCGATGGCGGCAATGCGTTCCTCCCCGGTATTCAGGCCGGCACGATAGGATATGGGGATGGTGATCAGGAGAGCCAATGCGGCAGCTGCTGCCAAGACATGAGGAATGCTCCTTTTTACAACGGTCTGGCGGCGGAGTTGCTGGTCTGAGGCGGTGAGACAATCATCGAATAGACTCCGGAGGGCGTCATCGATCTCCTTTGACTCTTTGTTGGCGCAGAGGTATTTCTGCACTTCTTCCTCTTCACGGGTAGAGAGGCGGTCGTAAAAATAGTCGCGTATTTTGTTCTTCATACATTATGAGAACGCATGAAGAACGCATTTTGCGTAACGGGCCGCGGAAATTAATTCAAATTCTGCCGGATTTCCCGGTTCGCGATCTCGAGATGTTTCTGGACCGTACGGACAGAGATGCCCATCCGGGTTGCGATTTCCTCGACGGAAAGCCCCTCCAACTTGCTCATCCTGAATACCTCCGATCTTTTCTTGGGCATTCGCGACAGGACCGAGTTAAGCAGGGACAGGCTTGTCTCGGGCTGGATGCCGTCGGAAATCCTGTCCGGGAACGCCTGGACCTTGTCGACCTGACTTTCCCACTTGGACCGGAGTGTGCTGATTACCTCGTTACGGGAGCAGACGAATAGCCAGTTCTTGAAGGCCGCGACGTTTTCGAAGTTCGGCCTGGAAGACATCATCCGCAAGAAGATGTTCTGGACTATATCTTCCGCTTTCGTCCTGTCTTTGATCAAACCCGTCACAAAACGGCGCAATCCCGGGGTATAGCGTTTATAGATTTCCGCAAAGGCCCCCATATCCCCATCGGCCATGGCTTTGATGAGGACTTCTTCATCGGTCTTTTTCGGAAACCTGAATGACATATCAATGCTGGTTAAGAATCGCCGGCGGCTCCGCCGCAATGGCTTCCTGCAGGCGCTGCTCCAAGTCGGACAAGGGATAGAGCCCGTCAGCGTTGGGCGTCAGGCCCTTCAGGAAGATCTGGAATGAAACGGGCGGTTGTTGCAGGCTGAGCATCGGCATTTCCCGCAATTGCGTGTCGGACGCGTAGACCAAATGAAGGTCGGCGTACAGGCGGCCGTCGCTGCCCCGCCACTTGCAAAAGACCAGTTTCGAGCCGATCGGGGTCTTGCGCTCGATGGCTTGCGGGGCCTCGTAATCTTCATTGCCCAGGGCGGCCAGGACGCTGCCGATATTGGAATCGTGCCCGCAGAGGAAGGTGAACTTGCGCCCCGGCGTATTCAGTTCGGACAGGATCGTCTTCAGCATCGGGCGCGCCACGTTGGCGGCCACGGCCGGCGCCGTGAACAGCAGGTCCCCGTACCAGTCCTTGATCGCCGCGATGCTTTCCCATTCCTCCCGGCTGATCCGGTGGCCGAACGCCGCACGCCGCAGGTCCGGCTCTTCATAATACTGGAGTATCAGCGCGTCGGAAGCGGAATTGGCCATCTTCAGGCCGCCGGTCATCGACGGTTCCTTGTACAGGTCCAGGCGGATGGCCACATCGCCGGTCGGGAAGAAGGTCGTGTCATTGCGGGCCGCGGGGCTGTCCTGCAGGTCCAACACTTTGGCCAGGACGGCGAATTCCGGGGCCAGGCGGCCCCCTGCGCCCTTGAGTCCGTCCTCTCCGCCCATGGCGCGGATCTGCTCCATGGCGCGGTCCAGGAATTCCGGGTCGGAACGCGTGATCTGCGGGTTGAAGACGGGATCCATGGTCCCGAGCGCGCAGTGGCGTTCCACTTCCACATTGGCCAGCGGCAGCATTCCGCTGGAGAAATATTGGGCCGTGGCGATGGTGCGCTGCATCGAGTTGGCATAGAAACGCACCTGCCCTTCGGCCGGGCGTTCGTTCTCCTCCATCAGGCCCTCGCTGACCAGCCACTGCCGGAAGAACTGGCCCATCTGCGTCTCCAGCACGCCGCCCTTGCGGGACAGTTCGCCGGGGGCGGAAGTCCACGCGAACCATTCGTGCGGGGTGATGCGGGAGAGCACCGAACCCTTGCCGGAGAGGGGAGAGCGGATATTGTGGCGGCTCAGGACGACGACCTCTTCCAGGGTGTAACGCTCATGAAAATCGTCCGGCCTCGCCATCCACGCCGTGCCTTCCGGAAGGATTCCGGACGACGGGGGATAAACCTTGGGGCTGCAGGAGAGGACGGCGAGCGTCGCAAGCAGGGCAAAGAGAAGTTTTTTGATCAAGTTCATGACGAAATAGTCAGGTGTCCCTGCGAAGATAGCGATTTTCCTGTCGAAAAAGAAAATACGGATTTCGTTAAAGTAGTATATTTGTGTGTCAGATAGATTCCATGAAAAAGAGTATCCTTCATATTATCTGCCTGTTATCGTGCCTGCTGGCTGTCTCTTGCGCCCGGCAGCAGAAGGTAGAAAGCATCGAAGCCTTGCCGTTGAATACCCGGAGTACCGTACCCGAAGACATCAACAAAGGGGCCGTCATCCCATTCGCGCATGCCCTGCCGTCCCAAAACCTGGAAGGCCGTCACAACGGCACCTACAACAATGTCGAGCTCGCGATCCCGGGCGTGCTGACTACGCAGGATACGGACCTGGGGATGATGATGAAGTGGCTCCGGGACAATGTGCAGAGTGGCAGGCATACCGTATTTGTGGAGGGGAAGGCCATGCCGGTCTACAAAAACTGGATACGCGACCATGTGCATACGATGAAGGCCTTCCGTCACTGGGAGTACGACTTGCGCGCCTACCTTGATTTCACCCTGGCGTACCAGCGCCCGGACGGAAGCTACTATGAACTCATCAAGCAGATGGACGACAGCCATTGGGCGTATGTCGCCGAAGACGATATCGTGTTCTTCCCCGAAGACAACTTGTACCTGGCGCGCCTGGACATAGAGTCCGACATCGAGTATCTGATGGTGGAAGGGGCTACTGAATACTACAAGGCCACGGCCGACCGCAGGTGGCTGCGAAACAATCTGCGCAAACTGGAAAAGGGTATCCTGTATTCCACCTCCCATCCCAAACGCTGGGAGCCGGAGCTCGGGCTGGTCAAACGTGCTTATACCATTGACACCTGGGACTTTACGTATAAAGAATCGTCCCCCAGGGACCGCCGTATCACCCGCGATACCCCGATGGCTGTCATGCATGGGGACAATTCCGGCGTGTACCAGGCGATGAACCAGCTCGCCTGGATGAACGAAGAGCTGGGGCATCGCGCAAAAGCCGGACAGTGGAGGGAGAAAGCCCGGACGCTCCGCGAGAACGCTATCCGTCATTTATGGAACGGGAAGTACTTTACCCACCAGCTTCCGCTGGGGTGTCCCCCTGCCGATGACAAGGAAGATATCCGCTTGACCCTTTCCAATGCGTACGATATCAATCGCGGTTTCACCACGCTCGATCAGTCCCGTTCGATCGTCGAAGAATATAGGTTCCGCAAGGACACGACCGCTGCTTTCGCCGAGTGGTTCACCATCGATCCTCCGTACGAACCTTGTTTCGGAGAGGTGACGGTCCACCCGGCCAATACCTATGTCAACGGTTGTGTCACCTCCTTCACCGCCGGAGAGCTCGCCAAAGCGGCATTCAGTTGCGGATATGAAGCGTACGGATGGGACATTCTCCGTCGTTTATACGAGCAGATGGCGGAAGATGGCGGGAACATTTATTTCCTGTACAACCGCTTTACAAAAGTGCCGGAGAATGCCAAGGTGGGGCCGGCGGCCTGGGGGGCGGCGGCGGTCCTTTCCGCCATTGATGAAGGCCTGGCCGGCATCGAGGATTTGGGCTGCCGTTACCGCAGTCTGGGCTTCTCCCCGAAGTGGCCCGTGACGCCTTATAAGGAGCTCCGGTATTTCAGCGGGTACGAAATAGGCGGGGATGTCGTCGACGTGCGGTACATCCTCACCGGGGATGGGATGAGGTATTGTGTGGACTCTCCGGCCCGCGATATCTCGGCGCATATCCTGCTGCCGGAAGGCAAGGTCGTTGCGAAGGTGTTGCTGAACGGAATGCCGGTTGCTTTCGAGGAGACCGTTGTCGGCGAAAGTCACTATGCCGACTTTTCCGCCGGCAGCTTGAAAGGCCGTGCTGACATCGAGATCCTGTTTAAAACGGAATAAATGAGTTGTTCTTCAGATTTCATTCAGTTTATCATTGACCAGACCCCGTCCCTGACCATCTCGCTCTGCAAAGCATATCGGAGCCAGGGCATCGGGATGCAACTGACGCGCCGCATGCTGGAAAGACTCAGAGACTATAATAACCTACGGAACAGTCAATGAAAAAGACCATTTTGATTTGCCTTATCGCCGCGGCGCTCTTCACCCTGTCGGCAGCTGTTTCCCGTGAAAGCCTCCCCCTCAATGAATCATAGGCGCCCGCAGACGATATCTTCTCGAACTCGTTCTTTGAGGACTTGGACAAACTTTGGCTCCTACGGGAATGGATACCAGATCCAAGGAGCCTTCAATAACGTGACT
>JAEEGI010007927.1_pt1 | contig 23626 bp, 20 predicted proteins | sample 8958751 | NCBI WGS metagenome assembly JAEEGI01 (sample SAMN16246545, study PRJNA631951) | gut metagenome | biome: gut microbiome; feature: rumen; material: KS-attached | host: Bos | place: Iran: Karaj | collected 2018-10 | reverse complement strand
GATAGGAGAATAGTTTTGCGATCACAATATCCTCCAGTGAGGCAGTAAAGAAATCAACTTTTCTTCCCCGGATCGGAAGAGGCTTCAGTCGGTCCTCATAATTGTACGGGAAATTGTTGATATAGGTTTGCACATCGCAATTGATATCGTATCTGTCAAGCAATCCACGGATTTCCCGCGAGGCGCTGATAGCGTCAATGTCAAGCGTACTGCGAGAGATGACTTCAAGGAGGATCAGGGCGCTCCCGCCCACAATGACGAGGCGATAGCGATCTTCACCGGGGTAGAGCAGGTATGCGTCTTCGTCCAGACGCTCAAGTCTTTCCAACAAATCATCGCGCAGCATATAGCAATTCCTCGATTCATTAATACTATTAATCAAAGTTATTATATTCGAACTTTCCGTGATTGTCAACAGTAATACTATGCACATCTGGTGTTTTCTGGAGTATACCAAGAATGATTTTCAACCTTAGAAAATGGGCCAACAAGCTTATGGGGCTTCCTCTGTAAACAACAAAAGGACGTGTGCATAATCATCGCATATTCAGAGTGTTTGTGGTATGATGATGTCAATGAAATGAGGAGGTAGTTCCTGGAAGCCCGGAAGATCTCCCGGGGCATTGGGATATCTGAAAATTATGGCTATTACAAAAACAGATTTCATGCGCGGCATGCAGTGCCCAAAGATGCTCTGGCTGGACAAGCATAAGCCGAAACTGAAGGTCATCCCGCCGGAGGTGCAGCGCCGTCTCGACGAGGGAAATGATTTCGGGGATCGGGCGATGGAGATGTTCGGGCCATATGAGGAAATGACCGTGTATCTTCCCGGCACACACATTCCCGATACCAAGGCGATGGTGCAGAAAACACAGGAGCACATGGAAGCCGGAACGCCTGTCATATGCGAGGCAGCTTTCTCCAATTACAACAATTACTGCGCGGTCGATATTCTGCGCAAAACGGAAGACGGGTACGATTTCTATGAAGTCAAAAACTCGCCCGATGTTTATCCGCAGTTCATCAAGGACGCGGCCTTTCAGTACTACATCATCAGCCGCTGCAAGGTTAAGCTCGGCCATGTTTTCATCGTGATTCACGGCCCAGACGAAAACGATCCTTTCGTACCCGTTGATGTGACAAGCGAAGTCAAACGGCTTTATAAGTGGATCAACGATCACATTTGGGATTTGAACCGAATGCAGAAGCAGCTGGAGGAAATAGAGATAAAGCCGGGTGATCAATGCACAAGACCTTATGAATGCTGGTATTACGGATACTGCCACGGGGAGCAAAACGATTCTGATCATCACGAAATAATAAACTGATTAAGACATGGAAAAGGAGCCGCCGAACATGACTATTCGAGAAGTCCTTGCACGTTATAAGAGTGATTTCACCAAGTATTGGGAAGACGAGAAATACAAATGGGTCGCAGTACAGCATTTTCAGAAGAACTGGAACATTGAGGCAGAGGACTTTGCAGCTATGCTGAAAGAGTCTTTCAGCCAAACCTATAATCTGCTTCAGGGAGGCATGTACTACGCGAACAAGATGCTTTGCGTCCTTGCGCAGCAAGATCCCGAGAAGATGCGCGGTCTGTTCCGCCTGCTTTACAATGAGAATCTGCCTTTGGTAGATCGGCTCCAGCCGTTCAGAACGGGCTGTGAAGAACTGTTGGAAGAGTTCCGTAAAAACACAGCAGAACCCGAAAAGGCAAAGAATCACTATCAAGACCTCCGAGCGCTTTGCGTGTACCTTTCCTTCAGATACCCGGAGACATATTTCCTGTTCAAATACAGGATGTACACCGGCTTTCGGAAACTGATTGACTTCAAAGAGACCAGTCAGGAAAAAGACTCTGAGGTCAGAAAGTACGATAACTACGCTCGGATGTGCCAAGCTGTCCTGGAAGAGATCAAAGCAGATACCGAACTGCAACAGATGCAGCGCGAACGAGTTGGCAATGAGACGGACTGCTATAGCGATCCTGAATTCCATTTGTTGGCGCAGACGATCATCTATGTCGGCAGCGGAATGAGCGATGACGCTGCGCAAACCGATGAGCCGGCAAAAGGTGCTGCCGTAGCGGATGAAGATCTTGAAACAAAACGCTATTGGCTCTACTCTCCCGGTAACGGGGCTTCCATCTGGGACGAGTGCTATCAAAAAGGGATCATGGCGATCGGCTGGGATGAAATCGGAGAACTTACCAAGTATTGCAGCAAGGACGAGATGAAGCAGGCCATGAAGGAAGAGATTGACCCCACTCTTTCTTATATGAACGCTGCACACGCAACGTGGCAATTCGTAAATGAAATGAAGCCCGGCGACATTGTATTTGCTAAAAAGGGAATGCATCTTATTGTTGGTCGAGGTGTTGTAGAATCCGGATATGTGTTCGATACCTCTCGCCAGCAGTATAAGAATATCCGGAAAGTGAAGTGGACACATAAAGGTGAATGGCCGCATCCCGGACAGGCGGTCATGAAAGTATTGACAGATATTACGCCATACACGGATTATGTGGCGCAGTTGAACGCTCTCTTTGAAAGCGATACGATCGATGACATTGAAGAGCAGGTTTTCGAGTATCCCGCCTATGATGCCGAGGACTTCCTCGCGGAGGTTTTTATGGATGAGGGGAGCTACGAAACACTGGTTGGCCTTATTCGGAACAAGAAGAATGTTATTTTGCAAGGTGCTCCGGGTGTAGGCAAGACTTTTGCGGCAAAGCGCCTGGCATATTCCATGATGGGCGAAAAAGATCCGAATCGTGTCATGATGGTGCAGTTCCACCAGAGCTATTCCTACGAAGATTTCATCATGGGCTTCCGTCCGTCAGAGTCGGGCTTTGAACTCAAGCGCGGTGCGTTCTACAACTTCTGCAAGCAGGCAGAAATCGACAGTGAAAACGAATACTTCTTCATCATTGACGAGATCAACCGCGGCAATCTGAGCAAGATTTTTGGCGAACTGTTCATGCTGATCGAGAGTGACAAACGCGGCGTCGAGCTGCAGCTGCTGTACTCCGATGAGAAGTTTTCCGTACCGAGCAATGTGTATATCATCGGCATGATGAACACAGCTGACCGTAGTCTGGCCATGCTGGATTATGCACTGCGCAGACGTTTTGCGTTCTTTGAAATGAAGCCGGGGTTTAATACGGATGGTTTCAGAGAGTATAGGATAGGTCTTTCAAGCGAAAAGTTTGACCGGCTCATCAACTGCGTTGAGAACCTGAATGCCGCAATCGCGGCAGACGAAGCTCTCGGAGATGGCTTCTGCATAGGGCACAGTTACTTCTGCAATCTGAAAAAGACCACGGATCAGGCACTTTCCGGCATAGTGGAGTATGAGCTGATCCCGCTTTTGAAGGAATACTGGTTTGATGAACCTATCAAGGTGAAAGACTGGGTCAGCAATTTGAGGAGTGCGATCAAGTGATACCGATCCGGAACATCTACTATATGCTCTCGTATGCCTTCCAGGTTTTGAGTGAGCAGGGATATAAGAACATCGAGACGGAACAATTTGATAACGTGGCAGAACTATGTGCTGCTATCCTTTCCAAGGGCGTCTCCCTGCAGCTGAAACGTGGACTTGGACGGGAGTACATAGAGAAATCGGAATCACTGTCGTCATTACGTGGGCGGATCGAAATCTCGGAATCGGTCAAAACGAGGAGTCTTCTAAAAAGGCAGCTCGTTTGTTCGTACGATGATTTTTCGGAAAACTCCTACATGAATCGAATCATCAAATCGACCATGGAGCTCCTTTTGCATGCGGATATTGCCAAAGCCAGAAAGAAGGAACTGCGAAAACTCCTGGTGTACTTCGGCAACGTTGATCTTCTGGATGTGCACAACATCAATTGGAAGATTCAGTACAACCGAAACAATCAAACATACAGGATGCTGATTTCCGTCTGCTATCTGGTCATCAAAGGGCTGCTGCAGACCAATACAGACGGCACGACGCGACTAATGGATTTCCTAGATGAGCAGCGCATGTGCCGTCTCTATGAGAAATTCATTTTGGAATACTACCGCAAGGAGTTTCCGAAGTTAACGGTCAACGCGTCTCAAATCCCGTGGGCACTGGATGACGGTATCAATGATATGCTGCCGGTTATGCAGACGGATATCATGCTCAGTCAAGGCAATAAGGTTCTGATTATTGATGCCAAGTATTATGGTCATACCACGCAAACACAGTATGATATCCATACGCTCCACTCCGCAAATCTGTATCAGATCTTCACATATGTAAAAAACAAAGAAGCCCAGATGACAGAGGTGCCACACAGAGTTTCCGGAATGTTGCTGTATGCCCGGACCGATGAAGCAGTACAGCCCGACAACACCTATCAAATGAGCGGCAACAGAATCAGCGTCCGCACACTCGATCTGAATCGAGAGTTTTTAGAGATCGCAGCACAGCTGAATGCAATTGTGGCCGAGCACTTTAGTGGGGAAACCAACATCGAAAAAATATAGTTCTTTGCAAACAGGCACCTGGGAAGCCGCAGTCAGCGGTTCCCAGGTGCCTTTCTTATTTTGGGCGCGTCTTATATAAGCCTTGCTTCCTCCAGGGGGAGCCATTCGATCTGATCACCGTAGAGATCGATCTCTTCCTCGTATACGTGCATGAAGTCGATGACAGGACCGTACTTTTCGGGGAACATGCTCTCGCAGTATTTGGGGATCACAGAGTGCGGAACGATACCAACATAGTCGGTCCCCTCAAGTCTGGCAAGGATCTCCCCCGCGTCACGGAGAATGACAGGCAGCCCGGCTGCGCTGAGTGCCGTGTAGAACGCAACCGCTTCTTTTGCCCGGTGCTTCCCGGCAACTAAGAAATAGTAACCGCAAGGATGTGCGGCCGCTTCTTCCTCGGTCATTTTGCCGCACCGTACTTTCCAATCCAAGGCCTGCCGATCATGACATACTGCGAGGTCGACATGGGTGCTGTTGCCTCCTCCGATGACTTCCCAGGGATGGCCTCCGTGCTGCTCACGCCGGAAATACCAATCCTCCCATGCTGCAGGATCATCGAAGTCGATGCCGGGCCCGGCATTTAAACCAAAACCTCTTCCAGACAGTCCCTCGTCCCGACCATCTGCGTGGGCAAAGTATTGATCGACCGGGGCAAGCTCCGCACCGTCAAAGCCGCAGGCTTTATAGCCGATAGCACAGGCGCGGAAAAAGTCATTGGCAGTCATGGTATTCAAACGACCGATTGCATTTTCATTGTTGCTTCCGCTTGAAATCAAGCTTTTGAAGGATGCCAGAGTTTCGGGAGACAGACCTTCCAAATCGAACTCCTTTTGCGTCGGCTCTTTTTCCCATAGCTTGGATCTGCGGATCACACCGGTCTTGAACTGATATGGAAGATTTGCATTTACCTCTGCGTTGTATCTTCCATCACGCAGTTTTTCAATGGCTTCCTCTGCGGCAGCTGTCAGATACCCGCAAAGTTCCACCGCCGCTTCCTCAGCGCGGTTATACTCGGGAGTATCCCTATCCATTATTGCGCTGATGATCGTCACATTACCAAGCCCAACAGCGCGAAAGGCAAGTGTGCCGTCTTTGTTGAAGCTTTCTGCAATAATCAACTCATACCATTTGAATTCGTCCGGGTAGTCCTCCCGCCAGCGGGCTTCGTATTCCTCGTAGGTGTCAACCTCTCCGGATTCAAGCATATCTTCATAGCTGCCGTAGTCGTTGATATCTCCTCTCGGGATTTTGACCCAGATTGCCTTCGCTTCGTTGTTGCTCTTCAAAGGGGCAAGCGGTTTGAGCACCGCAAAAAGCGGCTCCATAGCAGCTTTGATCCGCTCAGTCGGAGTCGCCGGGTTCAGATACACGCGGTCAAACCAACGGAGCAATTTATCAATAGTTGGGGCATTCATAGTATCACTCCCTAATAATCATTCGTCGGAGGATTTGTCAAGTAATCATGTCTTCTCCTGTTCCTTGATCCACTCCAGCAGGCGCTCCCGTCTTACAAGCATGCGATGACCGATCTGCAAAGTCGGAAAGTCGGCGCTGCGCATCAGGCGATATGCGTTCGCCCGGGAAATATTAAGCGCTGCACCTAACTGATTTGCATTAAGAACAGCCGGCAGATCGTCGAACGAGTTAAACCGCGGCTTGATTTCCCTTGGTTTCTCTTTCTTCCCATCCAGGGTGTAAATGAACTCTTCCAAGACCATTTCCTCTGCGGTAGCCCGCGCTGCGTTCATTTCCCGAACCCAGCGGAGCTGATCCTCGGCTTTCAGTTTCTCTGTGATTCCCCGCTGCACCGAGAGCTGCACCACGATCTGATCAAAGCGTTTCTGCGCCTCCTGTTCAACCTGAGCCAGATGCTTGTCCAGTTCTCCCGTGAGCATCCAACTGGAATAAAGCGCTTTGTGGTTATCCATCAGATAGTGCTTGCGCAGCAATCCCCACTTGCCGAGAGGGGCTGTTTCTGCTATACTCAAGTCAGGAATCAGACAGTCATTGGTCATTTTGTAGGTTCCTCCGATGCTTTCAAACGTTGTGTTTTTCATGTTTTTTCCTCCTGTAATTGTACCCTTACCGCTACCCTTACGGGAACGCAAATAAACATTTTTTACTTGTTGACAGGTTGGGAAAATCGACGTTTTTTTATAATTTACTTGCTTTTGCAGATAAAAAAGTTCAATGCAGATCTGCCTTTCTCTTCGAATCCTTCTCCCGCTGCCATTTCGAGTGTTCATAACGGATTTCAAGTTATGGACACTCGATTTTTCTATTCAAAAGCACATTCAGTTCTCACTATGTACGGAGCGGGCTTGACGCCTGCTCCTTCTTTTATGCTGTGACAGGGTCACGGAGATATTCCACACATACTCCCTGTCGCGTGTCTGCTTTGTAGCTGTCTCTGAATACATCATCCGGCAACTCCAGAAATCCGACGAAGCGGTAATGGATCACGACTCGCTGCGTGCGGTTTTTACCTGTTCCTTCGATCTCATACACGTCGATGCGCTCAATCAGTTCCCGCAGCAGGGGTGCCGTCAGCCGATCCATCTCCATGAACTTCCGAACAGCAGCGAGAAATGTATCCCGCCCTCTTTGCTCGCTGTCCAGATCCACGAGCCGCCTCCGTAGGGCAGAGATCCTGCTCTTCAACTCCATCCGCTCTACTTCGTACTTGTGGGAGAGCTGCATGAAAAACTCGTCCGTGACCTTGCCTGCGGCGTTGTCCTCATAGATCTTTTCGTACAGCTTCAAAACGGTCTCGTTTCGGGAAATCGACTTCTGAATATCCTCTTCAATCAGCTTCTTCTCCGCCAGCATGTCCTTGTTTGTCTTTTGCGCCAGCAGCTCGGCAAAGGCATTCTCATCTGCTCTCAGGCATTCTGCAATAGCGCGCAGCTCCAGCATCACGATCTGCTCTAAAGAATCTGCCCGGATATAATGCCTGCTCTTGCAGCTGCCGCGGTAATCCTTGGCGTAGTTGGAGCAGCTGAAAAAGTGGATGTCTTTGTTGATCGGATTCGTGTGATACCACATCTTTTTCCCGCAATCCGCGCAGTACAGAAGATCGGAGAAAACGCTTTTGCCACCGTTCTCCGGTTTTGGGGCACGGCGTTTCGTTTTCCCCGCGATTCGCTGGACTTGCTCAAAGGTATCCCGGTCGATAATCGGCTCATGTACATTTTTGAACACCGTCCAATTTTCTTGCGGATTGTCGATCCGATTCTTTTTCTTGAAGGACTTGGAGTAGGTCTTGAAATTGATCACGTCTCCGCAGTATTCCTGCCGTGTCAGGATCTTATGGATTGTTGCATTTTTCCATTTATAGGGGTTGGGCTGGATTTTCTTCCCGCCGCGGTTGACACCTTTCTTCTGCCAGTATGCTGTGCAGTTCAGATGACCTTCCTCCTGCAGGATCCGGGCGATCGTGTCCATGCCTTTTCCTTCGAGATACATCCGGAAGATCTCCTTGACGACCGGCGCGGCTTCCGGGTCGACGATCCATTTCTTTTTGTTCTCCGGAGACTTCATATAGCCGTACGGCGGCTGTGACAGTGGTTCACCCAAAGCGCCTCGGATCCTGTATGCCGAGCGTACCTTGCGGCTGATATCCCGCGCGTACATCTCGTTCATCACGTTTCGGAACGGAGCCAGTTCGTTTTCCCCTTCGTCGCTGTCCACCATGTCGTTGACTGCGATGAATCGGACGTTCCGCTCCGGGAAATAGCTGTCGGTGTAATTGCCAACGGACACATAGTCTCTGCCCAGACGGGACAGATCTTTGACCATGACCGCGGTCACATAGCCCATGTCGATGTCGTCCAGCATAGCTTGAAAAGCGGGGCGATTGAAATTCGTGCCGGTATAGCCGTCGTCAACATAGAACTTGGTGTTTCCAAGTCCCATTTCTTTAGCCTTTTGGGTCAGCAGACGCTTCTGATTGGTCACGGAATTGCTGTCACCATCCGCTCCGTCATCGCGGGAAAGTCGACAATACAGGGCCGTAATGCCTGTTTGCTCTTTTTTCGGCTGCATGTCTATTCCTCCTCTCCAGCAGCCGAACACACATATTCCGAAGCTATCGTATCCCCGGAAAAGCAATCCTGCAAATCTACCATGTCTCCGGAAATCATGTGTCTGAAAGCATCCTGCACGGCCCGTCCTTTGTCGGGCGGCTCAAAGCATGATTTCACTTCGTAGCATACGCTGTTTATCCGATAGCTGTGCTCGCTCTGGATCAGTCCGACGATCCATCCCATTTCCCTCACCTCTCCATGGCAGTCCGTTTTCGGAAACGCGCCTCGCACATTTTCACGATCTCGTCCTCCATCTGCGCGCTGGTATAGCTCGCGGGGAAAAACCTGCGGATGCGCTCCATCGGAATCTTCAGCCGTTCTTTCTGATTGGCCTTTTCTTTACACATGATCGCGGAAACCGCCTCCGGCGTTAAGTGCCCGCCTCGGCTTTTCTCCTTCAACTGAAACGCCTGGCTGACCGAGGGCGTACAGTCGTTCCGATCCATCTCGTCCAGCACCCAGCGTTGTTCCTCTTCCGGCAGATAGGACAGGTAGACCGCCGGCGTGAGCGCGATCCTGCCTTCATCGACAAGCTTCAAAAAACCGGGAAGCAGATGCGTCAGCCGGATATACCGCTGTACCTGCCGTCCGCTTTCACTCTCGCTGACCTGCTCGGCGCTTTCCAGCTTCCCGACATCTTGTCGGGTAGTCAGGTCGTTTCTCTTGCGCTGCTGCTTCAGCGCCTCCAGCATCAGCTTGTAGGCAAAGGCTTTTTCGCTTGGGAGCAAATGCTCCCGATGCAGATTGCTGTCCACCAGCACGATCGCCGCCGCGGCCCGGTCCATGGGCAGAATAAAGGCAGGTACTGTTCTCAGCCCTGCCTTCTCTGCCGCCCGCATCCGCCGATGCCCGGATACGACTTCGTATTCGCCTCTGTTCTTTTCCATGGGCCTGATGATCAGCGGCGACATGACGCCATAGGCCCTGACGCTCTCCGTGAGTGTCTCCATCTCTTCATCATCCCGAACCTTATACGGGTGTCCTTCAAACGGATGTAGTTTACATAATTCAACCATTGTCCTGTTCATACAGATCCTCCTTCTCTATCTTTCTCGGCTCGATGATTTCTTTTGTGATCTGCGAAACAGCCTCTTCCGCCATGCGCGCATACTTGTCATAGCGCTGGACGTCGATCACGCCGAGCACATGGGCTTTTTGCGCGATCTGATTGAGATTGTTCGCCAGGCTGTACAGACTGCGCATGAAGGCATAATAATCCAGCGGCGGATGCGCCTTGGGAACAAAGCCCTTGATTAGATGGCGCAGATATGCCGACTGCGAGATTCCGGCGGCTTTGACGTTCTTCCGCAGCATGGCGGCTTCTTTTTCGTTCAGCCAGAGCTGTACATGTACGTTTCGGTTTCTCATTTTCTCTCCTTTCTCGGGGGTTACAGGGGGCCGCCCCTGTGGATTTGTGTTTGTGGGATCACAAACACGATGCTTGCGGGTATGATGCATACCGTTACAGGCGTTCCGCAGACGCCAGCTTGACGTATCCCTCCTTTCCCGGCACGTAGCGCAGCCGATACGTCTCTCCGACGTCCAGATCGAACAGGCCTGCGCTCCTCTGCCACCAGAACACCGGCGTGAGGATCTTTCTACCGTCTGAAAGAACAAAGAACAGCCGCAGCATCCCCTTGCTTGCATCGGCCTTCAGCACCAGGGTGCCCTCCGTCTCTCCCGCATCGGTCATGATCAGATACTCGCCGGTATCGATCTCCTTCTCCCGCAGCTCGGCTCGGCTGTAGACCCGGTTTTCAAACTGCATGGAGCATCCCTCCTTTCTTTTCAGTATGTAAGCTTCTCTCTTTCCGGCTGGTTTCTTAGATAGTTAGTTATCTATATACGGCTGTCAGAGGGCAAAAAAAGAGCGCAGTACGCCCCCTGGCCGAACGGTCAAGATATGTAAGGGTGTACCGCGCTCCTGATTTGATTATGTTTGGACCCGGAAATACCTCCTCATCCATATACTGAAAAAACAGTCGGATTCGCAGGCGGTTTTTCGAAAAAAGTCAAAAAAAGATTCAGGCGACATGTCTGTCGCCCGAACCCCTTGTAAGAACCCGTTTTCGATCTTTCGCTTTTTGGCCGTTTCTCGTCAGGACCGGCAGCATGCAGTGATTCGACGGGCAATCGAAATCCGCCAGAGTGATCTCCTGTGCCGCCAGCACACGCTGGAGCTGCAGCAGAGAGGCTTTGATTTGCCCTCTGACCGCGCTCTCCGAAACGTTTTCACGGCGGGCGATCTCGGAGTACGAGAGCTCGTCGTAAAAATGGAGAACCAGTCTGCGTCGGCCGGACGCGCTGAGCTCTGACAAAGCTGCGTTGAGAGCCTTCCGCGCCTCCTGTCGGAAGAAAGCTTTTTCCGCCGACAGCTTTTGCGCTCGCGTGACAGCGTAGATCGGATCGCAGGACGCGCCGCCCGGATTGCCGGGCGAGCGTTCTTCCACGTCGAAAGCATGGTTGCTTACGCCGTATTGATAAATCCGATCTTTCTGCCGTTTCCGTTCTTTTTCGTTTTCTGCAAGGAATTCCCGGACTTCCACGGACAAAGGAATTCCGGAATAGTTGTAGTTTTCCATATAGACCTCCGGTAGAAAAATAGTATGTACCGGAAGTCCGGGAACTGAGAGGCAGAAAAGCGATATGAACTTGTCGAGGGGGATCTTACGGCATCATAGTATCATATTTGCTGTCCAATAATCCTCCCCGTGCGCTGTTCCGGGTCGGCATTTTTAGAAAAAAACGCAGCCACTTTCACAAGGCTGCGCTCATCGGTTTTTCTAAGATGGTAAAATCCTGGGGGTTAGAACGATTACCGCCTTACCATCTTAGAATAATCTGCGTGGAAGAACACGCTTTTTTATAGTATCATGTTTGCCCTCCCAACAATCTTCCATTATCCCCGGCCGTCCATGCCAGATTGATATTCGGAGAATAATATTTTCAAATTTGATACAAAATATTAGAAGTATACTTGCAATAATTGTTGACTATGATTGGCAAATGTGGTATTATCGCAGTGGAGGCGATGCAAATGGCTATTACAACGAAGGAAAGCATTCTGAAGGTGCTGACTGCCTATAATCCGTGGTGGAAAACCGGGATGGTCAATCCCAAACTATCCAGGTCGTACAAACGCTTTGCCTTCTATGAGGCGATGAAGCGTATGGATCAGGTCGGCATTCGTCGGACGATCGTTCTGACGGGAACCCGGCGCGTCGGGAAAACGACGATCCAGTATCAAATGATAGAAGCGCTTCTTGCCCGTGGTGTTGCACCGCAGAGGATCGTTTTTATTTCCATGGATCATCCCATGCTGAAGCTGAGTGATTTCAATACGATCCTCGAATGCTATCACGAAAACGTGTATGCCGAACAGGATGTGTATTATTTCTTTGACGAGATCCAGTATGCGCAGGACTGGGATAAGTGGCTGAAGACGATCTATGATATGCAGCCGGATACACAGGTCATTGCAACCGGCTCCGCAAGCCCCGCCTTGATTAAGGGCAATCAGGAGAGCGGTGCCGGACGCTGGTCTGTCATTCAAGTCCCGACCATGTCCTTCTTTGAATACTGCGAGCTGTTAGAACTGGATCGTCCTTCCCTTCCCAAAAATCTGAAGGTCACGGGTCTGCTGCGGATGAACCAGCAGGAGCGCACGCGTATCATGATGCAGCTGACAAAGGTTCAGAACCACTTTACCCGTTATCTGCAGGTAGGCGGCTTCCCGGAACTGGCCTTGGCTGACAACGATATCATGGCGCAGCAGATCATGCGGGAAGACGTCGTAGACAAAGTGCTAAAGCGCGATCTTCCGTCTCTCTATAACATCCGCAACTCCACGGAGCTGGAGAGGATCTTCCTGTACCTCTGCAACGTATCCTCGGATATTGTCTCAATTGAGGCGATTGCGAAAGAACTCAGCGGGGTCTCCCGTCCGACGGTCGAAAACTATATCCAGTACCTAGAGAGCGCCAATCTGATCTATCAGAGCTGGCCGGTCAACATGGCCGGCAAGAAGGTGCTGAAGGCCAGCCCGAAGATCTATATTGCCGACGCGGCGATCCGCAACGCCGTCCTGATGGACGATTCCATGCTGACCGATCCGGTGCAGATGGGCAAAGTCGTTGAAACGGCTGTATACAAGCATGTCGCGGCCTTCTATTACCAGCAGGCCACATCCGTCGGCTACTTCCGCGGCGGCAAACGCGGCAAGGAAATCGACATCGTTGTTGATTATCCGAATATCAAGAACATTCTTATCGAAGTCAAGTACCGTGAAGGTGCGCCTATCGCCGACGATGATGCCATTTCCGAGCTTTGCGGCGAAGCTTCCGCGGCTATCGTTGTAACGAAAAACGCCACCGACTACGGCATCCACAATACCAAGTCCGGAAAAGATCTGATTCGTATTCCGGCTTTTGCGTTTCTGTACCTGCTCGGATATGCGGAGAAAAACGGCTATAAGGGGATCGAATAACCGCTCCTGACCTGAAATAGAAGAAAGGGACTGGTGACTGGCATGGCAAAGAAAAAAGCCGAAGAGAAGATCAATCTGGATTCGATCCTGTTCAAATGCCGGGACATTCTGCGTGCGGCGCGGAACTCTGGATCGTTCTTTGAAAAGCGTGACATGATGCTCACGCTGGTTTTCCTGCGTTTTATTGGGGAAAAGTTTGAAGACGGCGTTGAGAATCTTCGCTCTCAACTGACCGCTCAGGGTCTCGACCCGGACAATCCTGAAATCAAGGCAGCCTTCCTTGATGATCCGACCTTCACTGACGGCACCTATAATCTGCTTCCGGAAGCCCGCTGGTCGACCATCATCAACACGCCTGCACCGAAGCTAAACGTCGCCCTCGATACCGCGCTGCACAGCATTGCTTCCGACAACGCGCAGCTCAAAGGCTGCTTTGTGGAGGGCACCTTTACAACACGGAATCTGGCGCCGAACGATATCAAAAAGCTCGTGGATGAGGTCAACAAGATCAGTCACAAGGCGTTTGGAGAAGAAAAAGACCTGATCGGCCGCGTGTACGAATACTTCCTTAAAGAGTTCGCCGTGAATGCGACCAAGGAAGAGGGCGAATACTACACGCCCCACGATGTTGTCCAGTTGATTGCCGCCATGATCGAACCCTTTGACGGGACGCTGTATGACCCCTGCTGCGGTTCGGGCGGTATGTTCATCCAGAGCGCGGAGCTGGTTAGGGCGAAGCGAGGCGATATCAGCTGTATCAATGTTTACGGTCAGGAGAAAGAACCTGCGACCTATCGCCTGGCTAAAATGAATCTCGCCCTGCGCGGGATCAGCCACAGGCTTGGCGACGAGGCGGATTCCTCGTTCACCCATGATCTGCACAAGGGCCTGTATTTCAATTACATCATGGCCAATCCTCCGTTCAATCTGAAGGGATGGTACAACGACAATCTGAGAACGGACTCCCGCTGGGTCGACTATTCTGTGCCGCCGGAGAGCAACGCCAACTATGCCTGGATCCTGCATATCCTTTCACACCTGAAGCCGCTGGACGGCGTAGCGGGCTTCCTGCTTGCCAACGGTGCGCTGGGCGACAGCGATACGCTGGCAATCCGTCAGAAGCTGATCCAGAATGATAAGGTTGAAGCAATCATCATTCTACCCCGCGAATTATTTATCACGACGGATATCAGTGTCACGCTCTGGATCTTGAACCAGAACAAAAAGGGCGGCGACTATCATGGCCGGAAGCTGCGTAACCGCGAACACGAGATTCTGTTCATGGATCTGCGTACTTGGACGGAAAACCCTGTCAAAAATGAGAACAAAAAGAAAGTCCGCCTGATCACGGAGCAGATCGAGCGGGCGGCAGATATCTATCATACGTGGCAGAGCGAAGGAACAGACGGCGCTGATTACGCCGTGCCGGAGCTCTACCGTGGCGTCAGCATGGGCGAAATCAAGAAACAGGGCTGGAGCTTGATTCCGAGCAAGTACATTGAGTTCATCGATCATGATCTGGAGATCGATTTTCCGGCGGAAATGAGCCGTATTCAAAAAGAGATGCGGGAAGTCATGGCTACGGAAAAGAAATCACAGGAAATGCTGAAAGATGCTTTCAGGGGGATCGGGTATGGGATTGAATAGAATAAGACTCGGAGATTATATAACTCGATCAACAACAAATAATCGCGATCTTCAGTATGGGATGGATTTGATTACTGGCGTTACAAGTGAGGGAGTTTTTGCTAATCCCAAAGGCGATCCAATTGAAGTGGATCTGCAACCATACAAAATAGTTAACAATGGTGCATTTGTCTATAATCCGACCCGGATTGATCTTGGTTCGATTGCTTATCGTACGGAAGGATTATGTATTGTATCGCATTTATACATAATCTTTTATCTCAACGAAGAAGGCAAAAAGATAATCGATCCAACTTGGCTTTACATTTATTTTAGACGAGACGAATTTCGTAGAGAAGTAAGATTCAGAAACTTTGGCAGCCAGCGACCGGAATTCAGTTTTAATGACATGAGCGATATTGAGATACCGCTTCCCGATATCACAATCCAGCGGAAATATGTAGCCATCTACAAAGCCATGGTCGCCAACCAGCAGAGCTACGAGCGCGGGTTGGAGGATTTGAAGCTCGTCTGCGACGGTTATATCGAAGATTTGCGACGGGATCTTCCTTGCAAGAGGATAGGCAAATATCTTGAATCGGTTGAGGCGAAAAATGATGATCTGCAATATGGTATTGATCAGGTTTGCGGCGTTTCGATAGAAAAAGTTTTAATCGAAACGAAGGCAGATATGACAGATGTTAATCTGAAGCCATATTACATCATTCAGCCCGATGACTTTGTGTATGTGACGGTTACCTCTCGCAACGGAGACAGGATTTCTATTGCATTAAATGAATCAAAGGAGACATACATCTGCTCGTCTTCTTATGTCGTGTTTAGAAGCAAAGATCCTCAAGAGCTTTTCCCTCAATACCTGATGTTGTTTTTCTCCCGACCCGAGTTTGATCGATATGCCCGTTTTCATTCATGGGGATCGGCAAGAGAAACATTTGACTGGAATGAGATGTGTGATGTGGAGATTCCGATTCCCGATATTCAGGTACAAAAGGCGATAGCAGAAGTCTTTGCCGTATACAATGCAAGAAAACGCATCAACGAGCAGCTGAAAGCTCAAATCAAAGATATCTGCCCGATTCTGATTAAGGGGTCGCTGGAGGAGTGTGCAAGAGCGTGAGGAAAATAACCGAAGTAACCCGTCGGGACTTGTTTGGTATTATCCAAGGCGGATTTGATAAGGAAATAGAAACTCTTACATATGATCCGATATATGATCGCCAAATACCTGCTTCTGAAACAGTACATTACTATATGCCATACTCTGGCCGCTTTTCTGAGATTGATTTCCTAGACCGGCTGTATCATCTCGAAGAAATGCCGTCGACAGATCGTCGGTACAAAAATGCAAAGGGCGACATATATTGCCATACAGTCAGTTTTAATGATTGGCCAGAGTATTGGTTCCTTGATGATGACCGGTTTGAACTGAAAGACGGTTTTGATGACGAACCTCTTTTGAAATTCCTTTGTGAAATGCTACACCCGTCTGTTCGCGAGGAAAACAGCCCTTGGAGAGAGTATCTTGATCGCTTCAATGAACTGCTGCGCCAAGATGGATATGAGTTTTATTCATCATATAGGATTTCAGGGCGGGACATTTATAAGGCGAGAGAATACTGCCAAGAAACCTCCCCAATATTACCAGAGAATCTATTCACTGAACGATATCGTGAACTAATCAGTTTTGGTGAAGGAGAGCCCATCGACAATATTAGTGGAAAGGTTGACTATAAATCAAAAAAGCGCTTTTGCAGGGTGATGTTTGAGTTCGCGGAACCGATGCGGATCCAGAGAAACCGATATGATAGTTGGCTTGACAACACCGACGCCTTGTTAGAGGCAATTAGGCGACTGAACGAATACCTGGAATTGCCTGCTATTGATTTGAGAGCTGCTGACTTCTCCCCTTGCCCTCAAGAGGAACTGCTTGCAGGTTTTTTCACCCCATTTCTTTTCGATGTAATTGAACTTCAATATGAAGAATTATCAAGCGGTGAAAAAGATCCGTTCCAAACAGCGATTAACGATTCTTTGCGAAAAGACAATTTACCTTTCCGCCTTTCCGACATGGGCCTTATCGAGCTGCAAGCCGATCACGAGGTGCTATCCCCTGAGATTATTGCAAGTATTGACCTTATCACTGAACCGGGAATCCATGATTTGTTGAAAGAAGCTGTCGAAAAGCATATGCAGCCTACAGTCCAAGCACATCGTGATGCGGTGGAGAAGATCTGGGATGCGCTAGAACGGCTGAAAACATACTACACGGATTTGGACAAAAAAGGATCGGCATCCAAAATCATCCGTGATATGGCGGGGGGCAATTCAAGTTTTGTTACTCTGTTCGATATTGAGTTCAAAGCGCTGACCGATATCGGAAATGGATTCCGTATCCGCCACCATGAAACAAGCAAGGTCGATATTACAGACCCTCGTCATTACGATTATTTCTTTAATCGATGCCTCTCGCTGATTGCGTTGGCAATTCAGTATCTTCAGTAATTTCACAAAAGGAAGAACAGAATGAAGAAATATAGTGATTTTTCCGATGAAATTAGTCCGGCTGAAATATATGAAGGATTACTCGGTTATGGCATGTTCTCTGAAAAGTTGCCTCCGCTGTTCTCTTCAATCAGTTTTTATGATTACTGTTTGGCTACTTCACCCATCTTTCAGGATAAATGGCACCCGCATGTTTTTTATGAAAGTATGCGTAACACAAATGTTCCAAGGCAGTTAGGGGTTCCAGATCCCAGAGCATACCAACTATTGTGCAAATGCGTTTCGGATAATTGGGGAAACATACAAGGGCATTTTCGTCAAAAAGCCCACGGGCAGAAACACATTATTAGCCGCATACACCTCAGAAAAATCGCTGGTTCCAAAGCCCTCTTCAAGATGAATTATGGGAACTGGAAATATGATGGAACACCTGAGCCCGATCTGCTAATAGGCAGCCGTTTTATCGTCCGTGCTGATATTTCAACGTGCTTTCCAAGCATATATACACACTCTATCCCTTGGGCACTGGTGGGAAAGGCTTTCGCGAAAGAGCATGCGGGGAGAAAATGGGAATCTGAATGGTATAACCAAATTGACCACTATACTCAAAACTGCAAAAATGGAGAAACTCACGGCCTGCTAATTGGACCACACGTCTCAAATCTCCTTGGCGAGATTATTCTCACGAGCGTTGATAACGAACTGGCGGCTGACTGGAATTACATCCGCAATATTGATGACTATACTTGCTTTGTCAAAACGCGCGAAGAAGCACAGTTGTTCCTCGTGGCGCTCTCTGCGGCATTGAGGAAATACGATCTTACACTGAACCATAAGAAAACGGAGATTGCCGAATTGCCCACAGCCATGACCGAACAGTGGACTCGACAGGTAGGCAATCCCTTGGCCTTTTGCCGAAATGGCATTATGGACTACATAGCGGTAAGAGCCTATCTTGATAGCGCAATCGAAATAATGCAGAAAAACAAAGAAAATTCTGCGATACTTAATTATGCCATTAAAGCTATTCCTGTTGATAAGCTGTCCCGCAATGCTATCGAGTATTGCGTGAAAACTGTTTTCCATTTGTGCCTGCTATATCCTTATTTGCTTCAGATTGTTGATCAGTTTATTTTTGAACGGTTCCATGTGTCGGCAGATGAGATCAAGAGTTTTTCTATACTAGTTTATGAGCAAGAACTGAAAAACAAAAATTATGATGCAGTCTGTTATGCTCTTTTCTTTGCGCTGAAGTATGGGTTTCTGATTGATTCCTTGAAAGCGCAAGATGCAATAGGCAGCGACTCATGTTTTTTCAGGCTTCTCGCTTTCTTATACTTCAAAAAGCACAGAATAATCACAGAACGGGCGCTTTTACGAGATTTAGCCCTAACCTTGAAATCAAATGATTATGATTTTGGACAGAATTGGCTGTTTGTTTATGAAGTTTTACCTCAAAGCGAGCTGCCGAATGAATGGAAAGCCATGAAAACAAGTGGCATCTCATTCATTCAGAAACCATTCCAGGTGTAATGGAGGAGAAAAGCAATGGCAAAGCTAATCAATTATAGTGGCCGCTATTGCGAGTCGGCATACGAGAACGCTTTCCTCGCCTTTTTGGAGGCAGAAGGATGGCTGTACCTTGCCGGGAATAACATCGCTCGGGCTTCAAAACGAGAGGTTCTGTATGCAGATGATCTGGAGCAGTTTCTGAGCAAGACAAATCCGGATCTGATCTCGGATGAAGTGCGTCAGATCATGGATACGGTCCGTCTTGCCGGCGCGGAAAGCGATTTTGCCTCACTGCACAAGGTCTATGGTTGGATGGTCAACGGCGTAAAATTCACACCTCAGAGCGGTGTTCCGCGCATGGTCGCACTGATCGATTTCGACGATCCGGATAACAACATTTTCCGTGCAGTCAACCAGTTCACGGTGGAGTACACAAACAACGGGCAGGTGGAGAATCGGCGTCCGGATGTCCTTTTGTACGTTAACGGCCTGCCCCTGTGTGTGATCGAGCTGAAAAACCCGGCGGATCCCAACGCGACGATTTATGACGCATGGGAACAGATCAATATCCGCTACTGGCGCGATATCCCGCACCTGCTGCACTACTGCCCGCTGGCTTGTATTTCCGACGGTGTGAAAACCCGGCTGGGTACAGTTCGTACGCCGTATGAGCATTTCTATGCCTGGCGGCGTGTAAACGACGGGGACAAGGTATCGACTCTGCCGTTTGAAGAAACCCAGACCATGATAAAAGGCGTATACAGCCCTGCTCGTTTCCTTGAGATCTTCCGTGACTATATCTATTTCCAAGACAGCGAATATGACAGCAATGAAGTTGAGATTGTGTGTCGGTATCCTCAGTTTTTCGCTGCCCGCCTTCTCAAGCAGAGCATTGTAAAATCCGTGATCGAAAAGAGCGGCAAAGGCGGTACATATTTCGGCGCGACAGGCTGCGGCAAGACCTTTACGATGGCATTCCTTGCCCGTCAACTCGCGTTGCGCTGCTCGGATGTGCCGGAGATCGGGTCTCCTACGATCGTTATGATCGTAGACCGTGACGATCTTCAAAAACAGGGTGCGAAGCTTTTCACCAAGAGCAAAGAATTCCTGAATCTCGGCGAAGTCTGCGTTGTGCCGAATCGAAAGAAACTCCGGGAGGAACTCCGCGCCCGAGAGAGCGGCGGCTTCTACATCTGCACCATCCAGAAGTTCTGTGACCGCGAGGACGACAAAATCGGCCTGATCAACAGACGCGCCAATATCATTTGCTTCTCGGACGAGGCGCACCGTACGCAGCTCGACCATTCCAAGAAGATCCAGTTCAGCAAGGACGTGGACGAAAACATGCGTGCCATGATCTCGAAGCCCTATGCAAAGGTTTTGAGAGAGGCATTTCCGCAAGCCACCTTCGTCGGCTTTACCGGCACGCCGATTGCGGAGACCTATCAGACCTTTGGCGAAGAGATCGATCGGTATTCCATGGATCAGTCTGTCGCAGACGGACTTACTGTGCCCATCAAATACCATCCGCGTATCGCAAAAGTCCTTTTGGACAAAGAGAAGGTTCGCGAGATCGAGGCGTATTACAGAAAATGTGCCGAGGACGGGGCGACCGCGGAGGATATTGAAGCCAGCAAGAAAGCCATGAGCTCCATGGAAATGATTCTGGGCGATCAGTCCCGCCTGGATCGTCTTGCGGTGGATATTCACGATCATTACGTTTCTTCCTGCGCCAATGATCCCGACCGGATCCAAAAAGCAATGGTCGTTTGCTCCAGCAGAAAAATCGCATTTGCTCTTCTGAAGACCTTTGAGGCAAAATATCCGGAATGGTTTGTTGAGAAGAAGGCGCCGGATGGGATGGCGGTTACGGAAGAGGAATTGCGAAAGCTGAAGCCCGTGCCGTTCATGGCGATGGTGGCCTCTGTCGGAAGTAATGACCCGGCAGATATGTACAACTATCTCGGCGGCGTCAAGAATGACCAGCGTTCCGATGAGCTTGACGCAGCGTTCAAGCAGGAGAAATCCAACTTCCATATCGTCATTGTCGTTGATATGTGGATCACCGGATTCAGCGTTGATACGCTAACCTACATGTACAACGACAAGCCGCTGAAAAAGCATATGCTGATCCAGACGATCAGCCGCGTTAACAGGTTGTACCCGGGAAAAGACTACGGCATGATTATCGACTATATCGGGATCCGCGACAACATGCGTGAAGCCATGAAGGTTTATGGCGGAAATCACTCGGTCGCGCCTACGGAAGATGATGTCGAGCAGGCAACCAAGATCTTCAGAGAGGAGCTTTCCATTCTAAAGGAGCTCTTTGCCGGCTATGATCTGCGTCCGTTCCTGAATCCTGAGGGAGACCCGGCAGAGCGGTATTTGCACCTGGCAAAAGGGGCGGAATACGTTTTTGTTTCCACGCAGGAATTGCAGATCGGGAGCAGCGATGGCAAAAGCGTTAAGAAGGTATCCTTCAAGACTTATTTTCTGAAAACTGTCAAACGGATGCGCGCTGCATATGACATCTGTCAGCCCTCCGGAGAATTGGGCGAAGAGGAATCTGCGCTTGCCCAGTGCTTCATGGCGATCGCAGGTTTTGTCCGCAAAATGAGCGGGACCAGCGACGTCGATGCCGACACCATGAACCGCTATGTGGCGAAAATGGTTGAGGAAGCGCTGAAGTACAATGAGGTCGAAAGCGTTCTCGAAAACGGTGAGCAGGAGGACATTTTCAGCCCAGAGTTTTTTGAGAAGCTATCCGATGTTAAGATGCCGGCTTCAAAACTGGAATTGCTGATAAAACTACTCCGCAAGCAGATTGTTGACTACGGGAAGATCAATCAAATGGCCGCGAAACGTTTCCAGGAGATGCTCGAAGAGACCATCAAGCAGTATCATGAGCGGAGGAAACATCTTACAGCAGAAGAGGCCGGGGCTGCACAGGAGCAGACATCAGAAGAAATTATCAATAATGCGACGGAACAGGCGCTCCGTATTCTCAGAGAGATGAACGCCGATCGTGAGAGCTTTCGTAAAATCGGTCTTACTTTTGAAGAAAAAGCCTTTTATGATATTCTTATGGCGCTACGTGACCAGTACAATTTCGAGTACGGCGAAGACAAAACCGTCGGCGGCGTCATCGTCAATGAGAAGTGCAAAGCTCTTTCCAAAAAAATCAAGGAGATTATTGATACAAAATCTTCGTTTGCTGACTGGCTGAACAACCAAATTGTCCGTGACCAGCTCAAATTTGACATCAAGGTCTGTCTGATTAAAAACGGCTACCCTCCACAGTACAGCCCGGAGGTCTTTCGCAAGGTAATGGAGCAAGTAGAGAATTTCGAGGAAAACAACTAATAAATTTGCTGCTCGCCAGTTAAGAAAACCGAAAGGATGATAAACGCATGCGTTCCTACGGCGAAATAATCCATGCTATTCAACAGAGTTTATATGATGGGAAATGCCCGGAAAAAGATGGATACTATTGCTTTACCAGAAAAGAACTCTGCGAAATAGCACACCTTTCTCCTTCAACGCTCGACCGGTGCAAGGATGAGGTTGTTAAGTACTTCAGTTCCTGGTGTGACCTTGCAAGATGGGCGCACTATGAAGAGTACAAGGGGGAAGTATTATATATCAACGTTTCCTATGAGCGCGGTGTTTTGAAGTTCCAGCGCAATCCGCTTACGATGTCCCCTGAGCTCTCTCATTTGTGGGCAATGCCCCCACTGGATTTCTATTTTACTTTTGATTTTTTTTGATGAAAAGCATCGCAGGCGCGGCGGCACAAGTCAAATGCTCTTTGAGTCAATCCCGTGGAGTTGGGATGCGGATCAGTATGAAGAAGAACTGAAACTGGCTCGCGACAGAAATAGAGAACACACTGAATCTATGATGAAGCAAAATGGTGCTAAGGGATAGTAGGAGTGAGTATGATCTAAAACTCTCCTAGAAAGAATGATGCAATCTATTTTTTGTTCAGGAAAAGTTGATTACTATGGATAAGAGCAAACTTAAGCAAAGATTTACTGACTATTTTAGTGTTTTAGAATAAAGAAGACGTTTCTATGGTGTATATCCTGGAAGCAGAGGATATCTATTTTGCCAAAACAAGAGCGTATTTCATGAAGGACTCGCCTTTTAATTCTTGGTCAAATCTTGCCCTATAAAAAGGAGTATATTTCATGCCAAAGAGACAAGTGTTTTTTAGTTTTTGTTTTCTTCATGATTCTTGGAGAGCCGGGCAGATAAGAAGCATGGGAAAACTATCTGATGATTCGACTTTCTCAGATAACGATTGGGGAAATGTCCGGGTTTCCTCTGAGGCCTCAATTGAAAAATGGATCAGAGACCAAATGAGAATGCGTTCATGTGTAGTTGTCTTGATTGGAGAAAACACACAAGGCAGAAAATGGATAAATTATGAAATAGAACAAGCATGGGAAGCCGGAAAAGGTATTGTCGGCATCTACGTCCATGGGCTGAAAGATAGAGGTGGAGAACAAGCGAAGAAAGGGAAGAATCCTTTTGAAGACTTCTGCATTGATACTACATTCAACTACATTGCACACCATCACGATCCAGCTGATGGAAATGAAAAGAACCTTGCGAGAGTAATCAAAGCTTATGATACCCCATACGCTTACAGTACAAATGTTTATAACTATATTAAAGAAAACATAGCGGATTGGATTGAAGAAGCCATACAAATCCGCAACAACTATCCAAAGTAACCCGTTTTCCTCCGATGATGGCACCAGACCTCGGCAGGCGAAGGAGGAATCATCCTAAAGGATAATGATTTAGCGCTCGACTCGGATTTGCGTTTTTTTTTAATTTATCAAAATAGAAAAACCAGCGACTCCTGAAGAAATAATTGAAGGAGA
>JAEEGI010007926.1_pt1 | contig 23627 bp, 17 predicted proteins | sample 8958751 | NCBI WGS metagenome assembly JAEEGI01 (sample SAMN16246545, study PRJNA631951) | gut metagenome | biome: gut microbiome; feature: rumen; material: KS-attached | host: Bos | place: Iran: Karaj | collected 2018-10 | reverse complement strand
ATGTCCGGCCCCTCGGCGGTCATGGGCACGGGGATCATCTCCATGCCGAAGCTCTCCGAGATGGCAAAGTGGCGGTCATAACCCGGCGCGGGGCACAGCCATTTGACCTTGTCCAGCTTCGCCCAGGGCTTGTCGCTCATCACGCGGCCGTGGGTGTAGGCCTTGGAGATCGTGTCGTACATCAGCGTAAGCGAGGCGTTGCCGCCGCAGAACACGTTCTCCGGCTTCACGCCCAACAGCTCGGCAAACAGCGCCTTGCAGGAGGGCAGACCGTCCAGATTGCCGTAGTTGCGCACGTCGATGCCGTCGCACTGGTAATCGCTGTCGGCTTTGAGGATATCCATCATTTCGCTCGTCATGTCCAGCTGGGCCTTGCCGGGCTTGCCGCGCGCCATATTCAGGGAAAGCCCTCTGGCCTTGAGAGCGTCATACTGCGCCGCGACAAGCTCGCGCTCCGCCAGCAGCTCCTGGCGCGTCATGTCCGCATACTGCTTCATGTCGAAATCCGTCCTTTCGTATTCCCCGGCGCACAGCGCCGACGTATTTGCTGTTTCTTGGTTAATCATACCATATATACCCGGTGCGTTCAAGCCGAATTCAGACAATTTTTATAAAACGCGCCGCGTTTTGCCCGCCCCCGGAAAAAAGCGGCTTTTCCTTTGGCGCGGGGCGTGATAAGATACAGACAAGAAAAAAGGAAAGGAGCGTGGCCCTGTGTCCGCAATGCTGATTCCGATGCCCCTGACGGCGCGCATGCTGCTCATCGTGCTCGTCGGCGTGTTCCTGGCCTCCTTTGTGGACGGCGTGGCGGGCGGCGGCGGGATCATCTCCGTGCCCACCTATTTCCTGGCCGGCCTTCCGGCCCACCTGGCTCTGGGCACCAATAAGCTCTCCTCCGGCATCGGCACGGTGGTGTCCACGCTGCGCTTCATCCGCGGCGGCTATGTGGACTGGCCTCTGGCCGTCCCCTCGATCGTGCTGGCGCTCTTCGGCGCCCACCTGGGCACGCGCCTGCAGCTGGCCCTGGACGAGCGCGCTCTCAAATGGCTGCTGCTGGCCGTGCTGCCCATCGTGGCGCTGGTGGTGCTGCGCCAGAAAATGTTCAGCGAGGAGCCGGGGGACATCGATCGCCGCCGCCAGGCGCTCATCGTGCTTGCCGCCTCCCTTGTGGTGGGGGCCTACGACGGCTTCTACGGCCCCGGCACCGGTACCTTTCTGATCCTCATCTACTGCAGCCTGGCCAAAATGGATCTGCGCACCGCCTCGGGCAACGTCAAGCTGGTGAACCTGGCCAGCAACGTCGGCGCGCTGGCCACGTCGCTTCTGGCCGGCAAGGTCTTCATCGTCCTGGGCCTGATCGGGGCGGCGGCCTCCGTGGCGGGGCACTATCTGGGTTCGGGCCTTGCCATCCGCGACGGCTCAAAGATCGTGCGGCCGGTGATCCTGCTGGTGCTGGCGCTGCTGGCGATCAAGGTGATTTCGGAGCTCGTATAAGGAGAAAAGCCATGAAAAAAACCATCGGTATCCTGGGCGGCATGGGGCCGCTGGCCACGGCGGACCTCTACCGCAAGATCGTCGAATCCACACGCGCGCAGCGCGATGCCGACCATGTCCGCGTGTATATCGACTCCAACCCCGCCATTCCGGACCGGACGGCGGCCATCCTCTCCGGCGGGCCCGACCCGGTGCCTGAGATGCTCAGCGCCCTGCGCAGCCTGGAGAAGTGCGGGGCCGACTGCGTCGTCATGCCCTGCAACACCGCCCACTATTTCCTGCCCCGCCTGCAGGCCGAAACGGCGCTGCCCATCCTGGACATGCCCGCCATCACGGCCGCGCGCTGCGCCGAAAAGTACCCCGGGCAGCGCGCCTGCGTCCTGGCCACCCGCGGCACCCTGGCAAGCGGCCTGTACGACGAGGCGCTCTCAGCGCAAAGCGTACCCTTCCTGCTGCCGGACGAGGCCGAGCGGGACCTGCTCATGCACCTCATCTACGACGTGGTCAAGGCCTCGAAGCCCGTCGAGCCGGAGCGGGAAAACTGGACCCGCCTGCTGGACGGCCTGCGGCAAAAGGGCGCGGATTTCTTCATTCTGGGCTGCACCGAGCTGCCGATCCTCTCGGGCATCCTCGCCGTCCCGGGCCCCTTCATCGACCCGTCGCGGGAACTGGCGCGGGCCGCGGTCCGCTTCTGCGGTTATGATACGATCGACGAATAAAAGCCATATCTCCGGTGAATAAAAAACCGAAAAAATGCACGGATTTCGAAAATCCGCGCATTTTTTCTTCGTCGTTTTCCTAAAAAGAAAAGCTTCAAAATTGTGAAACTTGCTGAAAATATGAACAAACCGTGAAAACAACTTAACAATCCGGCGCGCATCGAATATAATAAAAACAGACTTTCGGGTCCGGTAAAAATTATGAAGGGAGAAACAAGTCAATGAGCCAAAAGAAAAGCATGAACCTCGGCTTGAAGATCCTGATCGGTCTTGTGCTCGGTATCGTGGTGGGCGCCATTTTCTGGGCGGCCATGGGCGCGGAAGCGGCCGGCGCGTTTACCGCCAAGTACATCAAGCCCTTCGGTGACATCTTCGTCAACCTCCTCAAGTTCATCGTTGTTCCCCTGGTGCTGCTGAGCATTATGGACGGCGTGATCCAGATGGGCGACATCAAGAAGGTCGGCAAGATCGGCTGGAAGACCATCGCCTACTTCCTGGTCACCACCGCCATCGCCTGCGTCATCGGTCTGATCGTCGCAAGCGCGTTCAAAGGCAGCTTCCCGATGCTGGAGCTGGCTGAAGGCGCGGAGTATGAGGCCAAGAGCGCGAACCTGATGGATACGATCGTGAATATCTTCCCGTCGAACGCCATCAACCCGCTGTCCTCCGCCTCCATGCTGCAGATCATCTTCATCGCCATCATCTTCGGCTGCGGCGTTCTGGTCGCCGGCAAAAAGGCCAAACCATTCGGTGATTTCATCACCTCCTTCAACGATGTCACCCAGACGGTGATGGGCTTCATCCTGAAGCTCTCCCCCTACGGCGTCTTCGCCCTGATGGTATGGGTCGTCGCCGCCCAGGGCCCGAAGATCCTCGGCTCCCTCGGCCTGGTGCTTCTCGCCGCCTACATCGGCTACATCATCCACGTCGTCCTTGTCTACAGCCTGTCTGTCAAGGTCTTCGCCAAGATGTCCCCGATGGTCTTCTTCAAGAAGATCTTCCCGGCTGCCGCCTTCGCCTTCACCTCCACCTCCTCTGTCGCCACCCTGCCCATTACCAAGGACTGCTGCGATGAGATGGACGTTGAGAACGACATCTCCTCCTTCGTCCTGCCGCTCGGCGCGACAGTCAACATGGACGGTACTGCCATCTATCAGTGTGTGGCTGCGATCTTCCTGGCCAAGTGCGTCGGCATCGACCTGACGATGGGCCAGATGATCACCATCGTTGTGACCGCCACCCTGGCCTCCATCGGTACGGCCGGAACTTCCGGCGCCGGCATGATCATGCTGGCTATGGTGCTCGAAGCCGTCGGTGTGCCCACCACCTTCATCGGCATCATCTACGGTATCGACCGTCTCTTCGACATGGGCCGTACCACCCTCAACATCATCGGCGACGCGTCCTGCGCGGTCTGCGTCAACCAGTGGGAAGGCAGCGCCAAGCCCGCCGCGAAGAAAGCATAGGCATCTGTTTCCCTGCAATCAAATACAGCATAACCAAAGCGGCATGACGTCTGTCATGCCGCTTTTCTTTATCTAATGACCAGTGACTGATCACTAATGACTAATACCTTATTTTTCTCTCTTAAACAGCGATGCTCTCTGGTAGATCACCACGATGGGGAACACCTGCGCCACAAAGTAGTTGAAGCCTGCCGCGCTCATCACCCGGCCGCTGGCTTTCCTCTCCTCCTCGTTCAGGATCCCCAGCTCCGCCACAGCAGCCGCGGCCTTCTTTGTAGCCCCGGCTTCCACCGGCAGCGTCAGCAGATTCAGCAGCGTGATCACCGAGAACAGCGCCGTGCCGTACGGGATCAGGTAGTAGTACTTCGCCGCGTAGCCCACGGCCACCAGCGCGTAGGCCGCGATGGAGCCGTACTTGCACACCGGCAGCAGCAGCTTGCGGAACTTCATCAGTCCGCCGCCTTCCTTCTCCTGCAGCACATGGCCGCACTCGTGCGCCGCGAACGCCACAGCGGAGACATTTTTGTGCGTCATCACGTCCGGGGAGAGGAACAGCACCCGCTGCCGCGGGTCGTAGTTGTCCTCCAGCAGCGCGTCCACTTCTTTCACTTCCACGTCGTCGACGCCGTACGCCTGCAGGATCTTTTCCGCCGCTTCTTTGCCGCTGAGGCCGGACTTCGGCCGCACGCGGCTGCTGTTTCGGAACAGATTTGCCACCACGATATACACCAACACGCACAGCACCAGACACCCAAGCGCCAGATAATTCAGGTTCATCCGTCCGCTCTCCTTATTCTTTCGGTTTTTCGTTCCTCAATCTGCCGCCTCTCCCGGAACGGAAGTTTCGTACCCCGCCGTCTCGCCTTTGTATTCCAGGCAGAGCATCGTGAGGTCGTCAAACTGCTCGGCGTCCTTCACAAAGGCGTCCACAGCATGCCGGACCCCGCGGATGATGCCCTCCGGTGAGGCATCCCGGTTCTCATTCAGCGCGTCGAGCATGCGCTGTACGCCGAAAAGCTCCTTTTCCGCGTTGGTCGCTTCCGTCACGCCGTCGGTATATACGAAGAGTTTGGCTCCCGGCGTGAGCTTCATGGTGATGTCCCGGTATTTCATGCCTTCCAGAGCGCCGAGCACGAGGCCGTGCCTGCTCCTCACCAGCTCAAACTCACCGTCCGCCGCCATCAGGGCCGGGAACTCGTGGCCTGCGTTGGCTGAGATGAGCTCGCCCGTTTTGAGGTCCAGCACGCCCAGCCAGACGGTCACGAACATCTGATCGCGGTTGTTGGCGCACACCTGTTCGTTCACCATTTGCAGCGCCGCTGCGGGGCTGTAGCCGTTCATGGCGGTGTTCTGCACCAGGATCTTGGCGATCATCATGAACAGCGCCGCCGGCACGCCCTTGCCCGACACATCCGCGATCACCAGGCCCAGATGGTCGGCGTCGATCAGGAAGAAGTCGTAGAAGTCGCCGCCTACCTCTTTTGCCGGGTCCATCGTGGCGTAGACGTCGAACTCCGCGCGGTCGGGGAAGGCAGGGAAGATGTTCGGCAGCATATCCGCCTGGATCTGTGTTGCCAGCGCCAGCTCGGTCCCGATGCGCTCTTTTTCCGCGGTGATGCGCGTGATCTCGGAGATGTAATCCTTCGCGCGCTGGGAAAGCGACGCGAACGATTCGGCCAGGATCTCGATCTCATCGTTCGTGCGGTAGATCTTCTCCATCTCGAACACGCTGTCGCCGCCGTGCAGAGCGTTGATGCGCTTCGTCATCTGCTCCACCGGTCTCACGATGCGGCCCGCCAGGATCAGCGCTGCCGACACCGCCAGCAGAAGCAGCAGAGCTGAGAGGCCGATCAGCACATTCGTCGCGCGCTCCGTATCCTCTCGGAACGTCTTCGTCGCCTCCGCGTTGATCTCGTCGTACTGGCTCAGCATCGAAACGGTCGGCGAACGGGTGACCTCCTTCTCAACTCCCGAGAGCACCGTCCATCCCACCGACGGCATGGGCACCGCCGTCAGGTAATATTCCTTCCCGTCAACGGTGATCTGCTCCAGACCTGTTCTCTCCCGGAGGGCGAGCGTCACGAAACGGGCCAGCTCCTCGTTTTCGTTTTCCCGGAGGTCCGGGGCATCGGTCGAGAGCTCCGGCTTGAGGCTGCCGTCCTTCTTTGAAGAGAACAGTATCCTGCCGTTTCCGTCAATGATGCAGAGAACGCCTCCGTTCGTCGCCGCCTGGTCGATATAGGCGCTGATGGCGTCCAGATAAATATCCGCGCTCACAACTGCGGCAAGCTCGCCGTTGCGGTAGACCGGCGCTGCGCACTCCAGCATGGGCGTGGTGGTATAAGCGTCCAGCTCCACGCCGGTGAAGATCAGTTCCCCGGCCTCCGCGGCCTGCGTGTACCAGGGCCGGCTGCGGATGGTGAGCGTCCGGTAGCTGCCGTCGGGGTTGATATAGGTGGAGGAACGGTCGTTTACCAGCACCATGTTCCCGTCCGTTGTACCCACGAACACACTGCTGAGCTTGTCGGATGCCTCATACATCGCCACCATGATCTCGCTCATGTTGCCCACCAGCCCCAGGTCTTCCGAAGCGGCGGGGTCGGCGCCTTCCTCGTGCACCAGCATGGCGGTGGCTTTCCCGTCGTTGGCGGCGTCAGGCATGTCGACCGGATGCGCGGGGAAGTATTCAGCATGTTCAAAGAGCTCCGTGGCAAAGGCCTGCAGCGTCTGCACGTCGGTGCGCACGTCGTTGAACAGATCGTCGGCGATGTATCCCTGCAGCGCGGTAGTCTGCGTCAGGGTGGTGTTCAGCACGGCGTCCATCGTCTGCTCGGAGACCTCCGTGATGCTCTGCTGCTGTCTGGCGCCGGCCTCTCCCACGACCTTGGCCAGCCCCTTCTGCTGCATGTACCCCACGGCGGAATACACGCCGATCAGCAGCACGATGACCGCCAGCACCAGATTAAAGATCTTCTGCTGCAGCCCGCCTATTTTGATTCCTTTTATGATCTTCATTTCGCGTTCCTTATCTTATTATTCGTTTTTTATATTATATCGTATATCACGGAAAAGCGAAACCCCCTTTCTTGCGAAACGCTGTCCCGCGTCATCCTCTTGCCGCTTTTCTCTCTTCCCCGCGTTCTGCGCCCTGTATCCTCAGTAAAACGTCCCTCTCGTCAACGGTGCCAGCTCCGCCTGCTGCAGGATCTCGTTGCAGCGCTCCACGTCCAGCGTCTCTGCGCTGTACAGCATCATACGGTAGAGGTTGTCCTCGGGATTGTTCCGCAGCGCATTCCCCGAAAGCTGCAGCAGCGCCAGTGCCACGTCGGCCCGCAGTCCCAGCGCCACACAGATGCCAACCACGTGCGGCACCGAAGCCCGCTCCTGCCCCCACCATCTGTGCAGATTCCGCCGGTCGATCCCCAGCCGGAGCGCCAGCTCCTCCTGCGTGAGACCCTTTGCGTCCAGGATCGCCTTCACCGCCGGGCCGAAGCTGTCCGGCAGGGTACGCAGCAGATCTGCCCAGAGCTGTGCGTCCTCGGTGAAGGCTTTGTTTTCTCTCGCGCGCGCCTTGCTCCCGGCTTCGGCAACGAACACATGCCGGGGAAGATACCGGTTGGTCACCGGCATCTTCCGCAGCGCCACCCCCGCGGGCCGCACGGCCTCCCTGCCCGACCGCCCGATCAGGATAAACGCCATACAGCACTCGTCCACATGGCTGCGGGCGTATGTCGTAAGCGCGGGCGAGCGGTCTTTCTCCCGCGTCACAAACAGGGGATCGTCCAGGCAGAGGTGCCCCTCGGTGTACACATAGGCGCCGCTCTCCAGTTCCCGCCGGAATGCCGCGCTCTTTCCCAGGAGCAGCGCCGCCTCGCGCAGCCCGATCACAAAGCTCTGTCCCGGCTCCCAGGCTCCGCAGCCGTAGTCCGGCACTCTTTTTCCGTCCACCCAGCAGAACACGCCGGCCGCCTCCGGATACCCGATCCCGATCAGCCGGCAGCGGGCCATCGCCGTCGTCACGCCGAACCGCCGCGCCAGATACCTTGTCAGATTCCGTATGTTCCCGGGACTCCGGTCTCCGCCCATGTCCTTCAGCTTCCGGTACGCCGTACGCCGGAGCTGGTCTTCTTCCATCAGCAGATAACCGGGGAGCTTCTCCGCCTGCAGTTCCATCCAGTCGGTCGGGGTGCGGACCGGGAACGTACAGCGCCTCCGCCGGGCCGCGCACACGCTCACGCCGTTCTGCATGCCCTGCAGCAGGAAGAACGCGTAGTTCAGGTACGCATGGGCGCACTCGTGCACCACCGTGCTGTTGCGCACAAAGACATTCCGGCAGAGCCGTGTATTCACCAGGATCGTCCCGGGCGGCACCGTCTTCTCCCGGACCTCACCGGTCTCATCCGGAAGCGGCACGGTCGCCGCGCCAAACGTAAGAAGTCCCAGCGCGTCGTTCTCTGCGGGAAACCGCGCTTCCCGCACGGCGAGACCCATGCGCTGCGCCAGCAGCCTGCCGTCCACCCGGGTCGGCCGTTCGAGCGCCTCCGGATAGTGCGCCGCCAGCAGTGCCCGCGCCACTGCCGGATAGTCTCCGGTCCTCAGCACCGGCAGCAGCCGGCTGTCGCCCGGTACGCCCTGCATCGCCGGCAGCCACGTCTCCGGCACTTCCTTCTCCGCCGTGACGATGGGCTTTCTCACCGTCTGCCGTCCGGGCCGCAGATCCAGCACATACCGCATCCGGAACTGCCCTTTCCGCCTTGTCTTTCCCGCAAACGTCCCCTCGATCAGCACGTCGACAGGGAAGTGCGCCGGAGGATTGCCCAGGCTGCACTCTGTCCGCGTCACCCGCGCGCTCACAAGCCGCAGTTCCTCGTCTTCTGCGGCGCCGGCCGCAAGCCGCGCTCCTTCCGGGCACAGCCGCACATATTCCGCAAGCGTTGCCGTAAAATCCGCGCCGCATTCCCGCGCGATCACATCCAGCACTGTGATCTCCCGCATCCTGTCCTCATTCCTTTCCTGATTATTGTCATCAGATTGTAACAAAAATCGCGTCCTGAATTTACGACACCATTTTTTCTTTTCATCTTTTCAACGTTCGCCGAATATGATATACTGAAAAAACCGAAGAAAAACCTGATGATTCCTGGAGTGAGACTATGGACGATATCAAAGCGCTGGCAACACTGGTCTGGGGCTATCCCATTACCCGCATGATCCTCATGCTCATCGTGGCCTACGGCATCTTTATGGTGATCCTCTGCATCCTGCTGGAGCAGAAGCGTCCCGACGGGCTCTACAGCGCCCCGGAGCACATCAGGGTGAAGGAAATGCCGCTGAAGCAGATCATCCAGGGCTACGAAGCTTCGCCCCGGAACTGGCTCCTCTATGAGGAAGAGATCTTCTATGTGAAGGACCCGGATTCTTTCACCGAAGAGCAAAAGGAATACTACCGCGACGCGCTCACCCGTTACGAGTCCGGCGGCATCCCCGCGCGCAAAGTAGGCCGGCGCGTCCTGATCGACAAGCGCGAAGTCAAAAACTACCTGCGCTTCTTCAAGCGCACCCTGAAAGAAAACTGAACCGCCCTGAGTACAAGGCGCCCGGTCATCCCGACCGGGCGCTTCCCTTCTCCTTTGGCCATACGCCCTCGCCCCTGTTTTTATTGACTTCACGTCACGTCTGGCATAAAATAATGATATATTGGGGAGGTATATTCGGCGGCTGTTTCGCCGGAAACTCCCGCATACGGATAATACAGCAGTGAAAGGACTGATCCGGATAATGAGCGAAGAAAAAGAAGCCAAACGGGCGGAGAAGTCCCGCCGGAAGGCGGAGCTCAAGGCGCTGCGCGAAAAACTGATGGCACAGCAGCAGGAGATCCGCGCCAAAAACCTGCCGATCATCGTGCTGGTGGAAGGCTGGTCCGCCGCCGGCAAGGGCACGCTGATCAACGAGATCATCAGCGAGCTCGACCCCCGTTTCTACAACGTCACCAACCACCGGATCGACCCGGAATCCGAGTCGCGCTATCCCTTCCTCTATCCCTACGCCAACGCTATCCCCGAAAACGGCAAGATCATGCTCTACGACGTCGGCTGGATGGAGGACTGCGTGCGCAAGCTGATGCGCCGCGAGATCACGAAGGACGAGTACAAAAAGCGCGTGCGCGCGGTCAACGAGTTCGAGCGCCAGCTGCGCGACGGCGGCTACCTGCTCCTCAAGCTCTTCCTCGATATCGACCAGGACGAACAGCGCAGACGTCTGCGCGACCTGCGCGAGAGCTTCGAGACGGAGTGGCGCGTCTCGCCTGACGACATGTGGCAGCACCGGGAATACAGGGCTTTCCGCGAAGCCTACGAGAGCTTTATGGACAAAACCGGCAGCCTGATCCCCTGGCACGTGCTCGACGCCGAGAAGAAGACCGCCGCTGCCATCGAGGCGCTGCAGCTTCTCACGGATATGATCGACAAAGCCCTGGAGAAAGGCCGCTATGTGGGCAAGCCCTTTGAGGAGGACTTCCCGCTTGTGAAGATGCCGAAGCTCGCCGACGTGGACCTCTCCCCCGCGCTGACCGACGAGGAGTACCGCGAGCAGCTCAAGAAGCTGCAGGACCGCCTGGGCAAGCTCCACAACGTCATCTACCGCAAGAAGATCCCCGTCATCCTCTGCTATGAGGGCTGGGACGCTGCCGGCAAGGGCGGCAACATCCGCCGCATCGCCCGTCCGCTGGACCCGCGCGGGTTCGACGTGATCCCCATTGCCTCGCCCAAGCCCCATGAGCTGGCGCGTCAGTACCTCTGGCGGTTCTGGACCCAGCTGCCGCGCACCGGCCACTTCTGCATCTTCGACCGCACCTGGTACGGCCGCGTCATGGTGGAGCGGCTGGAGGGCTTCTGCTCCGAGGCCGACTGGAAGCGCGCCTACAATGAGATCAACGAGTTCGAGCGCCAGCTCACCGACTGGGGCGCCGTGGTGCTGAAGTTCTGGATCCACATCGACCCGGACACCCAGCTCGCCCGCTTCAACGACCGGCAGAGCACCCCCGAGAAGCAGTGGAAGCTGACCGAGGAGGACTGGCGCAACCGCGAGAAATGGCCGCAGTATGAAGAGGCCATCGACGAGATGCTGCAGAAGACCAGCACCGAGAACGCCCCGTGGTTCATCATCGAGTCCAACGACAAAAAATACGCCCGCATCAGAACTTTGACTATAGTGATCGACGCGCTGGAAAAAGCGATCAGGGCGCGCCTGTAAACGAGAGGCTGTCATGGCTACAAAAGAGAAAGAAAAAGAGAAAAAAAGCAAAAGTGAAAAACAGGCGGCTCCTGAGAGCATCTTCATCAACCGCGAGCTGAGCTGGCTGGCCTTCAACCTGCGCGTGCTGCAGGAGGCCGCCGACCCGAAGGTGCCCCTGCTGGAGCGCCTGAAGTTCCTGATGATCTACCAGTCCAACCTGGAGGAATTCTACCGCGTCCGCATCGGCATCCTGACCCACCGCGCCATGCTGACCCCCGACAAGGCCGATCCCCTGTCGGGCCTGCTGCCTGACGCCCAGATCGAGAAGGTGCTGCGCGTCACGCGTGAGCAGCAGGCTCTCATGGAGAGCATCTGGAAGAACATCCGTGAGGAGCTGAACGCCAACAAGGTCGACGTGCTGGACTTCCGCAAGATCAGCAAAGTGGACGAGCTGATGAGCAAAAAGCTCTTCGGCGACATCCGCGGCCTGCTCGAGCCCCGCATCATCAACATGAACCAGGCCCTGCCTTTCCTGTGGAGCGGCGAAACCAACATCATCGCCTTCCTCGGCCGCGCGCCGGAGCAGAAGGTGTGCATCGTCCCGCTCCACCGCGTCCCGGCCTACCAGAGCTTTGAGATCGAAGGCTGCCAGAAGATCGTGCTGACGGCGCAGCTCGTGCGCCACTTCCTGCCCCTTCTGCTGAAGAAGGAAACGATCCTCCAGTCCGCCATCGTCGAGGTCACCCGCAACGCCGACGTGTTCCTTTCCGACGTGGAGGACCATGCCGACGAGGACCTTCGCCAGAAGGTGTCCAAGATGCTCACCAAGCGCCGGCGCGAGATGCCGGTCCGTGTGCGGATCTACGGCAAGCTGACCGACGCCGCGCGCGCACAGCTCATCAAGAAGCTGCGCGTGCCGGAAAACCGCGTCTTCTCCCAGACCGTGCCCTTCGATCTTTCCTTCCGCTCCTGCATCGCGGGGTCTCCCTCGCTGCGCTATGAGGAGCGCCGTCCGGCCAGAGACATCGGCCTGACAAAAGGCGAGTATTTCGACTATATCGAAAAGCACGACCTGCTGATGAGCTTCCCCTTCCAGAGCATGCTGTCGTTCGTCGACCTCATTTATGAGGCGGCTGACGATCCCGAAGTGCTGTCCATCAAGATCACACTCTACCGCATGGCCAACAGCAGCAAAGTCGCCGCCGCCCTGGCCTACGCCGCCGACCGCGGCAAGGACGTGCTGTGCCTGCTGGAACTGCGCGCCCGCTTTGACGAGCAGAACAACATCGACTACTCCGAGATGCTGGAGGACGCCGGCTGCCGCGTCATTTACGGGCTGCCCGAGCACAAGGTGCACAGCAAGCTGTGCGTCATCACCCGCTCGCACGACGGCGACCTCAGCTATATCACCCAGGTCGGCACCGGCAACTACAACGAAGTGACCAACGAGCAGTACACCGACCTCTCCCTCATCACCGCGCGCGAAGAGGCCGGCAGGGAGGCCGAAGCCGTGTTTGCGGCGCTTGCGGACGGCGAGCTCCCGCCTGAGACGCACGAGCTCTGGATCGCGCCGTACAGCTTCAAGACCCGCGTGATGGAATACCTCGACCGCGAGATCGCCAGGGGCGAGAACGGCCGCGTGGCCATGAAGGTCAACTCCATGAACAACCTTGACGTCATGGAAAAGCTGATCGAATGCTCGCAGGCCGGCGTGAAGGTGGAGCTCTTCATCCGCGGCATCTGCTCGCTGCGCCCCGGCGTGGAAGAGCTTACCGAGAACATCCGGGTCACAAGCGTCGTCGGCCGCTGGCTGGAGCATTCCCGCATCTACAGCTTCGGCGAGGGCGAGGATCAGCGGATGTTCATCGGCTCCGGCGACCTGCTCAACCGCAACCTCGAGCGCCGTGTGGAGGCCTTCATCGAAGTCGTCACGCCCGACACCCGCGAGCAGATCAACGCCATCCTCGACGCGCTGCGCGCCGACAGGGAGAAATCCACCACTATGCAGCCCGACGGCACCTACATCCGTGAACCGGACGGGGAAGGCACCTCCTCGCAGGAGGCGCTGTACCGCTATTTCAGCACACGCAAAGTAACCCTGACCGAAGAAGCGCCGCCGGAGGAAGTTCCGGAGGAAACAAAAGAGATCCCCGCTCAGGAGGAACCCGCTCCCGTGGAGCACACTTCCTTCCTCGCAAAGCTGTGGCATTTTTTCAATAAATAATCTGGAGGTATTTTCCCCATGTCTGAAAGCTACAACATTTGCCTCGACGTCGGCGGCACCAAAGTGCTCGGTGTGATCTTCGACGAAAACGACCAGATCATCTACCGTCTGAAAAAGCGCTCCAAGAGCAGCGGCGAAGGCTCAGCCGATGTGGAAAAGGTCATCATCGACGTTGTGGAAGAGATGATCGCCGAATCCGGCATCGACCGCAGCAAGCTCAACGCCATCGCCTCCTGCGCGCCCGGCGTCATCGACCAGGACCGCGGCATCGTGCTCTTCTGCCCGAACCTGCCCTGGCGTGATTACGACATCGCCGGCGCCATGCGCAAAAAGTTCGGCGTTCCCTTCTTTGTCGGCAACGACGTGAACCTCGGCGTGCTGGGTGAGTATCACTACGGCGCCGCGCGCGGCTACAAAAACATCGTCGGCTTCTTCGTAGGTACCGGCATGGGCGGCGGCCTGGTCCTGAACGGCCAGCTCTACACCGGCCACATGTTCAAGGGCGCCGAGTACGGCCACATGATCCTCGAGCCGGAAGGCCCGCTCTGCAACTGCGGCCAGCGCGGCTGCCTGGAAGCCCTCTCCAGCAAGCAGGGCATGACGGCCTACATCCGCCAGCAGGTCTCCCGCGGCCGCGAGACCATGATGGCTGAGGCCGTGCAGGACGGCGTTTTCCGCTCCAAGAAGCTGAAAAAGGCCCTGGCCGCAGGCGACGAAGTGGCCATGGAGGCCGTGGACCGCGCCTGCCACTATCTCGCCATCGCCACCGGCAACATGATCAACGCCATCTCTCCCGACCTTGTGATCTACGGCGGCGGCGTGATCGAAGCCGTCGGCGATATCTTCCTCGAGAAGATCCTCAAAGAGGTCGACCGCTACTGCATGACTGCCATCCGCCCGACGGTGGACATCAAGATCGCCGAGCTCGGCGACGACTCCATCCTCTACGGCGACCTCGCCCTGATCAAAGGCCTGTAACCTGTCTGGGGGTGGAAAACCTTGGAACACACCAACTGGTATAAGGACCGGGTCTTTTATCAGATCTGGCCGCGCAGCTTCAAAGACGGCGACGGCGACGGCATGGGCGACCTCTGGGGCGTCTATGAGAAGCTGGACTACATCAAATCCCTCGGATGCGACGGCATCTGGTTCTCGCCGCTGTATCCCTCGCCGGGCGTTGACTGCGGCTACGACATCTCGGATTACATGGACATCGCCCCGGAATACGGCGGCATGGAAGCCTTCGAAAAGGTGCTGGAAGGCGCGCACGCCCGGGACATCAAAGTGATCATGGACCTGGTGGTGAACCACACCAGCAGTCAGCACGAGTGGTTCCAGAAGAGCCGCCGCCGCATCGACCCCTACACCGACTATTACATCTGGCGGCCCGCACGCCCGGACGGCAAGCTGCCCAACAACTGGGACAGCCTCTTCGAGGGCAAGGCCTGGCAGTACGACGAGGTGCGCGGCGAATACTACCTGCACCTCTTCGCCATCGAGCAGCCCGACCTGAACATGGACAACCCCCTCGTGCGCGAGGAAGTGAAGAAGATCCTCCGCTTCTGGCTGGACAAGGGCGTCGACGGCTTCCGCGAGGACGTGATCACCTTCATCTCCAAGACGGAAGGCCTGCCGGATGACAGGATCATGCCCGCCTCCCGCGGCCTCCTGCTGTACAACAACGGCCCGCACCTCCATGAGTATCTCACCGAGTTCTACAACGGCGCCCTCGCGGATTACGACTGCATGACCCTGGCCGAGGGGCCCATGGTGAGCGTGAAGAAGGCGCTCAAATACATCGGCCAGCCTGATAACGTACTCGACATGATCATCCAGTTCGAGTCCATGTCTGCCGACTGCCTCGCCAGCGACTACTTCCACACGCCCTTCTCCCTGCGCCGGCTCAAGCGGGCCTGGACGAAGTGGCAGAACGGCCTGGACGGCAAAGCCTGGAACATGCTGTATATCGAGAACCACGACCATCCCCGCATCATCTCCCGCTACGGCAGCGAAAAGTTCCGCGTCGAGAGCGGCAAGGCGCTGGCCGCGGCCTATCTGTTCCAGAAGGGCACGCCGTTCGTGTATCAGGGGCAGGAGATCGGCATGACCAACTGGTATCCCAAAGATCCCGAGATGTACGAGGACGTGCAGACCCGCTGGCAGTACTTCAACAAAGCCACAAAGAAGAGCCCGAAGCAGCGGCTGAAACGCCTGTGGAACGCCTCGCGCGACTCCGCCCGCACCCCCGTGCAGTGGACCGACGGGCCCAACGCCGGCTTCACCACCGGCAGACCCTGGTTCTACGTGAACGAGAACTACAAAGAGGTGAACGTCGCCCGCGCCGAAGCGGACCCCGATTCCCTCCTCCACTTCTACCGCCGGGCCATCGCCTTGCGGAAGAGCCTGCCCGTCGTGCGGGACGGCTCGTATCAGGAATACGATGCCTCTTCCGCCACGCGCTACGTCTACTCCCGCGAAGGCGCCGGCCAGCGCCTGCTGGTGGTGTGCTCCTTCAGTAAGGCAAAACAGCGCTTCCGCGCCCCAGAGGGTTTCGACCTCGGCACGGCCAAACTCATGCTGCAGAACTATCCCGACGCTCCCGCCGATACGCTGCGCCCCTACGAGTGCCGCGTCTACCTCTGGGAATAAAAAAACACATAACATCAAGACGCCCAGTCGGTTGACTGGGCGTCTTGTATTACAAAACCGGAGCTCAACGCAGTGGGTCCGGTTTTGAGAGGACGAAGAGTGGAGCGACTGAGCTTTTGGCCAGAAAAACAGCGGCGGAGCCCAAGGAACTGGGTCCGACGCTGAGAGGACGAAGAGTGAAGCGACTGAGTTTTCGTGGCCACACGGAAACGAATGGATGCGTAACTTCTGAGGACGAAAGCGAATGGATGCAAAACTTCTGAGGTCGACGACCGGGCGTTTGCCTTTTCTCCGTCTTTCCCGTATAATACCATCAGCACTCACGAGGAGGTCCTCCCTATGGCAAAACTCTATGATCTCGAAGCGTACGCCCGCTGTGCGCGTCGCTGCGCCGCCGATGGCGTCGTTCTCCTGAAGAACGATGGTGAAGCGCTCCCGCTCGCGGCGGGCACCTGCGTGGCGCTGTTCGGCCGCAGCCAGTACAATTACTATAAAAGCGGCACCGGCTCCGGCGGCATGGTGAACACCCGCAGCGTCGCCGGCGTGAAGGAAGCGCTGGAGGAGGACCTCCGCTTCACACTGGAGCCCGGGCTTTCGGCCCTGTACGACGCCTGGATCCGCGACCATCCCTTCGATCCGGGTCAGGGCTGGGCGCACGAACCCTGGTTCCAGGAGGAGATGCCGATCACCGCCGAGATCGCGGCCAAAGCCGCACAGGCAGCCGACGCCGCTATCGTGCTGATCGGGCGCACGGCCGGCGAGGATCAGGATAACCGCGACGACAAGGGCAGCTGGCGCCTGACGGACGCCGAGGAAGCGATGCTCGCCGCCGTCACCGGGGTCTTTTCCCGCACCGTTGTGCTGCTCAACGTGGGCAACATCATGGACATGAGCTGGGTCGCGCGGTACGATCCGGCCGCTGTCGCCTACATCTGGCAGGGCGGCCAGGAGGGCGGCCGCGGTGTTGTGGACGTGCTGAGCGGTGACGTGGATCCCGCCGGCCGCCTGCCCGACACCATTGCCGCCTCCGTGCAGGATTATCCCTCCGCGTCGAACTTCGGCTCGCTCACCCGGAATATCCAGCAGGAGGACATTTACGTCGGCTACCGGTATTTTGAGACATTTGCAAAGGAAAAGGTGCTGTATCCCTTTGGCTTCGGCCTGAGCTACACCGACTTTGCCATCACCCCGGAAAACATGGTCCGCTCAGATAACGCCGTTGAGCTCCGTATCTCCGTCACCAACACGGGCGCCCGTGCCGGGCGTCAGGTGGTGCAGGCGTATCTGGAGGCGCCGCAGGGCCTGCTGGGCAAACCCGCACGCACGCTCGCGGGCTTCCGGAAAACGCGTCTCCTGCAGCCGGGCGCGTCCGAGACTGTCGTGATCACTGTCCCGGATATCGCGATGGCCTCGTATGACGACGCGGGAAAGACCTCTTTCCGCAGCGCCTGGGTCATGGAAGCCGGCGACTATGTGCTCTATGTCGGCGCCGATGTGCGCGACGCACGGGAAGCCGGACGCTTCACCCTCCCGGAGACCCGCTGCATCCGCCAGCTGGAGGAGGCGCTCGCGCCGGCCGTTTCCTTTGCCCGTATGGTGCCCGCACGGGATGGGAAAGGGGACTTCACTCCCGCTTACGAAACGGCGCCGCTCGCTTCGCTCTCCCCGCAGGAACTGCGCCGGCAGGCATTGCCGGAGGAGATCCCTCAGACGGGTGACCGCGGCATCGTGCTGCGGGACGTGGCGGAAGGCAGAGCCTCCCTGCGGGACTTCATCGCCCAGCTCACCGACGAGGACCTCGCCTGCCTTGTTCGCGGCGAGGGCATGGGCTCGCCCAAAGTGACGCCCGGCTGCGGCGGTGCATTCGGCGGCGTTACCGACCGCCTCCTCGGCTTCGGCATTCCCATCGGCTGCTGCTCCGACGGGCCTTCCGGCATCCGCATGGACAGCGGCAGAACGGCGTTCGCCCTGCCGATCGGCACCTGCCTCGCTTCCACCTGGGACGAGGAACTGCTGCAGGAGCTGTTCGCCTGGGAAGGCCTGGAACTGCGCAAAAACAGGATCGATGTGCTGCTCGGCCCCGGCATGAACCTTCACCGCCACCCGCTGAACGGCCGCAACTTTGAGTACTTCTCCGAAGATCCCCTCCTCAGCGGAAGATGCGCCGCCGCTGAGCTCCGCGGCATGTACAGCCGGGGCGTGACCGGCACCATCAAGCACTTTGCCATGAACACGCAGGAGGCCGGCCGGCACACCGTGGAGCATGTCGCCTCTGAGCGCGCTGTGCGCGAGCTGTATCTGCGCGGCTTTGAGATCGCTGTCCGGGAGGGCGGCGCCACCGCCGTCATGACTACCTACGGGCCTGTGAACGGCTTCTACACCTCCTCCAACTACGACCTCGTCACCCGTGTACTTCGCGGCGAATGGGGCTTCGACGGCATCGTCATGACCGACTGGTGGGCCCGCGGCAACGATGAGGGCTGCCCCGGTGACCGCGGCAACATGGCCGCGATGATCCGCGCCCAGAACGACCTCTATATGGTCGCTTCCTCCTCCGCCGACAACTCCAACGCCGACAATTCCCTTGCCTCCCTCACAGCGGGGACAGTGACCCGCGCGGAATATCAGCGCTCAGCCGCCAACATCTGCCGTTTTCTGATGCGGATGCCCGTCTTCGCACGGTTCACCGGCGTCGGCGATGAACTGGACCGTGCTCTTGCGTCTGAGCCGGACGAGGAAGACCTCGTATTCGCCGAGATGATCGACTGCCGGCTGAACAAAAACGGCTGCGGCGCGGTGGATGTTTCCGCTGTCGACACGACGCGCGGAAAGACTTCCATGGTCTCCGTCGCTATCCATGACCGCGGCATCTACAGGCTTCGCTTTGTGCTGCGCGCGAAGCAGGGCCTCGGCAGCCTCGCCCAGATCCCCCTGAGCGTCCATGTGAACAGGGAACTGGCCGGTCAGATCACCCTCACCGGCGCCGACACCGACTGGCGCGCCGTGGAGCTCACGCTGCCTCCCGTCTTCGCCACGTTCTTCCTCCGGCTGTACTTCGCGCAGGCCGGGCTGGAGATCCGGGAACTCACGATCGAAATGGTGCAGTCCCTGGAGGCAGAGATCCGCCGTATTTCCGCCGGCGTCCACGACGCCGACCCCTCTCTGCCCGCCGACTGACGAGCATCCCTCCAATAGCAAGCGCCCGGTCATCCGGCCGGGCGCCTTCCTTTTCCTATACCTTATACCCTATACCTTATACCCTACACCCTACATCCTACATCCTACACCCTATTTTCTCTTCTTCTCCAGTTCCGCGATGCGCGCCTTCAGCGTGTCACGCGCGTTGCGCAGCTGGTCGGAGTCGCGGATCAGCTCCAGGTTCGTGAAGGGATAGGCGTTGAGGGTGTCCTTCAGCACTTTGGCCTCTTTCTTCCTCACGTCGGCCGCGCCTTTCCGGCCCTTGTATCCCGTGCCCACCATGTCGTGCAGCGACCGTTTGCCTGCTCCCGCCGCCGAAGCCGTCATGAACTCCTTCGGGATGCGGATGTGCAGCATCCCGGCCTGCTCTTCCTTCTCCTCTTCCTCCATGCCCAGGATCACCCGGATCGTATGGCAGTGCTTGCCGATGGCGCTGAAATGCGCGCGCAGCATCAGGTCGTCGATCCAGGCCTGCACGTCGATGCAGTGGAACGCGATCTGCCACAGCGCCTGCGCCAGCTCCGTCTGCTGCAGCGTATCCTCATCATCAAGTCCGGGCTCCTGCTCCACGGCGTCCGACGCCGCAAAGGCCTCCAGCGCCAGCTCCGAGCAGGTGTACGAGATCTGCGCGATCTGCTCGGGGGAGAGCCAGCTGTTGTCCTCCAGCGTGACCTCGATCTCCCGGATCTTCCCCAGGATCTCCTCTATCTTCCGCTGCAGTTCTCCGCTTACCTTCAGCATATCATCCTCACCTCTTCATCACGAACGACTTGTTGTCGATGGCCCGCATGGTGGCCACGATGCCGTCCAGATGGTCGTACTCATGCTGGATCAGCTCCGCCATGTCGTCGTCCATCCTCTTTTCCTGCCGCTCCCAGTTCTCGTCCGTGTAGCGCAGGATACAGTGCCGGTACCGCCGCACCCGCACCAGCAGCTTCGGGAACGACATGCAGTCGTCCATCAGCTCCATCATCTCATCGCCCACGAACTCCAGTTCCGGGTTGATGATCACGTAGGGCCGGTCCGTCAGCATGCAGATCACCCGCTTCATCACGCCGATCTGCGGCGCGGCAATAGCCCGGCCGAACCCGTAGTCTCGGCGGATGGCTTTGATGCAGTCGAACAGATCGGTGAAAACCGGCCGCAGCTCTTCCAGCTCCTCCTGCTTCACCGCCTCGCACACCTCATACAGTCTCGGATCGCCCAGCAGCAGGATCTCTCTTTCCATGTTCTTTCCTCTCTCCCTGTTACCGGTTCTCCAGACGCGGCCCCGCGGCTTCGCAGATGATCTCCGCCTTTGCGGGTGCGTCCTCGTCGTACACCACCGTCACCGTGCTTCCTTTCACCGGCGCGCAGCGTCCTGCGCCGATCCACTTCCTTTTGGTGTATTCGACGCCGTCCACCGTATAAGTCACCCTGATCACATGCGGAAACTCCGCCCCATCAAGCGGGCCCTGCGTCCTCACCGCTTTTGTGTTCAGTTTCAGCCACCACTGCGTCGATACATTGACCACGGTGCCCTTTGTTTCTGTTTTCACGCCCGATCCCTCCGAATAAATTTCACATCAGTTAAAACCTTCTTTGTCCGTATTATATCATCATCGTTCTGTCCCGCACAACTACAATCCTTTATTACACAAAACCGAAGTTCTGCGAAGCAGTGCTGCGTTTGTATTACGTGAGATTTTTGCGTATTGCCGCAATTATTTCTCGCTGCTCCCTGCTCCCTATATGCTGCCGGCATAACATCTCTCTTTATCCTGCTATTGTACTAAAGTAACGATTTTTATCGCTCTGTTTTGTTAAACTAACACAACAATACTGCGCTGTTTTTTCCGTTTTTTCTTTTTTCGCGCGTTTTCCCGTCAAAATCATCAACTTTTTCTCTTTTCGATCACACTTTTTTGTAGAAAACCACTTGAATGGATATAAAATAGTGATAGAATAATAGCGTCGGGCACTATCGCCCAAACCGGAAACCCCGTTATAAAACGGGAGCAAGAGAAAAGAAAGGATGTGTAAAACCCAATGAAAAAACAGATGCGCCGGATCGACGTGCTGGCCGTTGCGCTTGGCTCGATCATCGGCTGGGGCTGCTTCGTTATGCCGGGCAACTCCTTCCTTCCGGCTGCCGGCCCGATCGGTACCGTTATTGGTCTGTTCCTGGCAGCCATCATGGCATGGATCATCGCGCAGAGCTACAGTTTCCTGATCCAGAAGTATCCTGTTGAAGGCGGCGAGTTCGAGTATGTCACCCAGGCCTTCGGCAAAAAGCACGCGTTCGTCTGCGGCTGGTTCCTCGTTCTGGCCTACCTGTCGTTCATCCCCCTGAACGGCACCGCCATCGGCCTGATCACCCGTTACCTCTTCCCGGGCACGTTCCTGCAGAACACGCTTCTGTGGAACATCGGCGGCTTCGATGTGTATCTCGGTGAGATCATCCTCACCATGCTCATCGTCATCATCTTCATGATTATCAACATCAAGGCCGTGAAGGTCGCCTTCATGTCCCAGACGTTCCTGGCCATCATGCAGACCGCCATCATTATTATCTTCCCGATCGTCATCATCGCCACCGGCCACGCCAACTTCGCCTATATGCGTCCGCTCATGGAAGGCAGCAAGGGCGAGAGCGTCTTCTCCGGCATCGCGGTCATCCTGTCGATGGCGCCGTGGGCCTTCGTCGGCTTCGACGTTATCCCGCAGGTCTGCGAAGAGTACGACTTCGACCAGTCCAAGGCAAAGGTCCTCATGGTCAGCACGATCGCCGCTGCCTGGCTGATGTACAGCGCCAACACCATCACAACCGCCATCGTGCAGCAGGAAGGCTACGCCACCTGGGCCGAGTTCCTCAAATCCAATCCCTTCTGGGCCACCGGCGCCGCCGTAGAAAAAGCGCTCGGCAAACCGGGCCTGTATATCCTCGGCTTCGCCATGGCCTGCGCGGTGCTTTCCGCCATCAACGGCTTCTTCATCGCCTCCGCCCGTCTGATCGCCGCCATGGCCAAACGCAAGGCGCTCCCCGCCGTCTTTGCCAAGCGCAATGAGGGCGACGGCGCTCCTGTCGCCGCTGTCATGTTCGTCGGTCTCATCGCTCTGATCGGACCGTGGTTCGGCCGCAGCGCTCTGGCCTGGATCGTGGATATGACCTCCTTAGGCACCTCCATCGTGTTCCTGTATGTCTGCCTCGCCGCCTGGAAGTTCGCCAAGAACGAAGGCAACGATAAGATGTGCAAGTTCGGCATTGCCGGCACCGTCTGCGCCATCATCTTCCTGGCGCTGATGGTCATCCCGGGTTCCGCCGCCGCCCTGTACAAGCAGGCGTGGATCATGCTGGTCATCTGGGTCATCCTCGGCATCATCTTCTACGGCGTCAAGCACAAGGACTACCTCGGCGAGTAATTCTGACTGTACTAACTACCGGAAAGCCGCAGCCAAAACTGCGGCTTTCTTCCGACAGAAGGGAAAATCTCTTATGCGTATCTCCGCTTCCGAATTCATCCTGTTCTGCAACCCGCCCCGTGAGAACGTCGCGCGCCTGAGCGCCTATGTTCCCGAGGTCGAGCTGATGCTCGACGGCGACGCCTGGGATTACGACGTCCCCGGCTGGCCGGAACAGGCTGCAGCCCTGCAGGGCTGCGGCGTGCCCTTCACGGTGCACCCGCCCGCCTGGGACGTAAATCCCACAGCCCCCATCCGCGCCCTGCGCGACGCCGCCGCCGTCCTCGATCTTTCCGCTGCCGATTTCTGCGCGGCCGTGGGCGGCACGCAGGTGGTGTTCCATCCGGGCTATTACGACGGCGATTCGTTCTTCTCCAAAAACCGCGCCAAAGACTTCTGCTACGACCTGCTCGGCCGCATGGTGGAAAAGTGCAGGCCGCTCGGCCTCACCGTGGCCTTTGAGAACATCGCCCCGCCCTCCATGGCGCTCTTCACCCAGGAGGAGTATGTCCACGCGCTCGACGGCATTGATCCCTGCGTGAAATACCTCATCGACGTCGGCCACGCCCACTTCAACCACTGGGACATCCCCCGGGTTATCGACCAGACGGCCGACCGCCTCTGCGGCTTCCACCTGCACGACAACAACGGCGACGGCGACAGCCACCGGCCCATCGGCCAGGGCACCATCCCCTGGAACGATGTGTTCGCCTCCATGCGCCAACTGCCGGAGAGCGTGGTATATGTGATGGAATACGCCGCCGGCACCCCGCTGGAGACCCTCAGCGCCGGGCGCGCCCTGCTGGAAAAAAACCTCGGCTGATCTTCTGTTTCATTGGGATAGGTCAGTTCCATATACCAATGCTTTTCTTTGCCAAAATAAAACGGAAAAAGGCCAAAAAATCTCCCGGGACCATGGCCGCCTGCTGCAGCCCCGGGTCTTTCTGTATTGCAGACGGGTCCTCCGTCCTCTGCTGCGGTCACAGCTCCGGAACGTTCCCGGCCCGGAGAGCCTTTCCAAAAGATACGGCATCCGTTATCATCTCATTCATCCTTTCGCCGTTCGGCATGCTTTGTGTCAACAGGCACAAAACTTCGCCGTTCGGCGAGGTCAGGAGGCTTGAAAAAAGACGGCGTGCTCAAATCGGCACGCCGTCTTTTCTTTTGTCCGTTATTCGTCTTCTATTTCGATCTCGTCCGAGT
>JAEEGI010007921.1_pt1 | contig 23634 bp, 21 predicted proteins | sample 8958751 | NCBI WGS metagenome assembly JAEEGI01 (sample SAMN16246545, study PRJNA631951) | gut metagenome | biome: gut microbiome; feature: rumen; material: KS-attached | host: Bos | place: Iran: Karaj | collected 2018-10 | reverse complement strand
ACCTCATTGATCCCGGTCATGGCCGCAACACGCCCGGCAAATGCAGTCCCGACGGACGCTTTCGCGAATACCAGTACACCCGTGAAATCGCGGCGGCCGTGGTGGCCCGCCTTCAGGCGCTCGGCCACGATGCCGAGGTCCTGGTACCCGAGTTTGAAGACATCCCGCTCTCCGAGCGTGTCCGCCGGGTCAATGCCTGGTGCCGCCGTCTGGGCAAAGACCATGTGGTCCTCGTTTCCGTCCATGTCGATGCGGCCGGCTCCGATGGCCAGTGGCACACCGCCACCGGCTGGAGCTGCTACACCTCCCCTGGCCATACCGCCGGCGACCGCCTTGCCGACTGCCTCTACCGCGCTGCCGAGAAGCATCTGCAGGGCCACAAGATCCGGACGGATTATTCCGATGGAGATGCGGACGAAGAGGCCCGCTTCGCCTTACTGACGCGCACCCGCTGCGCAGCCGCACTCACGGAAAACGGGTTCCAGGATTCCAAAGAGAGCCTAGCCTTCCTGGAGTCGCCTGCGGGGAAAATGGCTATTGTTGGGTTGCATGAGGATGGGATAATCCTGTACTTGCAGCAAAACGCTCTATAATCTTTGCAAAATTACCGAGCACGTTTTTGCCTATGATTTCACGCTTAATTGAGGGAATCTTTCCCCTCATTCATAGAAAGGGCATTCTTCCATTTCTAGAGTCGCCCAACAACAATTACCATTAGGAATTATTACTCTTTCTGGGTGCAATTCAGAAGCTGGATTCTACTCTGAAGTGCAACGCTTTGAAGCGTGACAGGAAGGAGTCAATGATAAAAGGCAAGGTCGGAGTCTGGGGAGGGACATTTCTGAGCGATTTGGAGAAAAAGGGAATGTGCGAGGGCCTGTGCAGGGAGCGGTGCTTGCATGACGGCGTCTGGAAAAGCGGCATCAGCCGCTAGCGGAGGCCGTTTGTAGGAGCCTGTGTGATAGCAGGCCGGAGCGGCAGGGTTTGGGGCAGAGCCCCAGTCAACACAAATCCGGGTGAGCCCCTTTTTCTCCGCATGAGCGAGGGAATGTCCCTCCCCAGACGGAGACAGATGCCCGGATGCGCTACTAAATTCGAATCAGCCAAATTGTTGGCGGGATAGGTGTCGGTGTTCTTTGGGGTAGGTCCAACAAAAGGGCTGGCACCTACATCACTCTATGCTCTGCAAGGTCAATTTGCGGGATAGGTCCCGGCCATTCCGTTCGACCTACCCCAAAACAGAGAGAGACCTACCCCATAATATGGCCGGACCTACCCCAGCAACACGTCTGGCCAAGAAATGACGAGGATTTCTTGGCCAGACGGTGATAATGAGATGCCCGGTCGGAGCCGGGCATGACATAGGATTATTTCACAGCAATCTCCTTGACGGGTTCGGCGGGGAGAAGGACGCGGTTGACGGGCCAGCTCTGCGGTTTGGCGAGCTTGAAGGGAGCCGTGCAGCGGATGTCGGCGGCGGAGGCGCCGAAGTGGGCAGTGTAGTTGCCGGCAGCGGTCTCCCAAGCGGAAGTATTCTCGTTGAACGAAGCCAGGGTATACGGATCGATGGTGATGGTCAGCGTCTCGGACTTGCCGGGTTTCAGCTCTTTCGTCTTGGCGAAGCCCTTGAGCTCGTAGACCGGTTTCACGAGGCCGCCGTCAGGAGCGGTCACGTAGAGTTCGACGATCTCCTTGCCGGCCACGGAACCAGTGTTCGTCACGGTAACGGTCGCCTTGACCGTGCCGTCCTTCTCAACTTTCACGACCGGCTTGCTGTAAGCGAATGTCGTGTAACTCAGGCCGTAGCCGAACGGATAGGACACCTTCTTGCCAGCGGTCGTGAAATAGCGGTAGCCCACCCAGATACCCTCGGTATACTCGGTGTAGTCGACGTCCTTCACCAGACGACGGCGCTGATTGCCGCCACCCAGCAGAGCCATCAGGTCGATGCTGTTGCCGCCTTTGTAATTGTGCGGGAAATTGAACGACGAAGGAATGTCGAAGTAACTTACCGGGAAGGTCATCGGGAGCTTGCCCGAAGGATTGGAAGCACCGCAGAGCACGTCGGCCACGGCAAGACCACCTTCCTGACCCGGAGTCCAGGCCAGCAGCACGGCGTCGGGAATGTGCTTCCAGGAAGCCGTCTCGATGACACCGCCGATGTTGAGCACCACGACGAACTGCTTGCCGGCTGCGTGATACACATCAGCGAGCGTCTGCATCAGTTCGCGCTCCTGGCCCGTCAGGGTCCAGTCGCCGTCGGCGGCCTTGCGGTCGTCGCCCTCACCGGCATTGCGGGAGATGGTCAGCACGGCCACGTCGGTCATGGGGAGTTTCTTCTCAATGAAAGAGCGGGAAATCTCCATTTCGGGAACCACCGGGTCACCAAGCAGGATGCCGAGGCCGTTGCCGGCTGCATTGTTGCGCAACTGCGTCTTGGTGAAGGTGATGTACTGCTCATACCAGGTCTGGATGTCAGCATCCACTTCGATGCCGTTGGCCTTGAAACCCTCGGCCACATTGCGGACATAGGCCTTGTTCACGTTGCCGGAACCAGTGCCACCGGCGATGAAGTCATAGGAACCGGTGCCGTAAAGGGCCACCTTCTTTACATCCTTGAACGGCAGGGCGCCATTGTTCTCGAGGAGCACGAGGCCTTCGGCAGTAGCCTTGTGTACCAGGTCTGCATGGGCTTTCAGATTGGGCTTGTTGGAATACTTGTAATTCTTGAAACGCGGGGTGCGGACGATGTATTCGAGCATGCGGCGGACGTTGGCGTCGAGCTGCTCCTGCGAGATGCGGCCGTCCTTGACACCGGCGATGATGCGCTCGATCTCGTTGTCCATGCCGGGCTCCATCAGGTCGTTGCCGGCGTTGACGGCGGCCACGGTGCCTTCCTTGTTGCCCCAGTCGGTCATCACGATGCCGTTGAAGCCCCACTCGTCACGAAGGATGGTGGTCAGCAGGTCGCGGCTCTGCTGGGTGAAGGTGCCGTTGAGACGGTTGTACGAAGACATGACGGTCCAGGGATCGGATTCCTTGACAGCGATCTCGAAGCCTTTGAGATAAAGCTCGCGCAAGGCGCGCACGTTGATGCGCGAATCGTTCTGCTGACGGTTCACCTCCTGGCTGTTGGCGGCGAAGTGCTTGATGCTCACGCCCACGCCATTGCTCTGGATGCCACGGACATAGGCGGCGGACATCTTGCCGGAGAGCAGCGGGTCCTCGGAGAAATATTCGAAGTTACGGCCGCAGAGCGGGTTGCGGTGCAGGTTCTGGCCCGGAGCCAGGAGCACGTCGACACCGTATTCCTTCACCTCGTTGCCCATGGCGGTGGTCAGTTCCTCCACAAGGGCGGTGTTCCAGGTCGATGCCAGGACCGTACCGACCGGGAAACCGGTGCAGTAGAAAGTCTTGTCGGTACCAGGACGGGTCGGGTTGATGCGAAGGCCGGCAGGGCCGTCGGCCAGAACGGTCACGGGAACGCCGAGGCGCTCGACGGGACGGGTCGTGCCGGCAGCACCGGAAACGAGCGTCTCGCTCGAAGCCGTCATCGAACCGGCGGTCATCGAGCCCCAGCCGCCACCGACGAGCAGCGCGGCCTTTTCCTCCAGCGTCATCGCCTTGAGGATTTCATCGATGTTGTCGGCGCGCAGCTTCGGCTGGGCGGAGAGGGAAAGCGTGCAAAGCACAGCAGTCATAATCAAAAAGATTTTTTTCATATCGAATAAATGTTGGATTTGTCTTTTTCCACTCTACAAACTTACTGATAAAAATCAAGAATACAAACACGGCTTACGGATTTGAACACGGGACAAAAACAATTGAACATGCGGCAAAAGACACAGCCGTTTTTTCTGTCGGCACACCCCTTTTCGCCAAAAACCATTCGGCTGTTCTACAAAATATCCATTCAATGGTTGAATATTCTTATTTTTCAAAGAATCTTGTCCGAAAAATCCATATACCCTAATTTTGCAACCAAAATCATTACGAAAATGGACTCCAGCAAACTCCACTTTGAGACCTTGCAACTGCACGTCGGGCAGGAGCAGGCCGACCCCGTGACCGACGCCCGCGCCGTCCCCGTCTATCTGACAACCGCCTACCTGTTTCCGAATGCGGAAGACGCCGCAGCACGTTTCGACCTGAGCAAGGAAGGGAACATCTACAGCCGCATCACCAACCCGACGCAGACGGTCTTCGAACAGCGCATCGCCGCGCTGGAAGGCGGCGTCGGCGCACTGGCGGTAGCCACCGGTGCTGCAGCGGTCTCCTACTCCATCCTGAACCTGGCCGGAGCAGGCGACCACATCGTAGCCGCCCAAACCATCTACGGCGGCACCTTCGACCTGCTGCAGCACACGCTCGTACCCTATGGCATCACGACGACCTTCGTGGATCCTGCCGACCTGAATAATTTCGAGAAAGCCATCCGGCCGAACACCAAGGCCCTCTATATCGAGACACTGGGCAATCCGAACAGCAACCTCATCGACATCGATGCCGTGGCGGCCATCGCCCACCGGCACCAGATCCCCCTGGTGGTTGACAACACCTTCGGGACCCCCTACCTGATCCGGCCCATCGAACACGGAGCGGACATCGTCGTCCATTCCGCCACGAAGTTCATCTGCGGCCACGGTACCGCCCTGGGCGGCGTCATCGTGGACGGCGGCCGGTTCGACTGGCGCGCTTCGGGCAAGTTCCCGCAGTTCACGGAGCCGGAGAGCGGCTACTACGGCGTGGTCTTCGCCGACCTGGCCGGCCCCGCCGCCTTCGTCACCCGCGCCCGCTGCGTGCTGCTGCGCGACACCGGCGCCAGCATCAGCCCGATCACGGCCTTCATCCTGCTGCAGGGACTTGAGACGCTTTCACTGCGCGTCGAGCGCCAGGTTTCCAATGCACTGAAAATCGTGGATTTCCTGTCGCATCATCCCAAAGTGTCGAAAGTCAACCATCCGTCGTTGCCCAGCCACCCGGACCATGCCACCTACCAGCGATACTTCCCGAACGGCGCGGGCTCGATCTTCACCTTCGAGGTTAAAGGCGGCAAGGAAGAGGCGTTCCGCTTCCTCAACAGCCTGCAGATCTTCTCGCTGCTGGCCAACGTAGCGGACGTCAAGTCGCTGGTGATCCATCCCGCGACGACCACGCATTCGCAGCTCACCGAAACCGAAAAGCAGGAGCAGGGCATCTTCCCCAGCACCATCCGCCTGTCCATCGGCACCGAGCACATCGACGACCTGCTCGAAGATCTGCAGCAAGCTTTGGATAAAATATAGTACTTTTGCAGCATGAATCTGAACGATGATATCCGGGAGGCTATGGAGGAGCGGATCCTGCTGCTCGACGGCGCCATGGGCACCCAGCTCCAGCGCCGGGGCCTGAGCGGCAACTTCGACCAGCTCAACCTCACCCGGCCGGACATCATCGCCGCCGTGCACCGCGCCTATATCGAGGCCGGCGCCGATATCATCGAGACCAACACCTTCAGCAGCAACCGCCTCTCCCAGAAAGAATACGGACTGGAAGACCAGGTTCCTGAACTGGCAACGGCCGGCGCCCGCATCGCCCGCACCGAAGCCGAACGGGCCGGACGGCCCGTATGGGTCGCCGGCAGCATCGGCCCCACGTCCAAATCGCTGACCCTGGCCACCGACCTGGCCGACGGCGACGGACGGCCGCTCTCCTTCGAGGACCTGGCCGCCATCTACGAAGAACAGGTCCGGGCCCTCATCATCGGCGGCGTCGACCTGCTGCTTATCGAGACCTGCTTCGACGCCCTCAACGCCAAGGCCGCCCTCTACGCCGTTTCCCGCGTGGCCTGGGGTTTTCCCGTCATCGTGTCGGTCTCGCCCGGCGACCGTGCCGGCCGTACCCTCACCGGCCAGACCCTCGAGGCTTTCTACACCGCCGTCCGGCACTATCCGCTGACGGCCTTCGGCCTCAACTGCTCGCTCGGTGCAGAACAGTTGCTGCCGCTCATCGAGCAGGTGTCCGCTTTCTGCGATGTCCCCGTGATCTGCTATCCGAACGCCGGCCTTCCCAACGAGATGGGCCTGTACGACGAGACTCCCGAAAAGATGGCCGCCTCCATCCGGAAGATGGCCGAAACGGGGCTGGTCAACATCGTGGGCGGCTGCTGCGGCACGTCGCCCGAGCATATCGCGGCAGAAAAGGCCGTCGTCGAAGGTCTTGCTCCCAGGCCTTTCCGCGAATCGGACCAGCTGCTCCGCGTCAGCGGGCTGGAAACCGTCACGCTCGACGTCGCACACAATAATTTCACGCTGATCGGTGAACGCACCAACGTGGCAGGATCGCGCAAATTCGCCCGGCTCATCGCCGCCGGTGACTACGATACCGCCCTGCAGGTAGCTGCCGACCAGATCACCGGCGGCGCCTCCATCATCGACATCAACATGGACGACGCCATGCTTGACGGTCCCGCCGCCATGGAACGCTTCGTCCGCCAGATCCAGAACGACCCGGCCGTGGCCCGCGCCGCCCTGATGATCGACTCTTCCGACTGGAACTGCATCCTGGCCGGACTGCGGAACGCCCAGGGCAAATGCATCGTCAATTCCATCAGCCTCAAGGAAGGGGAAGAGACCTTTCTCGCCAAGGCGAAGGAAATCCGCGCCCTCGGCGCGGCAATGGTTGTCATGGCCTTCGACGAAGAAGGACAGGCCACGACCTACGACCGCAAAATCGCCGTCTGCGAACGCGCCTACAAGCTGCTGACCGCTGCAGGCATCCCGCCGCAGGAAATCATCTTCGACGTCAACGTCCTCTCCGTGGGTACCGGCATCGCCGAGCACGACCGCTACGGCATCGATTTCATCGAAGCCGTGCGCTGGATCAAGCAGAACCTGCCCGAATCCTACACCTCCGGCGGCATCTCGAACCTCTCGTTCGCCTTCCGCGGCAACGAGCCCGTCCGCGCCGCCATGCATACCGTCTTTCTTTACCACGCCATCCGCGCAGGCCTCGACATGGCCATCGTCAATCCGGCGCAGCTCAAGCCCTACGACAGCATCGAGCCGGTGCTGCGGCAGGCGGCAGAAGACGTGGTCCTGGCCCGCGACGCGGAAGCCACGGAACGCCTGACCGCGCTGGCAGCCAGCTATCTGGCATTGAAAGAACAGGGCGTTGCCGTGCAGGAAGCCGCGGCCTCCCTCTCGCCCGAAGAGCAGCTGAGCGCCGACCTGGTGGCCGGCAAAGCTGCCGACCTGCAGGGCGACGTGCTGCGCTGCCTGGAAACGCTCGGTTCCGCCGTCCAAGTGATCGAGGGCCCCCTGATGGCCGGCATGGAACAGGTCGGCCAGCAGTTCGGCGCCGGCAAGATGTTCCTGCCGCAGGTCGTCAAGTCGGCGAAGGTCATGAAAGATGCCGTGGCTATCCTGGAACCCTATATGGAAGCGGATGCGGAAACTGCGTCCACCCGGCCGGTGGTCATCCACGCCACGGTCAAGGGCGACGTCCACGACATCGGCAAGAACATCACGGGCATTGTGCTGCGCTGCAACGGTTTCGAAGTCGTCGACCTGGGCGTGATGGTCGAAAAAGAGACCATCCTCGCCGCCGCAGAAGAACACCACGCCGCCATGATCGGCGTCAGCGGCCTGATCACGCCGTCGCTCTTCCAGATGGAGGAACTCTGCCGCGAAATGCACGCCCGAGGCCTCGACACGCCGCTTTTCATCGGCGGCGCCACCACCTCCGCGCTGCATACGGCCGTCAAGCTCGCACCGCTATACGATCACGTCTTCTATTCACCCGACGCTTCGGCGAATGCCGTCCTGGCCAAGCGCTGCCTGGCCGACCGCGCCGCCTTTGAGCAGCAGCAGCATGCTGCGCAGGCGCACCTGCGTACGCTCTACCTGCGGCAGCGGCAGACCGATGCGCCGGCAAGCATTCCACAGCCCGGCTTCCCGCCTGAAAGCTATCTCCAGCCCGGAGAGTATGATTTCAGCGAACTGCATCCCTGCGAAGTTCCGTTGTCCGCCGTGCTTCAGCACTTCGACAACCGCGTGTTCCGCATGACCTGGGGCCTCAAGGGCGACGAAGCGCCCGAACTGGTAGCCGAAGCCCATGCGCTGCTCGACCGCGCACAGCAACACCCCGAATTCCATATCCGCCTCTCCCTGCGCTTCTTCGAAGCCACTCGGGAAGGCAATGCCATCCGGCTGGACGCCGGCCACGCCCTCCCCATGCTCCGGCAGGAAGAAGGCGCCGGCCGCTCACTGGCCGATTTCGTTCCGGCTGAAGGACACGGCCCGCTGGGCCTCTTCGCCCTCAGCGTGCACGACGCCGACCGGCATCCCGAAGGCTGCAACTGTGAAGCCTGCCACAACGAATACGAGCAGATGCTGCGCCGCGCCGTGAAAGTGACGCTGGCCGAAGCCACGTCCAAATGGCTGGACACGCAGCTCACCGCCCGGATCCGACGTCCCGGCGTCAAAGTGGTCAAACCCGCCGCCGGTTATGCCAGCTGCCCCGACCACAGCCTGAAGCGCGACATCCTGCGCCTGCTGCCCGATGCCGAAGCGCTCGGCATCACCCTCACCGATACCTGCGCCATGCGTCCCGCCGCCTCCATCTGCGGCCTGATCATCGCGCATCCGGAAGCCGGCTATCCCGACATCCGGCACATCAGCCAGACCCAATACGACCATTACGCCGCCGCCCGCGGGTTCAGTCCCGAGGAAGCACGGCTCTTCCTTTCCCATCTGCTATGAAAATCTCCGACATGCTCCGCAGCGGCGCCAAGCCGTTCCCTTCCCTTGAAATCGTACCGCCGCAGAGCGGCATCGGCAAGGAAGAACTGCTCGAAAGCATCGCTCCGCTGATGGAGTTCGCACCGCGCTACATCAACGTGACCACGCACCGCGACGAAGTCCGCTTCGATCCCCAGCCGGACGGCAGCTACCAGCGCCGCATCGTCCGCAACCGTGTCAGCGCCGTAGCCGTTTGCGCGGCCATCCAGAGCCGCTATGACGTGGAGGTGGTGCCGCACCTGATCTGTGGCGGAACACCCGCCTACGAGACGGAAGCCCTGTTGCAGGATTTCAAGTTCATGGGGATTGAAAACGTCATGGCCCTCCGCGGCGATTCCCTGACCGGCGAAAAACGCTTCACGCCCGACCCGGACGGCTACGCCCATGCCAACGAACTGGTGTCGGCCATCCGCAGTTTCGAGCGCGAAAACGGCGGCAGCTTCTGCATCGGCGTAGGGGCTTATCCCGAAAAACATTTCGAGGCAGCCAACATCGAAACAGATATCGAAAACCTGAAACGCAAGGTCGACGCGGGCGCCGATGTTGTCATTACGCAGATGTTCTTCGACAACACGGTGTTCTACCGTTTCGTGGAACGCTGCCGGGCCGCCGGCATCACCGCGCCCATCATCCCGGGCCTCAAGCCGCTGTCCACCGCCCGACAGGTCGCGCTCCTGCCGGAAAGTTTCTCCATCGACATCCCGGTCGCGCTGACGGAAGCCGTCCGCCAGGCCGGCGACGACAAGGAAGCCGTCTACCGCATCGGTACCGATTGGTGTATCGCCCAGTGCCGCGACCTCCTCGCCCACGGCGCCCCCGCCGTCCACTTCTATACCATGGGGCGCTCCCGCAACATCGTCGAGATCCTGCGCGCCTGCTTTTGATTGATCCTATGAAACGTTTCTTTATATTCTTTTTGCTGCCGGTGCTGATGACTGCATGCACGGACCGGCATTATCGGATTGACGGCATCTTTACGACAGACGACGGCACGCAGGTCTGGCTGATCGACGCTGGTGCCAAGGACACTCTGGCCGTGACGACGGTCCAGGACGGCCGCTTCTCGTTTGAGGGCACGGTGAACAAACCTTTCTATGCTTACGTCGGACGTGACAAGCAGCGCGTCCACGTGATCCTGGAGCCGGGCACCGTGACGGTGGATATCGATGAGCGGACAGCGGCGGGCACGCCGATGGAAGACAGCTACATGGCGTTCCATCGCCAATTCTATGGCTACCGCCGCGACCAGCGGGAAGAAAAGGCGGCACTGGCCGATTCGGTCGTGCTGGCCAACCGCGATAATCTGGTGGGAGCGCTGGCGCTGGAAGATCTCGCACACGTGGACACCTCCCGTTTCCTGGCCCTCCATGCGCAGGTGTCCAACGAAGCCCGCGACTTCTATCTGGTCCAGTCAGCCTATGAGGCCATCCGGATCCAGAACCGCACGGCTCCGGGCCAGCCTTTTACGGACTACACCATCACGGGAGGCAACCCGGACGGTTCCGATGTGAGATTGTCGGATTATGTGGGCCGCGGCAAGTACATCCTGCTCGACCACTGGGCCTCCTGGTGCGGCCCCTGCAAGGCCGAAATGCCCCATATCAAGAAGACCTGGGAAGCCTTCCACGGAGACAAGTTCGATGTGGTGAGCATCGCGGTCAGCGACAAGCGGGAAGATACGGAACGGGCTCTGTCGCAGCTTGACATGCCCTGGAGCCAGATTCTCGACGCGCAGCGGATTCCGCTGGAGCTCTACGGCGTGAACGCCATCCCCCACCTCATCCTCTTTGCCCCGGACGGCACCATCCTCTACCGCGGCCTCCGCGGGGAGCAGATCTACGAGACCGTCGCAGCGCTTATTTGAGAAAGACAAAAAAGACGGCGAGTACCAGGCAGGCAAAGGCGGCCAGGTGGTTCCACTGCAGCGGCTGGCCCTTGAAGACGAACATCACGATGATCGAGAAGACCGTCAGGGAGATCACTTCCTGAATGACTTTCAGCTGCATCAGGTTGAAAGGTCCGCCGTTGCCGTTGAAACCAATGCGGTTGGCCGGCACGGTGAGGCAGTATTCAAAGAAGGCGATGCCCCAGGAGAACAGGATCACTCCGATCAGCGGCCAGCCGGTCGAGATTTTCATTTCCTGCAGTTTGAGGTGCCCGTACCAGGCGAAAGTCATGAAGATGTTGGAGCAGACCAGCATCAGGATGGTCCAGATTGCTTGCATTGCGTTCGTCATTTTTCGGGGCGCAAAGATAATATAAACTTGCGCAGGTTTTCCATCTTTTGATTATCTTTGCGCCTTGCAATCTCATCCGATGGAACAGATCAAGCACGAATGCGGCATCGCCATGATCCGGCTGCTCAAGCCGCTTCAGTATTACAAGGAAAAATACGGTACGGAACTCTATGCGCTGAACAAGCTCTATCTCATGATGGAGAAGCAGCACAACCGCGGGCAGGAAGGCGCCGGCATCGCCAGCGTCAAGATTGTGACCGAGCCCGGCCAGGAATACATGTTCCGCGAAAAAGCCCTCGGCAAGGATGCCATCACCAATGTCTTCTCCTCCGTACACCGGCAGATCGAAGACACCCAGGCCGATGAGCAGCCGCCATTCATCGGGGAGCTCTACATGGGACACCTCCGCTACTCGACCACCGGCCGCAGCGGCATCAAGTACGTCCATCCCTTCCTGCGCCGCAACAACTGGAAAGCCAAGAACCTGTGCATCTGCGGAAACTTCAACATGACCAACATGGACGAAGTGTTCCGGATGCTCGCCGACCAGGGGCAGTACCCGCGCAACAGCGCCGACGCCTATATCCTGCTGGAACTCATGGGACACCGGCTCGACCGCGAAGTGGAGCGCAATTACGTGGACGCCAAGAAGCAGAAACTGGAAGGCAGGAACATCACCGAATATATCGACCAGCACGTGGAGATCGCCAATGTCCTGCAAACCACCATGCCCCATTTCGACGGCGGTTACGTGGTCTGCGGCCTGACCGGCAGCGGCGAGCTTTTCGCCATGCGCGACCCCAACGGCATCCGCCCCGCTTTCTGGTATGCCGACAACGAGCTGGTGGCCATCGCCAGCGAGCGTCCGGTGCTCCAGACCACCTTCGCGGCGGAATACGAGCAGATCCACGAAGTGATGCCGGGCCAGGCCCTGATCATCAACGGCCGCCGCGAGCTGTCGCTCAAACAGATCCTTCCGGCCCGCCGCATGGCCGCCTGCAGTTTCGAGCGCATCTATTTCAGCCGCGGCAACGACCGCGACATCCACCGGGAGCGCAAGCAGCTCGGATTCCAGCTTCGCGACAATATCCTCAAAGCCATCGACCACGACATCGAGCACACCGTATTCTCCTACATTCCCAACACCGCGGAAGTAGCGTACTACGGCATGGTCGAAGGCATCCGCAGCCTCTATCCGGGCGTGCGGGCCGACAAGGTCGTGTCGAAAGACATCAAGCTCCGCACCTTCATCACCGAAGGCAGCGCCCGCAACGACCTGGCCGGACACGTCTATGACATAACCTACGGAACCCTCACGCCGTACGTTGACAATCTGGTCGTCATCGACGACAGCATCGTGCGCGGCACTACACTGCGGGAAAGCATCATCCGCATCCTCGACCGGCTCCATCCGAAAAAGATCGTGATCGTGAGCTCCAGCCCCCAGGTCCGCTATCCGGACTGCTACGGCATCGACATGTCGCACATGCATGAATTCATCGCCTTCCACGCGGCGATCGCCCTGCTGGAGGAGCATGGGAAAAGCAGCCTGATCGACGTGGTCTACCAGCAGTGCAAAAAACAGGAGAACCTGCCGGCGGCAGGCTGCCTCAACTACGTCAAGCGCATCTACGACGCCTTTACAGACGACCAGATCAGCCGGAAGATCGTCGAGCTCCTGCGACCCGACGACATCGGCGCCGAAGTGGAAATCGTCTACCAGTCGCTCGAAGGGCTCCACAATGCCTGCCCGAACCATCCGGGAGACTGGTATTTCAGCGGCAACTACCCCACCCCGGGCGGCTGCAAGCTGCTGAACCAGGCCTATATTGATTTTTACGAGAAAGAATATCTGCACAAGTGATGAAAGCCATTACCCACACTGATTTCCATTTCCCGGGACAGACCGGCAAATATGTCGGCAAAGTCCGGGACGTCTACTTCATCGGCGGAAAATACATCGTGCTGGTCGCCAGTGACCGCATCTCCGCCTTCGACGTCGTCCTGCCCAAGGGCATTCCCTGCAAAGGACAGGTTCTCAACCAGATTGCATCCAGTTTTCTCGACAAGACCGCCGACATCGTCCCGAACTGGAAGATCGCCGAGGTCGACCCCATGGCCACCGTCGGCATTCTCTGCGAGCCTTTCAAGGTGGAAATGGTGGTCCGTGGCTACCTGGCCGGGCACGCCTGGCGCGAATACAAGGCCGGACGGCGCACGCTCTGCGGTGAAGTGCTGCCCGAAGGCATGCGGGAAAACGAGAAGCTTCCCCATCCGATCATCACCCCGACCACCAAGGCGGCCGAAGGACACGACGAGGACATCAGCCGCGACGAGATCATCGCGCAGGGGCTGGTTTCCGCGGAAGACTACGCGCAGCTGGAGAAATACACGCTGGCACTCTTCCAGCGCGGACAGGAACTGGCAGCTGAACGCGGCCTGATCCTGATGGACACCAAATACGAATTCGGCAAGCGCGATGGCAAGATCTACCTGATGGACGAAATCCACACGCCCGACTCTTCGCGTTATATTTATAAGGAAGGCTACGAAGAGCGTCTCGCCCGCGACGAACGCCAGAAGCAACTTTCGAAGGAGTTCGTGCGCGAGTGGCTGATGGCCAACAACTTCCAGGGCAAGGAAGGCCAGGTGGTCCCGCCGATGACCGACGAAGTCGTGGCCGGTATCACCGACCGCTACATCGAGCTCTACGAGCACATCACCGGCAAGAAGTTCGTCAGGCACGAAGACGAAGACATCGAAGGCCGTATCGAAAAGAACATCAACGATTTCTTGTCGAAATAAAAAAAATAGTTAACTTTGCGGTCCCGCAAGGGACCATGGAGAGATGCTCGAGTGGCTTAAGAGGCACGCCTGGAAAGCGTGTATACCCCAAAAGGGTATCTCGGGTTCGAATCCCGATCTCTCCGCCCACTTTTTTAAACACAACAGTTATGAAAAAGGTTTTATTCACGCTGATGATCGCCGCCGGCATTTTTACCCTCGCCAGCTGCTCGAAGAACTGCAACTGCTCCGCCAGCTACAATGGCGAAGTCGTATTTGAGGAATCCCTCGAGATGGAAGACGGTGACAAATGCTCCGATTTCAACCGGAAGGTTTCCATCCCCGCCATCAATGTCTCGGTAGAAACCAAATGCACGCCGCAGCTTTTCTAATTTGAAAACATCGCAAATCATCAAGTATGTATTCCGGGCTTTGCTCGGAATACTTTTTTTAATATCGGCCACTTCCAAGCTGATCGGGATCGATGCGTTCGAGATGTACCTGTTCAGCTTCGGCTGGTTCAGCCTCGGTACCAGCTACCTGCTGGCCCGCCTGGTCATTGCGGCGGAATACACCCTGGGCCTGCTTCTGATCGGGAACTTCTGTCCCCGGCTGGCATGGTGGGGCAGCCTGGCGATGCTTGTCGGCTTCTCGCTCTTCCTGCTGGGGCTGATGGTCGCTGGGCGGAACGACAACTGCCACTGTTTCGGCGAGTGGGTCGACCTGAATCCGGCGCAATCCCTGCTCAAGAATGCGGGAATGCTGGCCTTGCTGCTGGTGAGCGCCCGCACGGAGCCCTTCCCCGTCAGGCACAAAGGCCTGTGGCTGGCCCTGGCCTGCATCGTGCCGCTGGCCACGGTACTGATCGTCTCCCCGCCCGACAACTGGCGCTACGATTCATATGCCCGGCACGCACTGGTCAATGAGCAGGCGCTCCAGGAAGCCCTGGATTCAGATATTCTGCCCGCTTCCGTTGCCCGGGGACAGCACGTGGTCTGCTTCTACAGTCTCAAATGTCCCTTCTGCAAAATGTCGGCACAGAAGCTGGCGACCCTGCGCCAGCGGGATGAATTTTCGCAGGCCCCGGTGATCGTGATTTTCGGCCGCGGCCAGAACACCGATACTGAAGCCTTCTTCTCAGAGACCGGCCTGACGCCCGACGAAGTGCATTTCATCGAGCCGAACGATTTCCTCCGCATCACCAACGGCAGCTTCCCCGTCATCCTCGTCATGGACGGCACAACGGTCGAAAGTGCGTTTAATTACAGAAATCTGCACTGACCCACGCAACATTTTGCCATTCTCTGCATCTACATAGTGTAAAAAGGAAAGAACTATGCGTATCAACAAACCCCGCAAATACGGTTTCTTTGCGATGCTGCTGGCCCTGCTGGGTATCGGCGGATGCCAGATGGAAGAAGATATCAACGGAGGCATGGAAGTCATGTATGGCGTTCCCACAGTCGCTTATTCCGTCAAGGGAAAGGTTACCGATGAAAACGGGAAAGCCCTGGAAGGCATCCAGGTAACCATCCAGTCCCGTCATTATGGAAATGACCACTACTGGTATTCCGATATCATTACGCCGATTGCGTCCGATGCAGATGGCAAATGGGCCGTTGATCCCGGGGCCATGCCCACCGATACGTTACAAATCCAATTTACGGATATCGACGGCGCCGCCAACGGCGGTGAATTCGCCACCGACAGCATTCGCGTGCCTGTCAAGATTGAGCAAGACCCCAATAACACGAATTTCTGGAACGTCGGTAGCGCCAAGGTCGACGTCCCGACTGTCAAGCTGAAAAAGAAATGACAGGCCGGCACGTCGGGCCGGGCAAGCGGCTGAAACTCGAACTCTTTGCCAAACTGCAGGACAAACGCATCGAAGAGCACCGGCTCCGGCAGCTCTTCTGGGAATGCACGCTGCGTTGCAACGCGGCGTGCCTGCATTGTGGGAGCGACTGCCGCATCAGTTCCGAGATCAAGGACATGCCTGCCGCCGATTTCCTGCGCGTGATCGACTCTCTCTCTCCGCACGTCGATCCGCACACCACCTTCATCATCCTTACGGGCGGCGAGCCGCTGATGCGCCGCGACCTCGAAAAGGTGGGCCGTGCGCTTTACGACCGTGAGTATCCCTGGGGCATGGTGACCAACGGGGTGCTGCTCGACCGCCGTCGCTTTGACGGCCTGCTGGCCAGCGGCATCCACACCGCTACCGTCAGTCTCGACGGTTTCAAGGAGGAGCACACCTGGCTTCGCGGTCATCCGCAGGCCTTTGAGAACGCCTCGAACGCCATCCGGATGATGGCACAGGAACCCGACTTCGTCTTCGACGTGGTGACCTGTGTCAACCAGCGCAGTCTCCCCCGTCTCGCTGAATTCAAGGAATATCTCATCTCCCTCGGGGTCCGTTCGTGGCGCATCTTCACCATTTTCCCGGTGGGCCGCGCCCGGCAGTATCCGGAGCTCCAGCTGAGCAACGAACAGTTCACGCAGGTCCTTGATTTCATCGTGGCCACGAGAAAAGAAGGCCGCATCGCGCTGAACTTCGCCTGCGAGGGTTTCCTGGGTGGCTTTGAAAACGAAGTGCGCGATTCGTTCTATCACTGCGAGGCCGGCGTCTCGGTAGCATCGGTCCTGGCCGACGGCTCCATCTCTGCCTGCCCGAGCATCCGCTCGAAATTCTATCAGGGCAACATCTATAAGGACGACTTCTGGACGGTCTGGAACGATCGTTTCGAGATGTACCGCGACCGCAGCTGGGCCCGCCAGGGCATCTGCGCCGACTGCAAGATGTTCCGCTACTGCCGCGGCAACGGCATGCATCTCCACGACGAAGAAGGCAAACTTTTGGTTTGCCATTATCATCGTTTGACAAAATAGTTTTTGTATCTTTGCCGGATATTTAAAACAAATTGAACGGCATGATTACAAAACAGCAGGTTGAAGCCTTCGGATCGATCGAGACTCCCTTCTATTTCTACGACATGGATCTCCTGCGCCAGACGCTCGAATGCTATAAGGCGCAGATCGACAAGTATGGTTACAACGCACACTATGCGCTGAAAGCCAACGCCAACGACCGCATCATCGACACCATCCGCAGCTACGGCCTCGGCGCCGACTGCGTGAGCGGCAACGAAGTGAAACTAGCCGTGCGCTCCGGCTTCGACCCGCAGAAGATCGTGTACGCCGGCGTCGGCAAGTCCGACAAGGAAATCAAGGCCGCCCTGCGTGCCGGCATCTTCAGCTTCAACTGCGAAAGCGTGCCCGAAATCAAGATCATCAACGACCTGGCTGCCGGCATGGGCAAACGCGCCCGCATCTCGATCCGCGTGAACCCCGATATCGACGCCCATACCCATAAATACATCAGCACCGGCCTGAAAGAGAACAAGTTCGGCATCAGCCCCTGGGCCTTCCAGGAAGTCGCCGGCCTGCTGAGCTGCTGCAAGAATATCGAGTTCCTCGGCCTGCATTTCCATGTCGGCTCACAGATCACCGAACTGCCCGTGTTCGCACTCCTGTGCCGCCGCATCGAAGAACTGCAGCGCTGGTTCATCGAGCACGAGATTCCCATCCGCAACCTCAACCTCGGCGGCGGCCTGGGCATCAACTACCAGGACCCCATCGGCGACCCTGTCGCACACTTCGAGGATTATTTCAAGCTCATCCACCAGAACCTCGTGGTCCGTCCCGGACAGAACGTCCACTTCGAGCCGGGCCGCGCCCTCGTGGGCCAGTGCGGCCACCTCATCAGCCGCGTGCTCTACGTGAAAGTGGGCCGGGAGAAGAAATTCGCCATCCTCGACGCAGGCATGAACGACCTGATCCGCCCTGCGCTCTATCAGGCTTACCACGACATTGAAAATCTCACGTCCACAGGGCGGAAGCTGCGCTACGACGTGGTGGGCCCGGTGTGCGAATCGAGCGACTGCTGGGGCACCCGGCGCATGATCAGCGCCTGCAAGCGCGGCGACCTGTTCGCCATCCACTCCGCCGGCGCCTACGGACAGGTGATGGCCATGAAATACAACCAGCGGGACCTGGCGAAAGCCGTGTATTCCGACGATTTGAAGTAAGAGCTATAGAAAGATATGTTTGAAAATCTGACCGACAGGCTGGAAAAATCGTTCCGCCTCATCAAAGGACAAGGCCGTATCACGGAGGTCAACATCTCCGAGACCATGAAGGATGTGCGCAAGGCACTCCTCGACGCCGATGTCAGCTATAAGATTGCCAAGAATTTCTGCGACGAAGTCAAACAGAAGGCCATCGGCCAGGACGTGCTCAAGGCTGTCCGCCCGGAGCAGATGATGGTCAAGATCGTCCACGACGAGCTGGTCGAACTGATGGGCAGCGAGGCCTCCGACATCAACGTCAAGGGCAATCCGGCCGTCGTGCTGGTCGCCGGTCTGAACGGTTCCGGTAAGACCACCTTCTGCGGCAAGCTGGCCCTCAACCTGAAGAGCAAGCGCGGCATGAAGGTGCTGGTGGCTGCCTGCGACACCTTCCGTCCGGCCGCCATCGAGCAGTTGAAGACGCTCTGCGCGCAGATCCAGGTGGAGTGCTACTCCGAGGACGGCGTAAAGGACCCGATCCAGATTGCGCAGAATGCCATCAAGAAGGCGAAGGCAGAAGGCTACTCCGTGGTCATCATCGATACCGCCGGCCGTCTGGCCGTGGACCAGGAGCTCATGGACGAGATCTCCGCCCTTCACAAGGCAGTCAACCCCACGGAGACGCTCTTCGTGGTGGACGCCATGACCGGTCAGGATGCCGTCGAGACGGCGAAGACTTTCAACGAATACCTCGACTTCGACGGCGTGGTGCTCACCAAGATGGACGGTGACACCCGCGGTGGTGCGGCGCTCTCGATCAAGGCCGTCGTGGGCAAGCCCATCAAGTTCGTCTCCTCGGGCGAGAAGATGGAGGCGCTCGACGTGTTCTATCCGAAGCGCATCGCCGACCGCATCCTGGGCATGGGCGACGTGGTCACGCTCGTCGAGAAGGCGCAGGAGCAGTTCGACGAGGAAGAGGCCCGCAAGCTGCACAAGAAGATTGCCCGCGACCAGTTCACGCTGCAGGATTTCTACGACCAGATCCAGCAGATCAAGAAGATGGGCAACATCAAGGACCTGGCTTCGATGATTCCGGGTGTCGGCAAGGCGCTGCGCGACGTGGACATCGACAACGATTCCTTCAAGCAGACGGAAGCTATCATCCTCTCGATGACGCCTTTCGAAAGGGAGAATCCGACCTACCTCAACGGCAGCCGCCGCAAGCGCGTGGCCGCCGGCAGCGGCACGACCATCGCCGACGTCAACCGCCTCCTCAAGCAGTTCGAAAGCACCCGCTCCGTCATGAAGAAAATGACGACCACCAACCCGATGGCCGCCCGCCTCATGAAGAAAAAGAAACGCCGCTAATCCCCGTCATGCCGGGCTTGACCCGGCATCTCATCCTCACTTGAAACCCCTGCTGAGGATGGCGCCGCAAAAAAATGTCAACCGTCCTCAATTCCCATCATTTATGAGGACGGTTTTCATTTTCGGCCCTCAACATCAGCGGCTTGCACTAGGCGCTCTGGGAGTTGCTTCTCGGACCGACTCGCAAGCGAGTCTCCTTCCCAAAATCGGCAAGCCGATTTCGGGCCCCTCCCTCTATCAACCGAGGGTGGTTAGGGTCCTCGAAGCAACATCCCACCCGCGCATAAAAGCGCAAGCTATAATTGATCGTTGCGGTAGGGATAGTGGCTGCGCAGTTGCTCGAAGTTCTCCGGATGGCTGCGCAGTGCTGCATCATCACGCCAGATGTCGTAGGGGGTTCGCGGAAGGGGGATGCCGGTGACGGAGAAGGTTTTCAGTTCGTCGATGTTGAAAGTTTCGCCGAGGGCGCGGACGACGGCGGTAGTGCCATTCATTTTGCCCTGGATGGAGTAGCCGGCGATGTGGGGCGTGGCGATATCGGCGGCGACGAGCAAGTCGAGGTTGATATCCGGCTCGTTTTTCCAGACATCGAGGACCAGTTTGTCCAGATTCGGGCGGGCGGCCAGCAAGGCGGCTTCGTCGACGACTTCACCACGGGAGGCGTTGATGAAGCTGGCACCGGGCTTCATGGCGGCGAAGAACGCGGCATTGGCGAAGTCCCGGTTCCCGGGCCAGAGGGGGATGTGCAGCGTTACGACATCGGAGGTAGCCAGGAGTTCCGGCAGCGGCGTGAAGCCGGCGGGGCCTTCAACGGCTTCGCGCGGCGGGTCGTTCAGTAAAACGTGCATCCCGGCCTGACGGCCTGCTTCCGCTACCAGCTTACCCACGTGCCCTACCCCGATCACGCCGAGCGTAGCGCCGGGACGGTCGAGGCCGAGCGTATGCAGGGCGACCCGCACGAATTGGGCAACGGCGGCAGCGTTGCAGCCGGGGGCGCTGGCGACTGTGATTCCGTGGGAGTCACAGTAATTCCTGTCGATATGGTCGGTGCCGATGGTCGCCGTGGCCACGAAACGGACGGCAGAGCCGTCGAGCAGTTCGGCATTGCAGCGTGTACGCGTGCGAACCAGCAAAGCGACGGCATCGCGCACGTCTGCGGGGCCGATGGCCTTGCCGGGCAAAGCCCTGACTTCAAACCACGAGTCCGGCACCCCTTCCAGGAAGGGGATGTCACGATCTGCTACAAGGACAGGGCGTCGCATCTCCTAAGTCAATTTTATTTGCTGGATATACTCTTTCCCCAACTGCTTGTTCAGCTGGACGCGGATCTCTTCCAGCTGGAACTGCAGGTGCGCGCGGACGACGGAAGACTTCATTTTACAGGAAAGCACACCCTCGCGAAAGGAGCGGCGGGAAGTGTAGTCTCCCAGCCGCAGCTGGCCGATGGTCAGCGCATCCCACATCCCGAAGATACGGGCCTGCAGCAGCCCTTCGCCCAGATTGGATTCCTGCACGTATGCGGCGATCGCCTCCCCGATGCTCTTGGTCTTCTCGCGTTTCATTCGGCAGTGATCCTCCCTGCTTCCACATGATAGCTCCGGACATCGGCATCGATGCCGCGCGAGACGCTCTCGAGCCGGACCTTGTTGCTGTCCGTCAGGAAGATCTGGCCGAAATCCAGAGCCGAGACCAGTTTCAGCAGATTTTCCACCCGCTGCATGTCGAGCTTGTCGAACACGTCGTCGAGCAGGAGGATGGGTGTCTGCCCGCAACTCTCCTGAACGAAACGGAACTGCGCCATCTTCATGGCCAGCAGGAAACTCTTCTGCTGCCCCTGCGAGCCGCAGCGTCGCAAGGGATGCCCGTCGATCCGGAACAGCAGGTCGTCGCGTTGGATGCCCGCCGTGGTGTAGCGCAGCACGCGCTCCTTCTCCGCCTCCCGGGCAAAAACCTCTTCCAGCGATTCTCCGTCGAGATCAGAGCGATACGCTACATCCACCGCCTCGCGTCCCTCAGACAGCTGGGCGTAGAAGCCCTGGATGAGCGGACGCAGCCGGTCGCAGAGATTCCGGCGGGCAGCATGCACATACTCGGCATGGGGTGCCATGCGCTCGGAAATCGTGTCGAGGAGCGCCGGCGCAGCCAGCTCGGCCTTGAGCAGCTTGTTGCGCTGCATCAGCAGCTGGTTGTAGGCCTGGATGTGCTGCAGGTAAGGACGGTCGATCTGCGAAAGGATGAAATTAAGATATTTACGCCGCTCCTCCCCCGAATCGTTGATCAGCGCGCTGTCGAAAGGCGACACCATCACGATGGGCAGCAGCCCGATGTGATCGGAGAAACGCGTATAATTCTTCGCGCCGCGACGGAAAACTTTTTCTCCGCCTCTGTGTACGGAAGCCGCTATTTTCTCTTCCGTACCGCCCTCCATCTGGTAGAAGCCGCAAAGCGTGGCTTCCTCCGCCCCGTAGGCATAGACGTACTGGTCGGAAGATGAGAAATAACTCTTGGTCATCGACAGGTAATACACCGCATCGAGCAGATTGGTCTTCCCGGCGCCGTTGCTGCCGTAGATATAGTTGACTTTCGACGAGAAAGCGATGTCTGCCTCGCTGATATTCTTGAAATCGTGCAGGATGATTCTGTTTAAAAACATGTGTAAATCTTCTGCTACAAATGTACGAAATATTATTGGTGATTCCCATTTTTGTTGTAAATTTGCGGATTGCGTATAATACCGCAAAAATGCTCTCAGAAAGCTTTTTGAGAGGGTTTTAAACGAAACAAAATACAAAAACAATAAAAAGTAAAATGGCACAGAACAAACAACCTGAAGTTCAGCAGGAGCAGGTCGCGACGACCGTCTCCGGTGTTGAAGATTTTTTCAAGAAAAACCAGAAATGGATTGAGTGGGCGCTTATCGCCCTGGTGGTGATTATTTTCGGCATTTTCGCCTACAACCGCTGGGTCGTGACCCCGGCCCGCCAGGAAGCGCAGGAACAGATGTATCAGGCAGAGCAGAACTTCCGCAACAAAGATTTCGAGACCGCCCTCAACGGTGACGGCAACGTCCTCGGCTTCAAGGACATCATCGACAGCTACGGCAGCCGCGCCGGCAAGAGCGCCAAACTCTACGCAGGTCTTTGCAACCTGCAGCTCGGCAACTACGAAGAAGCCATCTCCTATCTGAAAGGCTACAAGACCAAGGACAAGATCATGCAGGGCCGCGCCTGGTGCGCGATGGGCGATGCCTATTCCAACATGCAGGACTACACCAATGCCCTGAACTGGTACAAGAAAGCCGCCGCTCTCGAAGACAACTCCTATGCAGCTGAATATCTGTTCAAGGCCGGCCTCGTCTCCGAGGAACTAGGCGACAAGGATGGCGCCCTGAAGCTCTACAAGGAAATCGAGACCAAGTATCCCCAGACCGTCGAAGGATACGACATCCAGAAATATATCTCCCGCATTGAAAACCAGAAATAATCCGGACCATGGGAAGAGCCTTTGAATTCCGCAAGGAAAGAAAATTCAAACGTTGGGGCCACATGGCCAAGACGTTCACCAAGATCGGCAAAGAGATCACCATCGCCGTCAAGAACGGCGGACCCGACGTAACCGGCAACCCGCGCCTCCGCGCCCTGCTGCAGACCGCACGCAGCGAGAACATGCCGAAGGAAAACATCGAACGCGCCATCAAGAAGGCCACCGACAAGGACCAGGCCGATTACAAGGAAGTCGTGTATGAGGGCTACGGCCCCCACGGCGTGGCCATCCTTGTGGAAACAGCCACTGACAACACCAACCGCACCGTGGCCAACGTCCGCAGCTACTTCAACAAGTTCGGCGGCAACCTCGGCACCTCGGGCAGCGTGGCCTTCATGTTCGACCACAAATGCGTGTTCAAGATCAAGAACAGCCCCGACATCGACGTCGAGGAACTTGAACTCGAGCTCATCGACTACGGCGCCGACGAAGTCTTCGTCGACGAATTCGAGAACAAGGACGGCGACACCGAAGAAGTGATCAACATCTACGGCGAGTACACCGCCTTCAACGCCATCCAGAAATTCATCGAGGACAAGGGCTACGAACTCGTATCGGCAGGCTTCGACCGCTTCCCCAACGGCGAGATGAAACACCTTACCGCAGAAGAGCGCGTCGAACTCGACAAGCTCCTCGAGAAACTCGAAGAAGACGACGACGTGCAGAACGTATTCCACAACCTGGCAGAAGAATAGTTTTTAAATACCCTATATTATGAATCTCACACACATTGAACACCTCGGAATCGCGGTCAAATCGCTGGAAGAGGCCATTCCTTATTATGAAAACGTACTCGGTCTGAAATGCTACGCCATCGAAGAAGTAGCTGACCAGAAAGTCAAGACCGCCTTCTTC
>JAEEGI010007911.1_pt1 | contig 23659 bp, 15 predicted proteins | sample 8958751 | NCBI WGS metagenome assembly JAEEGI01 (sample SAMN16246545, study PRJNA631951) | gut metagenome | biome: gut microbiome; feature: rumen; material: KS-attached | host: Bos | place: Iran: Karaj | collected 2018-10 | reverse complement strand
ACCTCATCGGCATCGTTGGCGACAATAACCACGCGCTCGTCCTCGTCCTCGAGGATGGCACGTGTGAACTCTACATAGCATGCTGTGACCTCATCAATCATTTGAGCCCAGTCGGTACCCATGTTAGGCCAAGCAATGAGTATGCCGTCTTGGCAATCCCATTCGGCCGCAAAAGCGCGGTTTCTCTTTGAAGGAAACATCTAGTCCTATGGTATTTGATAATAGTGTCTTTTGGAAAGAATAACGAATGTCTTGATTAAATATTGTTGCCGAACTCCTGGTAGTTGTCCCAATAGGAGTCTTGTGACTCGATGATCTCGTTGATGAAGTCGCGATAGCCATCTTTGACGTTGTAACCGCTCTCCTCACACCAGATCGTGTATTCCTTGTCAAATTCCTCGTCCTCGCGGCGCATTCGTGCAAATTCCTCGTCAAGTTCGGGAGTGTTGCTGAAACGGTCGAGAAGTTCTCGCAGGATATCAGAAATATCGTTCATTGTTCTTCCTTGAATTAGTTACAGGAGCCATTTGGGCGACCTGAATGGTTTATACATGAATACTACTTGTTTGGATGTTCAAATATAATACCTTTTTTTTGATTAGACCTATAAATAATAGTTAAAAAAATGATAATATATCAAGAATAGCCAAATTCGGTCTATTCGATGCTTATCAATCCATTATTGTCCCCCTTTTGGGGCCTAAAAAATGCCATGAATAAAAGTTGTGCGTTTTTTCGCGTTTTATCTCACAAAGTTATATTAACTTTGTGCCGACCGAGGTGACATGATGTCACCTCATGATTGTGTATTGAAACCGAAAAAATAATTAAAAACACTCCTATTGATTTAATAATGAGGCGATTGAAATATCTGGTGGCGGCGTGGATGTTGCTCCTGCTCGCCGGTTGTGCCAGTGATGGTCTCGAGAAAATGATCCCCGCCGACGCCACTGGCGTGGTAAGTTTTGATGTGCCCGAGATTTTGAAGAAGGCCGGCATGATGGATGACGGCAAGATTGTCCTGCCAGGCTCACTCCAGGAAGTGATCGACGCCAACGACGTGTCCCCACTGTGCATCCTGCTCAGCGATCTGCCCCAAATGGGGCTCGACACAGGCAGCAAAGCCTATGCCTATTTCTCAGCCAAAACTTTCGGGCGCGTGCTGCTGGTCTCTCTTGACGATCCTGACAAAGCTCGCAAGACTCTGGAACTGCGCGTCGGCGGTGACTTCGCCAAGGTAGAGGGTATCGACTGCATGTACGTTGGCGACAACCTCTATGCCATCAAGGACAACGTGCTCCTCGTGGGCACAGTCAACAAGGCCATGGAAGTCTCGAGGGCCGCTAAAGCCGCTAAGGGCATTTTTGCCAAGACAGCAACCAGCATCGCCGACAACAAGGATGTCAAGAGTATCATCCATAACAAGGATGCTGCCATCAATGCCTGGATTCAGGGCAAGGGGCTCAAGACCATACTCAACAAGAGCGAGGTGTACCGTGAATTGTCACGCAAGATGCCGCTCATCGAGATTTTCACTGAGAGCGATATCGACGCAGTGACCTGCAACATCGAACTGGACGACGAGCGCGTGGAGATGAAGACTCACGTTCTTGCCGCCGAGGGCAGTGAATATGCCCAGCTGCTCAATTCCACCTTGGGCAAGCCCAGCGATGATGTGCTCAAGGCCATACCTAACTCGATGGACTACATCTTCACGATGTGTGTCAAGGGTGATAGCTTTGTGAAGCTCAAACAGATTCAGCAACTGCTCACGATGTTTGGAAAGATACCTTACATCGGTCGTATCGATTTGGCCAGTATTCTCTCGACCGTCGATGGCCCGTTCACCATCGGTCTAGCGCGTGATCCTCACCTCGAGGGCGAGTGGAACATGGTGATTGCGACCCGTTCGACCGACCCTGATGGCGTGGTCAAGCAGATCAGCAACTTTGCCAATGCGATGGGTCAGGCGCCTGAGCTCTACGAGGGCGAGTATATTTATCAATATGACAACAAGATGATTCGCATCGGCGTCATCGATGGTATCCTGTACCTGAAGATGCTTGACTATGAGCAGACCGAGGGCTATGCCTACGAGATGAAACCCGTGCGCGACTTCTTTGACGGTGCCCTCATCGGCCTGTTTGCCCAGACGCGCAACGACAGCGTGAGCGGTTACTTCGACTTTGGCATGGAGGACATCTTCAATGGCAGTGGCCACTTCTACACCAACCAGCGCAAGAGCAACGCAACGCTCGAGCTGCTGCGCTCATTGTGCTCGATACATGTGAGCGACTCCTTCGGCAATGAGGCCGACAACGATGACCACGACTTCTCGTCGTTTGTGTCAGGGGCCATCGACAAGTTGCAGCCCATGCCTTGAGCACGTGCTGACAAAGAAAAAAAGTTACGCTAACTTTGAACGAAATCTTATTCGCCAAGTTAGCGTAACTTGTTTATTAGAAACCTTATTCTCTTGAGCGGTATAGCCTCTCCTTAGAACTTGTAGTTGATGCCCAGGCCGATAACGCCTTGATCCACCTTGCGGACGATGGTGTGGCGATACTCCAGGTTCACACCGATATGGTCGGTGAGTTCATATTCCACACCGGCACCCACGTTGAGTCCTACATGGTTCTCCTCGTCAGAGGCCTCGCCGGGAAGTTTCACCTTGGTCATGGTGTAGTTCAAACCAACCAGTGGATAGAAGTACAGCTTCTCGTTCCACAGGTTCAACAGGTAGTGGGCGTTCAAGTTCACATCCCACCAAGTCGTGTGGTTGTGCTCAAAGAAGAAGTTGAAACCCACCTCGGCCCGCAGTTGATCAAGAATGCCATACTGGAAACGTCCTCCGACGCCCATGCTCTCAATCTCGCTGCCATACAACAGATTGACGCCAGCGGCTGTCTCGCCCTGGTGCGTCTGTGCCTGGCTGATGCCCATGCCCAGCATGAGCGCGCATACTAAAGTCAAAATCTTTTTCATTTCTCTGTTTCTGAGTTTGGTTGTTTATTGGTAAATATCGAATTGCCGCTAATAAAACAGGTGGTAAAATTACAACGATTTTTGAACTCTTGCAAGCATTTTAATTGATTTTGGTTGAAATTGACAGGAAATCGGCAGAAATGGGATTAAAAAAGCTGCCCTTGCGAGGCAGCCTGTGGAAAATTTGCTAGAATGAATGTTTTAACCCAAATAGGCTTTGAGCAGTTTGCTCTTCTGGCCCTTGAGACGGCGAATGGCCTTCTCCTTGATCTGTCGCACGCGCTCGCGCGTCAGGTCAAATTTGGCACCAATCTCTTCGAGTGTCATCTCCTGGCATCCGATGCCGAAGAACATCTTCAGGATGTCTCTCTCACGCGGGCTGAGCTGGTCCAACGCACGGTTCACTTCCTTGGACAGCGACTCCTGGTTGAGTGTCGAGTCGGCCATGGGTGAGTCGTTGTTGGGGAGCACGTCGAGCAGACTGTTGTCCTCGCCTTCGACAAACGGAGCGTCCACCGACACGTGACGGCCCGAAACCTTCATCGTGTCACTGATCTTGTCAACGGGGATGTCGAGGCGATCGGCCAGTTCCTCGGCCGAGGGGCGTCGCTCGTGCTCCTGCTCAAAACGGGCTTGGGCTTTGCTGATCTTGTTGATCGAGCCCACCTGGTTGAGGGGCAGTCTCACGATTCGAGCTTGCTCGGCAAGGGCCTGAAGAATCGACTGGCGAATCCACCACACGGCATAGGAGATAAACTTGAAGCCGCGCGTCTCGTCAAACTTCTGCGCTGCCTTGATGAGGCCCAGATTACCTTCGTCGATCAAGTCGGGAAGACTCAATCCCTGGTTCTGATACTGCTTTGCTACAGAAACGACAAAACGCAAGTTAGCGCTCACAAGCTTGTCCAGTGCGGCTTGGTCACCCTGGCGGATGCGCTGTGCCAACTCGACTTCCTCATCGACCGTAATGAGTTCCTTACGGCCAATTTCTTGAAGATACTTGTCGAGTGATGCACTCTCGCGATTAGTAATGGATTTTGTGATTTTAAGTTGTCTCATCTAACTTGTGTAGAGTTTAAGCGCGCAAAGATAGAACAATAACTTGAATTCTCCAAGTAATTGTTCAAAAAAATGAAATTCCGCATGAAATTTCAGGGCCGACGTACTGTGGCGACCCTCTGTGTTGGGTATATGATGTTACAACTAGCCCAGATAGGACACCAGCAGTTGGCTCCTCTGGCCCTTGAGGCGGCGGATGGCCTTCTCCTTGATTTGGCGCACGCGTTCACGTGTGAGGTTGAACTTTGCGCCGATCTCCTCAAGCGTCATCTCTTGACATCCGATGCCAAAGAACATCTTGATGATGTCGCGCTCGCGAGGGGTGAGTTGCTCCAGCACGCGTGCCACCTCGGTGGACAGCGATTCCTGGTTGAGCGTCGAGTCGGCGAGCGGTGAGTCGTTGTTGGGAAGCACGTCAAGCAGGCTGTTGTCTTCGCCCTCGGCAAACGGTGCATCGACCGACACCGCACGGGTGTTGATTTTCATCGTCTCGATGACCTTGTCGAGCGGCAGGTCGAGTTCGGCGGCCAACTCCTCGGCCGACGCGCGGCGCTCATGGAGCTGCTCAAATCGCGCCTGTGCCTTGTTGGTCTTGTTCATCAGGCCCGCTTGGTTCAAGGGCACCCTAACCATGTTGGACTGCTCGGCAATAGCCTGCAGGATCGACTGTCGGATCCACCACACAGCATAGGAGATGAACTTGAAACCGCGTGTTTCGTCAAACTTCTGGGCAGCCTTGATGAGCCCCACATTACCCTCGTTGATCAGGTCCGACAGGCTCAGTCCCTGATTCTGGTATTGCTTGGCTACCGACACGACAAAGCGCAGGTTAGCATTGACCAGCTTGTCAAGTGCCTTCTGGTCTCCCTGGTGGATGCGCTGTGCCAACTCCACTTCCTCGTCGACGGTAATCAGGTCTTGACGACCGATCTCTTGAAGGTATTTGTCGAGCGAGGCGCTTTCGCGGTTGGTGATGGCTTTTGTGATTTTGAGTTGTCTCATTTCGTTATGTTCGTTTTTTGTCGTCCAATCAGGGCGCGTGTTCGTTGAATTATAACAGAATAGCAAATAGCGTGCCAACTTTTAGCCTCGCCATGCTACACAAGTGCCATTGTCACTATAATTGCCTCGATGGCAATATAGTAACAATAACGGATTTTTCATCGTGTGCAGTTGTTCCTGTCCTGTCTTTGGAGATGTCTTTGCCTGGAAAAACTTGTTTTGCACAGTTTCACTCTTCAGTTTCCAATTCAAGTATTATGATTTTGAGTGAAGTCTGTTAAACTTGGAGTCTCTAGGATGACATCATCATGTCCTCATGCTCATTGATGATCAGCTGTTCCACAACACTAGCTAGGGGCTTGTCCTGGACAGTGGCCAATTCTTTGAGCTTTGCTTTAGTCTCTTCCGAAATCAGGATAGATAACTGCACTCGTTTTCCGTAGATTCTGGGCCTTCCGGCTCCCGGTCTTGGTCCTCCTCTCATAATGATCAATTCAATTTACGGGTTCATATATAATCACATGCAAAGATAATAAAAGAATTTGTATAAAAACCAAATTTGGTAGTGCTTTTTTGCGGAAAATGTTTAAAAACACATTTTGTTGCATTATGTTGACTGACAAAAGTGACGGTGACAGTGCATTTTTGTCACTGCCACCGTCATGGTGTTATCGGGTGTCTGCCCAGTCTTTACTGCTCGTCGTCGCTCAGGTCAACGGCATAGTAAACCTTTTTGCCGGTGGGGTAGAAGCCCGTGATGAACATCACCTTGTCGCTGTCGCTGCTGCGCATGATCTGGTTGTAGATGTTCTCCACGTCGTCGCGCGTGTCAACAGGGATGTTGTTGATGTCGGTGATGATGAAGCCGTCACGAATGCCTGCGTTCTTGAATTTACCGGCCTTGATGCCGACCACCTTCAGACCCTTGCTGATGGCGAGGTCTTCCTTGTCCTCCTTGCTGAGTTCGGTGAAGGCGCATCCTAGCGACATGACATCGCTCTGCTTGGTCATCTTGGTGTTGCCCTGGTCGTTCTTGAAGGTGACGGTGGTGCGTTTGAGCTTGTTGTCGCGGTAGTATTCCACCTCGGCCTTGTCGCCCGGGCGCAGCTTGTTCATCTCTTCCTGCATCTCGCCGCTGTCCTTGACGCGTGAGCCGTTGAGCTTCACGATCACGTCGCCCTCTTGCAGGCCAGCCTCCTTGGCGGCGCCACGGTCGGTAACCTTAGCGACATAGATGCCCTCGTTGGTAGCGGTGATCTTCTCTTCCTTGGCCTTCTCGGCGGTCAGCTCAGTGTACTGGATGCCCAGCACGGCGCGTTGTACGGTGCCATATTGCTTGATGTCGGTGATGACCTTCTTGACGGTGTTGCTGGGGACTGCAAACGAGCAGCCGCTGTAGTTGCCGGTTTGTGAATAAATCATCGTGTTGATGCCGATAAGCTCACCGGCAGTGTTGACCAGGGCACCGCCCGAGTTGCCGGGGTTGACGGCAGCATCGTGCTGGATAAAGGCCTTGATGCCTCCATTGTCGCTGGTGTTCATGCCGCGTGCCTTGGCGCTGATGATGCCGGCGGTAACGGTCGAGTTGAAGCCGAAGGGGTTGCCCACGGCGACGCACCACTGGCCGGGCTTGACGGCGTCACTGTTGCCAAAGGTGATGGCGTGCAGGTCCTTGGCGTTGATCTTGATGAGGGCCACATCGGTCTTCTCGTCGGTACCCACTACGGTGGCGTTAAACTGGCGGTTGTCGTTCAGGGTGACCTCCAGTTTCTCGGCACCGTTGATGACATGGTTGTTAGTGACAATGTAGCCGTCGGGGCTGATGATCACACCCGAGCCCATGCCTGTGGGTTGAGGTTCGCTCTTTTGTTGCGGCTGCTGCTGGCGCTGACGCTGACCCTGGCCGAAGCCCGGGCCAAAGAAGAACTCGAACGGGTCGATGAAACCGCCCTGGTAGTAGTTCTGCTGCGGTGTGGCATAACTCTTGATGCTCACCACGCAGTTGATGGTGTTCTCGGCCACATCGGTGAAGTCGCGGCTCAAATCCACTGTCCGGGTTGCGGTCTGGACGAAGCCGTCGCTCGAGGGCTTGCTCTCCTTGTTCAGCACGTATGTGTCGGTAATGACACCCTTCTTTTGTAACTCGCTTGTTGCCATCATGGTTACTCCCGATCCCAGGATCGAGGCTGCCACGAGCATAATCGCTAATTTCAAATTCTTGTTCATGTGTCTTCTGCTTTTGTTAATTTATTGTCGTTTTTAAATTTTGCAAGTGTTAAATTTAACTTTTCAAATCGTGTGCCAAAAGTACAACGAAAAATGACAATAGCAATAGTTGTGCCATTGTTTTTAAAATAAATTAAATGATAGATGCTCTCTTTTTAATTAGTTTTACATTGGACCCTTGTCAGATAACAAATAATGACATTTTGACATGCAGCCATAACAACGAAAAGCCCTGCACGGGGGGCATTGCGGGCCGTGCAGGGCAGTGATAGGGTAGGGTTGACGTGCTGTTTAATTGTCCAGATGGTCGTCGTAACCGATGGCTGTGAGCAGCTCGGCAAGCACATACATGCTGCCGCCCACATAGACCAGGTCACGCGGTGCAGCTGCGCGGTGTGCAGCCTCCAGAGCCTCGGTCACGTTGCCGTAGGTGTTGCCTTTGAGGCTGCAGCTGGCTCCCAGCTGGGCTACGTCGTTAACGCTCATGGCGCGCGGTGTCTGGGCTTGGGTCCAGTAGTATCTAGCCTTCTTGGGCAGCAGATCCAGGATGCCTTTCACGTCCTTGTCGGCCATGAAGCCCAATACCATGTGCAGGTCGTCAAACTCTTCGTGTTTGAGTTGCTCCATCGTCAAGGTGATGGCTGACACGTTGTGGGCCGAATCCAGGATAGTCTTGGGATGGTCGTCGATTTTCATCCAGCGCCCCATCAGACCGGTCGTCTCAACGACTTGGGCAAATCCCTCGTGCAGGGCGTCGTCCTTGATGCGGTATTTTAAGTGTTTGAGCTGGTTCAGGGCCACAAGCACGGTGTTGACGTTCTCGGACTGGTAGTCGCCGGTGAGTTCGCAGTCGATGGTGCCATAGTTCCTGGTCTGCAGTCGCAACATGCCGTCCACATGCTTGGCGCTGATGACCTCGGGATTGTCCTGGGCAAATGTGATCTTGCTGTAAAGGCGTTTGGCCTCTCGCTTAAACACGTCCCTCACCACACCCTCGGCACGGCCTATGACAACGGGCTGTCCGTGCTTGATGATGCCGGCCTTTTCAAGTGCGATCTCCTCTAGGGTGTTGCCCAGAAACTGCTGGTGCTCCAGTCCGATGTTGGTGATGATGCTCAGATCCGGTGTGATGATATTGGTGCTGTCGAGCCTGCCCCCCAGCCCCGTCTCGATGACGGCAACGTTGACATTGCGCCATGCGAAGTAGTCAAATGCCATGGTCGATGTGAGCTCAAAGAATGATGGCTCGTAGCCTTGGATTTTTTTCTTTCGGTAATCGGCGACCCATTGCATCACAAAACTGCGGCTGATTTTACGGCCGTTGACGCGAATGCGCTCCCTGAAGTCAATCATGTGGGGCGAGGTGAACAACCCCACGCGGTAGCCGCACTTCTGCAGGCATGACGCTAGCATGTGCGCTGTCGATCCCTTGCCGTTAGTGCCGGCGATGTGGATGGTGCGGTAGTGGCGGTGAGGCTCGTTATACATCTTGTCCAGGGCAAGACTTGTGTCAAGCCCGGGCTTGTAGCCGGCAGCGCCGTCGCGTTCAAACGCTGGACGTTGACTGAACAAGTAATCTAATGTGCGCTCCCACATGCGCGCTAATTCTTCTTTTCGTGCCATATACTTGTTAGGTGGATTCTTGCTTGCACAGCATCACTCACGTGACACATTATAATAATGTAATGAATAAAAAAGACAGTATGGCTGTAAGCCGGGTTATGTGCCTGCCGTGGCAGGTGCCTGTCATTTATCTGTCCTGCACATTGCTGTGCCGGTATAGCGTTCTACCCCCCGGCAATGGACGAGCAGCCCTTAGATGCCGGTATACATGAACTTGCAACTCACAGGTGGTGCGGCACACTGTGTCACCACAGCGCCCGGTGGGCTCTTACCCCGCCTTTTCACCCTTGCCGCGTTGCTCACACGTGAGTGCGCGGCGGTTATTCTCTGTCACCTTAACCCTACGGTCACCCGTAGCTTCCCGTTAAGAAATGTGGTGCTCTGCGTTGCCCGGACTTTCCTCTCGCAACCATTGGATGTTAACGAGCGACAAGCCGCCATACTGTTCTTAAATTGAGCACAAAGGTATATCGAATATTCATTGTGTGCAAATTTTCAGGCGCTTTAACATGTCGGTAAATCATTTTGAGATGGATGATTCATCTGTGTATTAGTGAATTTTGCTTGCCGAAATCTATTCACAATATATTCATTCATTTGACGTTTAATACTATATAATGCTAATTGCTTCGTTACTATGGCTATCTTCAAGAAGTTCTCATTACTCGATTGGCTAAAACAATTAGGCCATTGCATCAGCCGTTTCCCCATTTCTGTTGTTCTGCTGGTGTTGCTCTCGAGCTATCTCATCTACTTCAATCATGTGGGAGGGGTGACAGAAAAATGGCATTTTTTCTTCATCTTCTATCTCGCTACAGGTGCGCTGCTGGGCGTGTCGCTGCAGTTGCTAACCGAGGACTTCAAGCATCGCCTGACAGCCTTCATTACACAGTTTGTGGTGCATGCGTTGTGGTTGGGCATTTCGTTCTATTTGGCACAGTTCGACCGTTTCTCGCTTCCCCAGCTGTTAGGCGTATTTGCCACTGTGGTGGCCATAGGGCTGTCGGTGTTCCTGATGTGCTTTTATCGCAAGGGGGACGATGTGCCGTTTTGGAACTTCTCGCTGCAGACTGTGGTAGCCATTATCGCAGGAGTGGTTGTCGGTGGCGTGCTCACCTTAGGACTGCTCCTGTTTGCGCAGTCGCTGGAGTGGCTCTTCGGCGTACAGGTCTCCAACAGTGTGTTTGGCGATATTCCCACGGTGTGCATGGTGCTGCTGGCACCGCTGCTGTTCATGAATCTCATCCCAGCGGGCGAAGAGAAGCGTTTGAGTGTAGTTCAGTCCTATTCCCCCTTCCTCAAGGGCGTAGTGCAATACCTGTTCATTCCGCTGCTGTTGTTATACATGGTGACGCTCTACGTCTATGCCGCCAAGATTCTGCTCTCGTGGCAGCTGCCGGTGGGGTGGGTGAGCTACCTGGTGACAGCCAGCATGCTGGGAATGGTGATTATTCTCTATCTCACCTATCCCTTGCAGCATGAGCAAGGCAAGTCTTTTTTCAAAGCGGTGACGCGCTGGCTGCCGTTGGCCATGTTGCCCTTGTTGGCACTGATGACCGTGGCCATCGGGCGCCGTTTGAGCGATTATGGCATCACGGTGAGGCGCCTCTATGTGCTGGTGTTCAACATCTGGTGCTATATCGTGTGTATCGGTCTGCTGTTGTGTCGCAACAGGCGCATCTGGTGGGTTCCCGCCTCGTTCGCTGTCATCCTGTTCCTCATCTCGGTGGGGCCGCAGTCTATCGCCAACGTCACCCAGCGTCATTTGCTAACCGAGGCGAGCAAGGCTTTTACGGCATCGGGCATCAAGCAGCTCCCTCTCACAGGAGAACGATATGCCCGATGGCTCAAAACGGCCGACCCTAAGGTCGCTGCGGCCATCGACGGTAAACTTGCCTATCTGCAACGGGATTTCGGCTATGAAAGCATCGCTGCCTTGGTTGGTAAGGATGCCGTTTTGGGCACTCAAGCCAGTTTGGTCAGTATCGATGGTCAAAACACCACTTTACCGGAGTACAGGAATGACAAGTTAATCAGGGGAGTCGCCGCGCCTCAAGGATATGCCACGATGAATGTTGTGAGTTGCTACTTTGATAACGTCAAAATCAATAATGGCAAGCTGGTTATCGAACTGGATGCGGACGGAGTGCCCGAGAAGTGCCAGTTTGAGATCGACGTCAAGGGACTCGCTGACAGGGACATGGACAGCAACCCTGTGGGACATGTGAAACCCGTGATTGTCGATAACGGCAAAGCCTTGCTGGTGATGGATGAGTTCTATCTGCGCAAACTGAGTCAAGATGAGTGTTTCTTCAGGTGCTCAGGCGTCCTGTTCTCCAAATAACGCGGTAAACATTGCTGACATATTCGTCTCTGCAGGCGATAAGACCAAAATCGTGTTTTCCTGCGGTTGTTGATAACTTTTTTCTCCTTTTTGTTGTGGCTGTTTCACGCCGAGGCAGTAATTTTGTAGCATAATTAATTATTGTGCGCAAATGAACCGCTTTTTCTCGATTTTTATGATGGCCTTTACGGCCTTTTTCGTATTACAGGCAGGCGGGGTGACGTTTGATTTCTCGTCGGCCGAGGGTATCGCTGCTATGGGTTATGCCGTGCCCGACCCCAGTTTTGGGACCAATCTCACCCAGGCCGGTCCCGTGACCGTGAGAGGCGTGACGTTGTCGGCTACCGACGGCGCTACTGCGACGCGTATTTGGAACTCGCAAGGCAGCTACACGCTTCGCATCTACGTGGACGGCTCCATCACCTTGTCGGTTGCCGATGGCAGCATCACGGCGATGACTGTCAACGCGGCCAACACGTCAAATTTCGACCTCATAGCCAATGTCGGTGATTACACTGTCAATGGCTCGGTAGGCTCGTGGACGGGCAACGCCTCCTCGGTAACTTTGACCCATGTGGGCACCAAGAATGCCCAGGTGGCAACCCTCGTAGTGACCACCAGCGGTGAAGCCCCCGGTCCTGACCCCGAAGACCCCATTGACCCCAATATCGAGAAGCTTGATTCGCTCCACCATCTGGCCGACCTGCCCGAAGGTACGGAGTTCCAGTTCACCAGCGATGTCTATGTCAACTACCAGTGGAACGAATACCTCTGGGTGATGCAGCTCGACAGCGAGGGATATGCCTTGGCCGGAATCATCTATGGCGACACGGGCAAGGAATACCAGTTGGGCGCTGTCATCCCCGCTGGATGGACAGGCAAGAAATCTACTTATAAGGGCCTGACCGAGATTACTGAACCGGCCCACTTCCAGAATGCCAAAAACATCCTTGACGAGGACTACTGGTCACCGTTTGACTGCACGGGAGGCGTGAGCTATCTCGCTAACCCCGGGGAGGCATGGGAGAACTACAAGGTCTTTGTACAAGGCGTCGAACTGAGCGACATCGATAGCCGTGGCAATTTCACCATCACCAGCCACGAGACCGATAACGAGGGTAACCCCATTGTGGCTACTTTGGCCGGTTTCAATAAGTTTGGCATCGAATACCCTGAGGTGGATCCCACCGAGGTCTATGCGGTCGAGGGTATGATGACCATCTATAACGGCACTATGGAACTCTATCCCATCGCCATCTACGGCGATGCGGGCACTCGCCTGTGGAAAGTGCTCTACGAGGGCGAGGACGGTGAACGCTACAAGGTCAATGACACCCTCTATGTCGCTGCTGCTGTCGATAGCGAGGCTGGCAAGCTGGTCTTCGTGACCGACAATGTTGATGAAATTTACTACGACACCTACGCCGAGTGGGGCTATGCCGAGGTGATGCCTTGGTATCCCGACTGGATTGCCCTCGACTGTGCGGGCAATGATGAGATGTTCGGCGCGCTCTCGGCCATGCAAGTGCTCAAGCCCGGCACGGTAAAGGGCATACTCAGCGATTGCCTGACCAATCCGCGCCTCACAATCGGCAGTGTCCCCGAAGCCCTCGATGGAGAGGAACTGCCCACGCTCACACTCTTCCAATATGATTTGAGCAAAGATTATCTCGCCGCCCTGGGCCATGAGGTGGGACGTGCCGATGGCTATTTCTTCTATCGTGACGGTAAGCCCTACCTGTGCAGTGAGCAGGATACCGTGCTGGTGAAACTCAACTTTGATTTTGCTCCTGATCTTGAGGCTGAGATGGCCCTCAAGCAAGGCTTTGCCTATGGCTTGTTGTGTGTCTTTACCCTCGATGAACCCTGGGAAGAGAAAACTTTGAGCGTTCCCATGCGCCGCATCCACTCTACCGACGACAATTACTTCACTAACTACACCATCCACCCCTTGGCCATCCTGTCGTGTGCAGCAGTCGAGGAAATCGAAGCAGGTAAGCAGGTCGTTGACGTGAAGTACATCACGCCCGCAGGTATCGTGAGCCAGGAGCCCCACAGCGGTGTCAACATTATCGTGACCACCCTTAGCGACGGCTCCCGTACCACCACCAAGCGACTGAACAAGTAACCCCGAAATCAACAACTGATTTATGTGAGGTTTCTGAGGTCTGACCTCACGCTAAGCCGCAAAGTTTTTAAAGTTCACGAATTTTACGAATTAAACCAATAAGGCATTCGTATTCCAGCCCAATGGAATGCGAATGCCTATTTTTAGCGAGCCTTAGCGGCTTGGCGGCTTGGTGAGACCCAAAAGCCGCTGTCGTTTTAATCCGGATTGAGGTATTACCTTAGGGTGATGCGTTGAAGGACCAGGACGATGCTGCCCTTGTGGTCGAGAAGCGCCATCTCGTTCTGGTTAATACGCTTGCACGACTCGGTGGTCTCCAGGGCCAGCAGTAAGGTAGTCTCGAAGTCGATGTCCTCACACTCGTGTTCGGTGGAGTGCAGGTCTTCAAACTGGATGGCCATGTCCTTGGTCGGGTCCAGGGTGATGATGCCGTTGATGATGTTGCAGCCCGTGTCGCCATGGATGGTCTGTTCCACTGCGTCGACGACTACGCGCATCCCTTTTTCTGACACATTCTCGCTGTTGATTTCTTTGATTAGCCACGGGCCGTTCATGGCGTCCAGGTTGTGGCGCTTGAGCACCATGAGTACAGTTCCCTTGCTGTTCATCAAGTTCAGGTACTGCGCGTTGTACTGCGTTTCTAACGTGTAGCGACGCACATCGGCCAGCGTGTGCATGATGGTCTTCTCGCTCGTCACGTTGTGGCATGATTCGCCACTCGAGATGAACTCTCCAAACTTCAGGTTATTGCCGCTTAACTGGAAGGTTCCGTTGATGGTATTGCAGCCGTTGTTGCCATACACCTTGTTGCCACCCGCAAAATCCAGGTAAAGGTAGGCACGCTCCAGGCTGTACACTTTCTTCTTGCGCATCGACACAATGTCCCACTCGCCGTAGAGTTGTTGGGCGGGATTGGTGATGGCTACCTCACGCATGGGCTGTTCCACGTCCATCACATTCTCGATATTCACGCCGCGTTTCTCGAGTTTTTTATCTTTTTTCTTGCGGGCATCCATTGTTGCAGGAGCCATCAACAGCCCCAGCAATAGTGCGCAAACAATATATTTCCTCATCATCACGATAGTCCTTTTTGATTTTAAAACTTCAAATTTCGCACTTTTTTCCCACCCCACCAAATCTAGTCCCACTTTTTAAAGAAATTTGTAGAGTATTCACCCTGCCTAACAGCAAGAGAGAAAGCCATTGCGTTGGCAAAATCGGCAAAATTTGTAAAAACATCAGTAAAATTGGTTACTTTATGTCCCGAAAATGAGCTAATTTTGCAACATGAAATATTGTCACTATCATCAGTTTAGAGGGAACATGAAAAGAATGTTATCACTCATGATGGTCACTCTGTTGACCCTCATGGCAAGTGCGCAAAGCAAGGTGTATTATACGAGCGAAATCACACCCGAGTCGCTCGTCAAGATCTACAAGGCCCTCGGCGTTGAAGCTACAGGACGCGTGGCTGTGAAAATCAGTACAGGCGAGGGTGGAAATAACCACTACCTCAAGCCCACATTGATCCGCAACCTGGTTGAGGAAGTGAATGGCACTATTGTCGAGTGCTGCACGGCCTATGGCGGTTCCCGTCAAGACGTGACGAAGCATTGGGAGACCATACACGAGCACGGCTTTGACTCGATTTTTGCCGTCGATATCATGGACGAGTACGGACAGATGCGCATTCCTGTCAAGGATCGCACACACATCAAATATGACATCGTGGGCGAACACCTTGCCAACTATGAATGGATGATTAACCTGGCGCACTTCAAGGGCCATGCCATGGGTGGCTACGGCGGTGTGTTGAAGAATGCGTCGATTGGCGTCGCCAGCACGGCCGGAAAGGCCTATATCCATTCGGCTGGTTATACCGATGATGCTTCGCTCGCATGGAGCCACATCGATGATCAGGACGGTTTCCTCGAGTCGATGGCCGCAGCAGCCCAGGCCGTACATAACTACATGGGTGGACGTGTTCTGTATATCAATGTAATGAACAATATGTCGGTCGATTGTGACTGCGATGCCACGCCCGATGAGCCTAAGCTCAAAGATATGGGAATCATGGCAAGCCTTGACCCCGTGGCACTGGACTGGGCTTGCGTGCAGATGGTGATGAATCACAAGGCCACTGCCAGCGACGACAATGCCCCCTTGATTGAGCGCATTAACAGCCGTCACGGTACTCATACTATCGACTGGGCCGAGCACATCGGACTCGGTTCCAAGAATTATGTCATCATAAAACTTTAACTCTAAATATTCACTTGGAAATGAACAACTTCGTTTACGACATTCCTGTAAAGATCTATTTTGGAGAGAATCAGTTGCAGCACCTCGGCGAGGAGCTTGCAAAGTATGGAAAACGTGTACTGCTCACCTACGGTGGCGGTTCCATCAAGCGCACGGGTCTGTATGACGCCGTGGTAGCCGAAGTCAAGAAAGCTGGCATGGAATTGTTTGAGCTTTCGGGCATCGAGCCTAATCCCCGCATCGACAGCGTGCGCCGTGGTGCGCAGATGTGCAAGGAACACAACATCGATGTGCTGCTCGCTGTAGGCGGCGGTTCGACCATCGATGCTACCAAGTTTATGGCAGCAGGCGCTAAGGTTGATCATGACCCATGGGATTTTTTTAACGAGAAGTGGGCGCCTATCACGGAGGCTTTGCCCATCATCAGCGTACTCACCCTCTCGGCTACGGGTAGCGAGATGGATGCCGGCGGTGTAATCAGCAATCCTGAGACTAACGACAAGCTGGGTCGCGTCGAGCGCCCCACGCTGTTGCCCAAGGTGTCCTTCCTCGATCCCACGGTGACTTACACCGTCAGCCCCTATCAGACGGCCTGTGGTGCAGCCGATATGCTATCGCATATCTTTGAGGTTTATTTCAACATGGACCAGGACTTGTACATGCTCGACTGCTTCATGGAGGGTATGATGAAAACCATCATCAAGTATGCCCCCATTGCCATCAAAGAGCCTGAGAACTACGAGGCTCGCGCCAACTTGATGTGGACCTCGTCGTGGGCCATCAACGGCTTTATCGACGGTGGCAAGCGCCAGGCGTGGAGCTGTCACCCGATGGAGCATGAAGTGTCGGCCTACTACGATATCACCCATGGCCTGGGCCTTGCTATCATCACCCCGCGCTGGATGGAGCACTGCCTGAGTGACAAGACCGTCAGCAAGTATGTGCAGTATGGCGTTAATGTTTTTGGCATTGACGAGAATCAGCCAGCTATGGACATCGCACATCAGGCTATCGACAAGACCAAGGAGTTCTTGTTCGACACGCTGGGCCTGAAGAGTTCTCTGTCCGAGTTGGGTATTGGCGACGAACACATCCCCACGATGGCCCGCAAAGCGTGCCGTGGTGGCGTGCTGCCCGGTTTCGTGCCCCTCAACCAGCAGGACATCGAAACGATCTTCCGGAACTGCCTCTAATGCTATAAAAGATTACATTTACGGTAAATTTTTATGTTTTTGTTGAAAAAATAGCTGAAAAATTTCCGTAATTCAAAATTAGTATATATTTTTGCGGTGTGTTTGAGTAATCCACTGCCAAAAATGTTACAAAAACAGGCGATGATACTTTATAACACTATATAAGCCAAATGAAGGCTTTCCAACTTTTGGATCAATTCTTTTTTAAAGTTAAAAGTTAATAAATTTGGAGAAATGTTATTTGCAGTAGGATCCGTGGCGCGGGAGCGTCGCGGATCTTATGCGTTTGTAGGGTAGGTTCTTGTCCTACCTAATGGGTGGTGGAGAAGGAGTAGGGTAGGTCGCTGGCCGTAATCCCTCGTTTGGTATTGGGCGTGTTGCCCATGACGAAATGAATGTCGCAACCTTGCAGCAGCCGTGTGTGATCGAGATAGTTATGGCTATAGGGTTTGCCGTTGATGGTCATGGATTGAATGTAGCATCCCTCGCCTTCACGGGTGATGGTCACCTGTTTGCCGTTTTCGAGATTGAGAGTAACCTTATCCAGATATGGTGCCCCAATCACATACTGGTTGCTGCCTGGGCAAACAGGATAGAACCCCATTGCCGAGAACACATACCACGCTGAGGTCTGCCCGTTGTCCTCGTCGCCACAATAGCCGTCGGGGGCGGCACTATAGAGGCGGTCCATGACTTGGGTTACCCAATACTGCGCTTTCCACGGCTGTCCGGCGTAATTATACAAGTAAATCATGTGCTGGATGGGCTGGTTGCCGTGGGCATAGTTGCCCATGTTCATGATTTGCATCTCTCGTATCTCATGAATGGTAAAGCCGTAGTAACTGTCGTCAAACACAGGAGGCACGGCGAATACCGAGTCGAGCATCTGGCAGAAAATACCCTTTCCGCCCATCAGGTCAATCAGGCCTTGCGGGTCATGGAACACGCTCCAGGTGTAATGCCAGCTGTTGCCCTCGGTGAAGGCATCGCCCCACTTGAGCGGGCTGAAAGGTGACTGGAACTTCCCGTCTGCAAGCCGACCTCGCATCAGTTTGGTTTCGGCATCAAACACGTTGCGGTAGTTCATTGCCCGCTCGGCATAGACCTTGATTTCACTCTCGGGCTTACCCAAGGCTTTACCCAAACGGTAGATGCACCAGTCGTCGTAGGCATACTCCAACGTTCTGGCCACACTCTCGTTGATGCTCACGTCATAGGGGATATACCCCAGCTTGTTGTAATACTCGTGGCCCAAGCGTCCTGTGGATTTTATTTGTGGATGCACTGCAGTCGTGCCATGCACCACGGCTTCCCACAGTTTGTCGATATCATAGCCGCGCAAGCCCTTCAAGTATGCATCAGCAACCACCGAGGCACTGTTGTTGCCCACCATGCAATCGCGATGGCCGGGACTGGCCCATTCGGGCAAGAAACCGCTCTCAAGATAAGTGTTTACTAAGCCTTCCTGCATCTTGGCCCCAAGGGAGGGGTGAAGCAGATCAATGAGCGGGAACTGGCTACGGAAGGTATCCCAGAACCCCGTTCCCGTGTACATTCGTCCAGGCAGTATGCTGCCGTTGAAAGGGCTGTAATGGACGATATCGCCTTTGGCATCGACTTCATAGAGCGCATGTGGGAACAGCATTGTGCGGTACAGGCACGAGTAGAACGTGCGCAGGTGGTCAAGATTGTCATCCTCGACCATAATGCTGCCCAAGGCGTCGTTCCAGCGTTTGCGCCCGGAGTTTTTGACGGTTTCCAGGTCATCGTCACTCAATTCCACCAAGTTGAGACGGGCTTGCTGAAGGTCGATGAAAGAAGACGCTACGCGTGCATTGACCTGCTCGCCTCGTTGAGTCCTAAACGATACGATGGCTCCTGCATGGTTGCATCTGATGTCCTTTTCGCTCTTGTGGATAATGCTGTCTTCAACAACGCTGAACGATGAAAAAGGCTTGTCAAACTGAATGACAAAGTAGTTTTTGAAGCCCTCGGACACGCCCCCGCTGTTTCGCGTTGAGTAGCCCCATACCGCCTTATGCTCAGGGTCGATGCTGATAACGGAGCCCTTGTCAAAAGCGTCTATCACAACATTGGCTTGGTCGGTCTCGGGGAAGGTGAAGCGAAGGATGGCAGCCCGTTCGGTAGGTGCCACCTCGGCAATTACGTCATAATCGGCAAGATAAACCTTATAGAAATAGGGTGTGGCCTCCTCGGCCTTATGTGAGAACCAGCTGGCACGTCGATTCTCGTCAAACACGGGTTCTCCCACCGTGGGCATCAGTGAGAACTGGCCGTAATCGTTGATCCATGGGCTGGGTTGGTGGGTCTGCTTGAAGCCGCGGATGCGATGTGCTCCGTAGGAGTATTGCCATCCGTCACCATTCTTGCCCGTCTGCGGCACCCAGTAGTTCATGCCCCATGGCATGCCGATGACAGGGTAGGTGTTCCCCGTCGATAACTCAAAACTCGACTCTGTTCCCACCAGCGTGCTCACGTAATCCACGGGTTCCACTACGGCCCCCGCAGCGACCCTCGCCACCATCATCATCAATATAACCAATATCTTTCTCATTGTAGTCGTGTTTTATTCCTGCTCCCTTAGCCACCTCTTAAGCAGAAAGGCAAGGAAGTAGGGGAAAGTGTAGAATTTACCATTGAAGCCGATATTTGCAGCACAAAACTTAATGCCATACTTGATATCCGTAATTGCCTTGTGGTTATCGGTAATGGTCAGTTTCTTGAGTGATGCGCTGGCTGTATTGCTTGCTTTGACCTCTAATGGCCACAGGTAATTGGCACTCCTGACAAAAAAGTCCATCTCCAAAGATGATTTGTCGTTGCGGTAGTAATATAGGTTGTACCCCTGTTTGAAAAGCATGTCGCCAATGACATTCTCATAGATGGCTCCTTTATAGGTTGCAAAATTCTGATTCAAGCGAAGATCTTCTTGTGCTTCCTCGTCAAGCGATGCGATGAGCATACCGGTGTCGCGATAATAAACCTTGTATAGCTTCGGGTCATAGTTGCCCTTGAGGGGGAGCGCAAGTTCATGCAGGCAATAACACACATTGATGATTCCTGCATTGTCAAGCCACTCAACGGCACCGATATATTGCCTATTGCGTGCGCTACGTGCCAATTTGGTGACTTGAAATCTCTTGTTCTCCTGAGCGAGAAAAGTGGAAATGTGCCGGTACACGGCCAACACTTTTCCTTTCTCCATCCCCATAGCATATTTGGTAATGTCCTCTTCGTAGTCCTGGAGCAGTTGGCGCTGTAACGTCAGTGTGCCGTTAAAGTGTTTCTGGGTAATGAAGGTGTTGACTACCTCAGGCATTCCGCCTAGTACCATGTAATCGCGGAATAGCTCCGTCAAGCGTTGCATCATGATAGTTGACAGTGGTTTCACATTCACCATGTGATTGAATAGTTCATCGACAAGACTTTGGTCGTAGCCGCAGGCCCACAGGAATTCTTCAAAGTCCATCGAGTGCATCAGGTAATCCTCCTTGTAGCCTACGCTGTTGGATTCAATCTGTTGGTAATATACACCCATCAGTGAGCCAGAGCAAATCACATCATAGCGACCATCTATCTTAAATGATTTCAGGCTGGTTGCGCAATCTGGACATGCTTGAAGTTCGTCAAAGAAAATGAGCGTTTCGCCTGTTTCAAAGCGGTGTTCGGGATTGAGCAAGGTGATATTCTTGACGATGGAGTCAACCTCAAACCCATCTTCAAAAATATTGCGGTATTGGCTTTGAAGTACGAAGTTGATCTCTATAACATGCTTGTAATGCTGATGAGCAAAATGGCGAATGGACATGGTTTTACCCACTTGGCGCGCTCCTTTAACGACAAGAGGTTTCTTGTCGCTGCGTTTTTTCCAATCAATCAGGATGTTATCTATCTTTCTCTTTAGCATGGCTGAACAATGAATCACATTATCGGCAACAAATATAGGTCAAAAATCACATAATTCCCAATTTTGTGAAGCAAAAAATCACATAATTCGAATTTTTGGGGGTCTAATTCGATTTTTGTCTGATATTTTTGGCGTTGGCAGGTGCTGAGTGGTTATGGTCTAGCTTTTTTACTGGTTCCCCATTTCGAAGGCTTGCTGCCCATTACCAGCTCAAGGGTGCCGCCGGCGATGATGTCGCGGTAGTCGATGTAGCTCTTGTCGTAGTGTTTGCCGTTGAGCTTTGCGCTTTGGATGTACATGTTCTCATCGCTGTTGTTCACTGCTTTGACGGTGAACAACTTGCCGTCGCCCACATTGATGCTTACTTCGTTAAACAAGGGGGAGCCGATGATGTATTTGCCGCCTGCCGGCTCCTCTTGGTACAGGCCGATGGATGACAGCACATACCAGGCCGACATCTGTCCCACGTCCTCGTTGCCGCTCAGGCCATCCAGGTCGTTGCGGTACTGTTCACGCAACACACGGCGGATGAGCGATGCCGCCTTCCACGGTTGGCCAACATAGTTGTACATGTAGATGATGTGGTGACTGGGTTCGTTGCCGTGGGCATACTGGCCAATCAGGCCACTCACGTCGGGTGAAGCCTCCTCGCCCAGGTCGCCCTCGACGATAAACAGCGAGTCCAGTTTGCTGATGAAGGCTTTTTCGCTGCCGAACAGTTCCACTAAGCCGTGAACATCGTGCGGCACCAGCCATGTGTATTGCCAGGCGTTGCCCTCGCAGTAATCGTCGTTGCGGTGCTTGGTCGATAACGGGTCAAATTCCTTGATGTCACGGAAGTTGCCCTTCGAGTCCTTGCCGCGCATGAATTTGCTGTCCTTGTCAAAATATTCCCTGTAGGACTTGCTGCGCTTGTCAAAATAATTGTAGTTCTCTTGGTCGCCAGCAAGTTTGGCCACGCGAGCGATGCACCAGTCGGCCAGGGCATATTCCAGTCCGCGTGCTACGGTTTCCTTGTCGGGCTCCAGGTCGTAAGGGATGTAACCGTACTGCTTCAGCAGACCCATCGAGCGCTCGTCAAGCATTGCACTGGTAGTCATCGCTTGAAGGGCGGCTTGGGTGTCTACGTCAAAGCCTTTCAGCACAAGGTCGGCCAGCACGGGCACGCCTGGGTTGCCCACCATGCAGTCCGTCTCGTTGCCCATCAGGTGCCATACGGGCAGTTTTCCCTGCTGCTCAAAGATGTGCAGGAAGGTCTGTGCGATGTCGGCTTGTTTCTCGCGGTGGATAAGCGTCTGCAAGGGGTGAGCGGCGCGGTAGGTGTCCCACAGCGACAGTGTGGTGTAGTTGGTAAAGTCGCCCTCGTGCACCTCGCCGTCGGCACCGCGGTATTCGCCGCACACGTCGTTGAACACCGATGGCGCCACCATCGTGTGGAACATGGCGGTATAGAACACCGTTTTGTCTTCCTGGTTACTGGTCGAGATGTTGATTTTGCCCAATTCGGCGTTCCATGCCTTGTCGGCAGCAGTCACGACATCATAGAATTCCCATCCGGGATTCTCGCTCATCAAGTTACCGATGGCGTTCTCGATGCTTACTGCCGACATTCCTGTCTTGACAAGCAGTGGCCTGCCGTTGTTGGGCGTTGTGATCAAGCCTAGCGTATCACCATTGAGTTTTTCCAGGGTGACATCCTGAGAGAACTCCATGGCAAAGAAATCCTTTTGGTTTCTCGCCCAGCCCGACGAGTGGCGGTAGCCCGCAATCATCCGGGGCGACAACTGTTTCATCTTCATCTGCTTGGGAGAGTCCCATCCGGTTCCTTGTCCCAAGTCCAGCAGCAGCTGGCAGGTCGCCTGCGAGGAAGCGAAGGTGTAGCGGTGCATGCCCGTCCGTTGGGTAGCCGTGAGCTCAACGTTGACGTATGGCTTGCCGGCCTCGCGCAGTGTGATGGCATAGTAGCCTGGCCGCACGGTCTCATCGCTGTGGTCGAAGACGATTTCACGCTGCTCACGGTTGGGAACGGGTAACAGTGCCACATCGCCAAGGTCGCCAATGCCCGTGCCGCTCAAGTGCTGGTGGCCGAAGCCGATGAGCACCGAGTCGCTCGCATGGTATCCCGAGCACCAGTCCCAGCCGCGCGTGTGCTCGGTCGGGCCCAACTGCACATATCCAAACGGCACATTGGCCCCGAGGAACACATGCCCGTGTCCTCCCGTACCGATGCGCGGATTAACACAAGACGTGAAATTTGAGTCATTTGCTGTCATGACCAGACAGCCAGTGATCACTATAAGTGTGAAGATGATTTTTTTCATATTTCTGAAACACAGATTATTGAATAAGCCAATTGATCATAAAGCCCAACAGAAGCGCAATTGAGAAACTGGTTAATGTCCCAAGCAGAACATACTCGGTGATTTTAATCTCACGAGCCTTGTTCAGATCCCCAAAACGAAAAATGCTTGTTTGAATGTTGTTGCAAAGCTATATGAATGATCGGAAACAGACAACCGTTTTTGATTGTTTTTTCTAAAAACAACCGTTTTTGATTGCCCTGCCCAAAAACAATCGTTTTTGATTGCATTCATGTCGGTGGCGCTTTTGATACATTACACTATTTATTTTATAGTTTCCTTAGCCGATTTTCATCAATCATTGCTGATGGAGTGCGCCAGCATATACAAAATACATAAAAACTGTGCCTTTATTTTTGTCCTGTCCACGACTTTCACTAAATTTGCAGGTTGTAAAAGACAAAACTAATTTAAAACTAAAATACATCATTAACAGTACAACACTATGAAATTAGCAAAATTAACAGCACTGTCGGTAGCGGTATTGGCACTGCTGAGCTCATCGACCTGCTCCAAGCAGGCTGATGCTCCAGCAGGTGCACCTGCCAC
>JAEEGI010007910.1_pt1 | contig 23662 bp, 11 predicted proteins | sample 8958751 | NCBI WGS metagenome assembly JAEEGI01 (sample SAMN16246545, study PRJNA631951) | gut metagenome | biome: gut microbiome; feature: rumen; material: KS-attached | host: Bos | place: Iran: Karaj | collected 2018-10 | reverse complement strand
TATAATGAAACTGAAATTTCATATTTAATTTGTTTATATTCAAAATAAATTTGACGAAAATTTGAATTTGAATCATAAGGTTTAATATTATTATCCATTTGAATATAAACTTAATAAATATTAATTTAAAAATAAAATGTTTATTAATTCAAAATTACAATTTTAATTTATTAAAATAAAATGGCAGAAATGAAATTACCTCAAGAAGAAGAACAATATATATTTGATCTTGGTGTGAATTTAAAATTTGGCGATTCTATACAAATATATAATTCATTTTATAATTTATATACAAAAATATTAAATGATGTTCATATTGAATATATATTAAAATATGATGATTTAATGAAAGGTTTTTTTAACATTTTGGAGAATTGTAATTTTTTAGAATTTGGTATTTTATGTTATAAAATATTAGATCAAATGATTAATTTAGTTGAAAAATGGCTATTTTTAAATTTAAATAAGTCATCTTCATTAATTTATAAAAGTGAAAATTCAAATTTAAATTTTACAATTGATTTAAGTCAAATTGAATATTTTTTAAGTTATTCTTTAGAATCTTTAACAAAAGCAATTGGAAAAGATGTTTTAAAATTATCATTTTATATTCCTTTATTAAATAAAAATTATATATTTTATAATAGAGTAATAATGAGTCATTCAAATTATTATGAATTACTTTATACAGTTCTGTTTAATTTTGATAAAGTTGTTTTAGGTTATAAAGAAAAAAATTTAAATGTAGAAAATTATTTTATTTTTGTTTTAAATTTATATGCAAATATGACTGATGAAATGTTATTAGACTTTTTAGAAACAAATGAATTTGATTATGAAATAGAGCCAATTCAATTTATTAAAGATATTTTTTTTACAATATGTACAAATTCAATGACAAATAAAACATTAAATAATGTATGTGCTGCAATTTTATCAAAATTTGAAACAATAAAAGAAGATTCAAAACAAGTTAAAAATTTTTTAATTGATTATAATAATGCAACATTAATAAGTAAATCTTTAGACATAACAAAACAAATGTTAAGTGGTCAAAGTGATTTAAATATTATTATTGATAATTTTTATAATATTCTTCTATCATTAAAATTTCTTAATAATAATACAGAAGAAAATGATTATAATTCTCTTTTTCCAAATGATTCTTCTCCTTTAATTAAAACTATTTGTGATTATTATTTATTAAATTCAAATGAAAATTATAATAAATGTATTGATTTAATCAGTAAATTATTAGTTTTTAAATCTTCTGAAAAAACTGATTCAACTTTATCAATTTATAAATCAATATATGATGAATTAAAAATAAAAGGTAAAAGAATATTTCCAATATTTTTAAATCCACAAGTTTTAAATTTAATGTTTTTGGATTTAACAAATGATTTATTTCAAGATATAATTTTAGAAATAATTTTTATTTTATTTAATGAAACAGAAATAAATGAAAATCCAATGAAAAAATTTTTTATGATTCTTCCACCTTTTTTAAAAAATTTTAAATTTACATCACTTCAAACAAAATATGAATCATCATTTTCATATGAAGAAATAATGACAAAATATTTAAGATATTTATTTAGTAAAAATGAAAATATAAGATTTAATGCAATTAATTTTTATAATTATCAAGATAAATCAAATATTGAATTAACAGATGATGATTCAAATTTAAAAAAAAATTATGATGAGTTTAAATCAATTGATACAGCTTTATTAATTCAAACTGCTGAAAATGAAATGTTAAAAATTATGAAAATTTTTAAAGATGATAATTCTTCAATATTAGGTGATATTAATGAATTTATTCCTCTTTTAAATATTATAGTTTCTGAGAAAATGGATTATAATTTAAAAACTAGTGCTTTAAATCAATTAATTTTTATGTTTAAAAACCCTAATTATAGAAATTATTTTCTTAATGATATTTTAAATTATATTCTTAAAGAAATAATTGATTCTGGAGAAAATTTCAGACAAGCTTCAACGAGTGGTTATTATTTATCTTTAATTAAAGTTTTAGATTGTATTATATTTTTTTATTTAAACGATGAAAAAATTCAAAATTTATTATTAAATGGTAATAAAGAATTAATTAATAAAATGTTAACTATTGCTCTTCAGAAAGATTCTTCAAAACATTTAATGAGTTCTTTTGCTTTATTATTTATATATATGTATGTTTTTTATTATAAAGAAGAAAATTTTATGTATGATGATAGTATTAATGAAAGTTTTCCTGTTTTAAGATTTTTTGATAAATATTATTATATAAATTTACTTCCTGTTAAATTAATTGATTATATTTATAATGAAGAAGGTGAAATGGCAATTAAAAATTCAATATTGAATTTTTCAATCACTAAAAATATCATTGATTATATTCATTATGTAAAATATCCTTTAATTCCTTGTTTCAAATATGATAATATTGTAGATTACATTCTTAATATGAAAAATAGTAAAGACTTAAAAATGTTAGATATCTATGTTGCAATTACTCAATTATTTTCTTATTATTCTATTTATTATAGTCAAAATTATGATATATCAGAATGTTTAGTTCATATTATGTTTTTCTTTAAAAAAGTTTTACCAACGAATACTCAATATAAAAATTTAATTATGGACTTTTTAAATATTTTAGATTTATTTATCCATTCAAATTCAGAAGGTGAATTTAATATTCTTCAAATTTATAAATTAAATTTTTTCCCTTTTATTCCTGAATTTATTTCAGGACAATTAAATTATATTTCAATTAATAAAGATTTTATAAAAAATTTAGGCAAAGATATGGATAATCAAAATTTAGTTTTTGAATTATTACATTTTATGAATAGAAATCAAGCTTTCTTTCCTTTTAAATTAAATGTCAATACTTCAACAGGAATTTTATCAAAATTTTTAGAAACTTATTCAAATATATTTATCTTTAATCAAGAAAATAGTTTTTATAATATAAAATTAGCTTTAATTAAATTTGAATCAAATTTCCTTCCTTTATTATTAAGATTAAATTTATCAGATAAAACATATAGTGATCAAATAAATACAATAACATTCTTTTTAACAAAATATGAACCTAATGCATCATTTATTAATTTTGATTATATGGTTTGGATTTTAAATTTTGTGATTAAAATGATAAAAGCAGATAAATGTAAAAAAATAATTCAAAGCAAATCATTTATTTTTGTCAAATTATTACAATCTCCATATATTGAAATAAATGTTTTAGCAATTAACATTCTTTCACTTCTTTTTTCTCAAGAATTATTTGAAAAACATGGAACAATATTAACTGATATTTTTAATACTGCTCTTAATTCAAATAATAAAATTTTAAGAACAAATTACTTTAATTTCGTGATTAAATCTATTGAATTTATTTTAAGTAGAAAATCATTAGATGATAACGAAAAAAATGAATTAATTAATGAGGTTTTAGCAATGAATGAAAAAATATATGAAGAAGGAAAAATTGTGGAATTATTAAGTGGAATTTTAAATAAAAAAGAATATGATTCAATGTATTGTGCAATGATATTAAAATATTTAACAACATGTTTTAATATTGATTTAGAAAATATTGAATATATAAAAGGCATTTTTTTCAATTTTAATTTCTATGATTTCGCAAATGATGTAATTAATAGAGAAAGAGAAATAATTCAATTAGTTTTAAATATAGATTTATCCAGAGATCCAGTTTTAAGAAATAGAATAAATAATAATGAAATTGAATATACAAATACAAATTTAAAAAATCAAGTATGCTTGAAAACATGTTTAGAAAGTATAATGAATGTAAAAGAAATTCTGAATTTATTTATTAAATCATTTACTTTATTAAATGAAGATATATTTAAACAATATAAAAGTATATTAAATGAAATATTCTTGAATTTAATTTCTTATAATGAATTAATTGTTCATTGTTGGGAAAGATGGAGAAATGAAAATAATAATATTCATATTAAAGTTTTACAAAGTTATGTTTTAAAATATTTTTCCTATTTAAGATATATTTTTGATCTTCCATATGAAATTGAAGCACTTACTCTTAAACCACAAAACTTAAATAATATATGTTATGATTTTATGAAATTTGATAATCAATCAAATGAATATAATGAAGATATAAAATTAATGTTTAGCCAAATTTTACCATTTTTAGTTGAATTAAATGAAAAAATGAAAATTAGTACTATAGAAGAAATGAAATCTAAAATAAAAAATGATGGTGATACACTTTTAGAAATTATGACCACTTTTAAAAAAGTTTATGAAATTAAAGTAGAAGTTTTTGACGCGAAAGTTAAATGTACTTTTAAAATTGAAAATAAAAACTTAAAAATAAAAAATGATTTAATGAATTCAATTTCTTCAATATTATTAGATAGTCAAAGTTGTAAAAGAATATTTGTAAAATCTAAATTTATAAATACATTTACTGATTATATTGATCAAATAAGGGAAATATTATTAAATGAAATAGTAAATAAAAAAACATCAAATCCTAAAGAATTAATGATATCAAATAGAAATACAATAATTATAAATTATGTATTAGGAGAATTTGAAAATGTTTTGAGATTAATGCAAAATTTATTATATAATTTTAAACCATGTAATGAAAGAGATGAATTATTTAGAGGCCAAGGAGAAGTTGGAAAATTCTTAGAAATGTTATTTAATATTTTCTTTGATGTAATTAGATATAATAATTTATTTGAAAATTATCTTAAACTATTACTTAATATTTTGTCAAATGATGATGGAGAATTAAGTAAATTTTTCTTAACAAACGTTAACCAAAATAGTAAAGGAGATAATTTACTTAATTTAGTTTTAGACTATTTTAATAAAAATATCAATGTTTTAACCTCAAATCCTAATTATGAACTTTATATTAAATTTATGAAATGTTTACTTCAATATAAACCAATAGCTTTAAGTTTATTAAAAACTAGATTTGATGAAGGATTAAAAAAGAATATAATTAAATTAGTTCAAAATAAAAATACTTATAAACCAAAATATGAAAAAAATTTAAATTTAATTGGTCAATTAACAGAATTAGCAATATCACTTTCATTGGATGTAGAACATAGTAAAAAATTAGGTACTAAAGATTTTCTCATTGGATTAAGTGAAACTTTATTAAAAACTAAAAAAGAAGATATTATTTTTAATATTATTTTCCTTTACAGAAATGTTTGCTTTACTCCAACAATAAAAACTGTTTTTATGAGTAATCAAGATTTATTAGGAACTGTTTTTGCATTGTTTACTTCTCAAAATATTTCTATTAAATTAAGATATATTTTAAGTAATTTAATGTTTGTTCTTTTATATAATAATCAAACTTTAAAAACATTGTTTAGTAAAGAAGAATTTAAGAATGAAATTAAATTATTAAATATGCATTTACAAAAGGATTTAGATATGAAGAAATTTATGAAAGATGAAAATTCTAAAGAGAATGATGAAAAAATATCAGAAGAAGATAAACAAGAACGTTATTTAGAAAATACTTGTTTAACAATGAGAAAAATAATGCATATTTTAGCTACTTAAAATATTTAAATTTAAAAAATTTTTTTTTATTTAATTTAAAAAGACATAATTTTCGAATAAAATATAATTTTTTAAAACAAATAAATATTATAAAAAATACCCTTAACCAGCTTTAACCTTAATTAAATATTTCATTTTAATTTGATTAACATCATAAACAACATATTCATTATAAGCAAAAAAAGTTTTAAGTTCCTTATTATCAAGTTTAATAGGTTCTCCCAAAGGTAAAGTAGTTTTATCATCAAAAATAGTATCATCAGAAGGATTAGGTATATTAATTCCCATAATTTTAATAGAATTACAATCTTTATTCATTGAATTTGGAAGATTATAATCACCTCTATTTCTTTGTTCAATATTACCTAAAGCAACTTCACATAACATCATTAATCCTATATCATTTTGAAATCTACACCTAAAACAAGATTTAATTGACATATCACTAAAATAAATTCCTTTACCAAAACTATATGCTGTAATTGGAGCATTTGCAGGAGGTAATTTAAAACCATCTTTTAATAATGAAACATAATTTGATAATGTATTTCCATACCATAAATATTTTTTATTATTTAAACCTGATTTATAATCTTTATTTGGTTTTTCTAATTCATATATTTCTAATATTGATAATTGAGGTGAACCTGGAATTTTTGTACTATTTGTTAAATATTTTGATATAAATTCATATTTATAATTATCTTTTTCTAACACTGTTATATTACATTCTAATTCTACATATTTTGTAACTAATTCTCCTTGGATACTATTTTTTGCTTTTTCTTGAATTATACTTGAAGTTACTTTTATATTTTTTATATTTTCTATTAATTCTATTTCTTTTTCTAATTTTTCTGAGGAATCTAATATAAAATTTGACATGCGGTTAAAACCAAAATTATGAGGAATTTTAATATAATATTGAGATGTTAAATCAGATATTTTATTTATATCATAACTTTTTTTTCTTTCTTTTTTTTGAATTAATTCATCTAATTCTTGTAATATTGCATATCCTTCAGATATATTTTCATCAGATAAATTTCCTAAAGGTAATTTTTCATTATCATACCCAATAGCTTTAATTTGTTCTTTAGCAAAATTTAAATCATAAATTAATTCAATTAAGCTTTTAACTCTTTTATCAATAATATCTTCATCATTATAATTATCAGTCATAATACAATCATTAAAATTATTATTATTATTATTATCAACTTCTTCATTTCTTTCAAAATCAATAAAAATTTCTTGATAACCATATTCAGTTTTATCTGTATATTTATTCATAAAAGCTTTATAAGCATCATTAAAATCATTAAAAGCAATTAAATTTTGAGAACCAACTTTTCCAACTCTTCCCCACCTTAAGAATAAATAATAAAAATTATCTCTTTTTAATAATTGAATGATATAAAATTTATTATTATTTTTTTTTAAATTAGTATACATTAAAACACAAGAAAAAAATTTATTTTTAAATTGAGAAGGTTTTGATTGAACAACTGAATATAAATGAGAATCCATTAAATTTATATCTACAACAGCACCATTTTTAGATATAATATTTTGGGTTGTTGTTATTGAATTATTTGAATTTGGCTGAAAATTATTTTCTTCTTCATCTGAATCATCTATTTTATCTTCAATTTCAACTTCCTTTTCTACTGATTTATTTATTTGCTTTTTATTTATTTTTTTTATTGTTGGTTTGGAAATTTCTTCTTTTTTTTCTTTTTCTTCTTTTTTCTCTTTTTCTTTCTTTTTTTCTTTTTCTTTTTCTTTTTCTTTTTCTTTCTTTTTTTCTTTTTCTTTTTCTTTTTTTTCTTTTATATTTTTTTTTTCTATTTCTTTTTCCTCTTTTTTATTTTTCTTTTTTTGAATAGAATTGATTTTTTTAGGTGTTTTTGTTTTATTTTTATTTTTAGATTTATTTTTTGATACCTTTGTTTTTGTTATTTCTTTTTGTTTTTTAATAATTTCTTTTTTTTTTTTGGATTTATTAGTTTGTATTTTTTTATTTTCTTTGTTCTTTACTTTTTTAACACTTTTCTTTCCCATTAAACTTTAAATTTTTTTTTATCATTTATTTAAATTTATAATCGAAAAGAGTTAAATTTTAAAAAATTTATAATGAATTCTTTATCAACAATAATTAATGTATAAATTAAATATTTTTTTATAAAGTTATGAATTTAAAACTTGTTCAATCATTTTTTTAGAATAATTAATTAATTTTCCAATATTATCATCAGTATTATAATTTTCAGGTCTACTTAAATATTGAATAATTTTTGAAATGATTTCAGGATTAATATAAGATTTAATTTGAACACCATAATATTTACAAAAATCACCATATAAGCCTAAACAACTTTTTAGAATTTCTAAGTTTACACCTTTCTCATCAATACAAATTCTGTTCATAAATTCAATAATTGGTTTCACATAAACAATAAATTCTTTTTCTTTATTTATATCAATAACAGCTGAAAAAATACAAGTTAAATTTTCTAATAAATGTTCTCTAAATTTTTGAAAATATTTTATTATTTCATTATCATCAGAAATAGTATTTATCATTGAACTTTGAAGAGAAGTTCCTAAAACATTCATAATGGAATCAAAATAATTAAAAGTTTCTTTTGAACAAGAATAAAATAAATCTGAAATAATATTAAAAGCATCTAAAGTTAAATTTTTATCAACATCATTACTTGATAAAATATTCATTATTAATGGTAAAATTTGATTAATATATTTTGAAAATAAATCTCTTAAACTTCTTATTATTACACTTGTGCAATGAATTGAATATTTACATAAATAAAATTCATTAATTGATTTTAAACCTACTATTAAATAGTTAATAAAGTCATCCATAAAATCAATAAATTTGTTTTCTAAAACAGATGCTATAGCAATTATAGCTGTAATGCCTTCTTCAAAAATAGACTTTCTCTGTTGAAAAGAGTTTATAATATTTAAATAAATAATTTGGATATGTTCAAAAGGAATAGCATCACTTAGAATGAAAGAATATAAACTTGATAAAATATAAGATTGAAAATCAATTCTCATATTATAAGAAGTAAATATTTTATCATCTAAAGTTTTTTCATACATTTCTGATAAAATTTTACAATTAGTAATTATTATATTATTTACATCTTTAGCACAATGTTCAACAAGTGTTCCCATAGTATAAAAACAACATAAAGAAACATTATTCTCAATATCATAACTTGTTTTTCTGGAAGCTAAATTTAATAATGTATCCATCATTTTTTGAACATAAGGACTTAAAATATTAGTTTTTTCATTGATATCCGAATTTACTTTTTGAATAATACTATTCAAGGCATTACATAAATAAACACATATTTTATTTTGAGAATTTGGAAGTAATGATAATATCAGCCAAATCGTTTTACTAAAATTTTCTTTATCCTCAACAAAATCTTCTCCATAATTTTCGCATATTTTATTAATGCACCAAGAAGAAATTTCTTTTAAATGATTTGGAGTATTATTATCAATTAAGAAATTAGATATCATTTGTAAAGACTGTTTAACATTATTTAATAATTTATCATGATACATTGTATCTAAAATAGAACCAAAGGCCAATAAACTTATATTTTTATAATCATTATTCTCATTATTTATGTTATCACTAATAAATTTTAATACACCTTCAATAAATGGATAATCACAACACTGAGATAATAAAGAAATTAATGCTGATGAAGCTTTTCTTAAATCCCATTCATCATTATCATAATCATCAGTTTTTAAATGATTTAATAATATAGGAAGTAATTGAGGATAAAATCTATTACAAAAATTTAAATTATTTGATTTGTTTTTTATTCTATTTATTTCAATATCTGCAATTGTACTCCATAATTCATATGATAATATTGCATTTTCTTGATTATCTTTAACAATTATTTCTTTGGTGACTTCAAATAATTTATCTATAAAATTCTGGAAATTATCATAATACAATCTAATTAATTCCATAAAAATATGTAAAGCATTATTTCTAACTTTATCATTACCATTCATTAAAGAACTTTTAATTAATTCAAAAAAATTAATATTTTGGGAATCAGATTTTATAATCGAATGAATATATGGAATAAAATTTAAAATAGCTTGAAGAGTAAAAATATGTAATTCTAAATTAATATTATCTTTTTTTAAAATAGTATAAAAACTATTTAAAAGTTTAATTACTGTTTTTTGTGGAATATCATTAACACTAATTTCAGTAAAAATAAAACTTAAAGTAGTAACACTTGAAATTTGAATAAATAAATTTTCATTTTGAGAAGTATTAATTAAAACATCGAATATTTCTAACCATTGATGATTTGGAATTTCTATTTTACAAATAGAAGCAATTGCATTTGATGCTGCTTTTCTTATATCAATATCTGAAGAAGCTAAAGATGATAAAACATGATTTTTTATTAAAGTCTTTTCTTCTGTGTTTAAATTTAAAAAAATATTTTTATATTCGTTTTTTAATATTATGTTCTTTATTAAAAGAGCTGAAATTTGACGAACTCCTTTTTCTTCATTTTCATTTGAAATTTTTGATGATATATTTATTAAAAATTGAGATAAATTATCAGAGGCTATTTTTGTTATTTGAGATTCTGCTTCTTTTCTTATTATGTCATTCCCACTTAATGCATTTTTTAAAATTTGAGTCAAAGGATCTTGAGACATGTTTAACTTTATTTTTTTGTTTTTTAAATGAAAAAAATATTAATTTTTAAATTTTATTTAATTTTTTTTTTTTACTAATTTTATATATCTTAATTTTTTTACTTATATAAATTTTTTGAATATATCTAAAACAAAATAGAATTTTAAATCGAAATTAATTTATTTCAAAAAAATGGATAATAATTTATTTGAAAATATAAGAATTTCAGAGATTAAAAATCATTTTCAAAAAATCAAAAATAATGAAAATCAATTAGAAAAATCATATAATAGATTTTTAAAATTTTTAGAATTAGAAAAATATCCTAATATAGAAGGAAGAGAAATTGCTTTGATTAAAACTTTTACTTCTCATTTTTCCCCTCCCTTTTCAATAATAACTTATTTTAAAAAATTTAAAGGAAATTATATTTCAAAAACAAATAATATTGATTTTTTTTTCAAATTCTTTTTAATTCAGGCTTTTTATTTTTTTGAAAATCATAAAAATGAGAAAAAGAAATTTTATGGTTTAATAAATAATTATAAACACTTAAATATATATTTAAATATTTTTTTAAAATTATATAGGATAGGATTATTTAAAATTTATCATTATGAAATTTATTCAAGAACATTACTTTTATTATCAATTATTCCTGATGAAATATTGGATTTTAATGATGAAATGCTTTTAAAGAATAATACTATTAAAAATTCAATGTTTTTTGAATTTTCAATAAAAATCACAAAATTACTTTTTTTATCTTCAGAAAATAATATTATATCAAATGAAGAAGAAAAAGCACTTATTTCTTTTTTAAATTTTTTAAATAAAATAATTTTAGACAAAAACATTTTAAACATTCATTATTTGCAAAGATATGATAAAAACTGTTTTAATTTATATGAATTTTCCCAAGTGATTACAAATAATATAAATTGTAATTCTTTATTAGAGATAATATCAAAAATTTATATAAATAATTTTTCTAATATTCCTTTAATGTATAATTTCATAGAGCAAATAAAAAAAAGTCTTCTAAATTTCCATTTAAAAAATCAAGATGAGTTAAAAAGAAATTCTATTTTATTAAATATGCAAATAAAGTTAATTCAACTATTATCAAATCAAGAACATCAAAATTATATAAAAGATGAAAATAAGTTAAATGAAGGATTTTATTTTGGAAATAATAAATCAGGAATTTTCACAAAGATTTCTCAAATTCAACATTCATCATGTTCTTTTATTTTTTCATTTAATTTTTCTAGCTCAAATACTAATTCTAAAATAATAAACTTTCAAAAAGAATCTAATACTTTTTTCTCTTTTAATATAAAATTAGATGAAAAAACTAAAAACTATTATTTGTACTTTGAAGGTGTTAAAAATCAACCAAAAGAAAAAATATTAATTTATCCAAATTATACATATATTTTTGGAATTATATTTTCTTCTTCAAAAGAATTTTCCATTTATTATACTGGAGGAACGAAAAGATATATTCAAAGTATAGAAAAAATAAGTACAGGACATTCAATTAAATTTGATGAATTTTATTGTTGTCTTGGCTGTGAAATAACTCTTTTAAAAAATGAAGAATTTCCTTCTGAATTGAGAAATACATTTATAGGTTATTTAGGACCTTTTATTTATTTTCAAAAAATGATAAATAAAGATAATTTATTAAATATATTGAATTTGAAAGGAAGATATAGTGATTTTATTTTTTCTGATTATAATAATGATAATATTAAAAAATATTTAGAAAATGGTTATTTTAAATCTAATAATAATAAAAATTCTTATACTAATTCTATTGAAAATTTAAAAAAATCAAAAGATTTTTTAAAAGAAATAATTAAAACAATTTATCCTTCTAGTTTTAATGATAATGAATATTATGATCAAATTGATTTAATTAAATTAAAATTACCTTATGAACAAAATAGTAATATTTATAGTTTTTATTCTGAATTAAATCAAGAAAAAAATGATAAAGTATATAAAAATAATATTATAATCCAATTTGACGGTGATTATCCAAAACTTAATTATCATGATTTATCTGTGACCGTTAATAATAAAATATACACGGTTCAATATTTTAATATGGAATTCAACTATTTTCAAAATAAATATTCAATTTCTGAATTTATTAAATTTGATGGTTTAAAATTTCTTTCTCTTCATTTTGAATTTTATTTTCAAATTTTAACAAAATTAAAAATAGATAAAGAAAAAGGAATAGAAATTAATTCTGATATAATTCAAATTATGTAAGTTTTTTTTTTAATTTTTTTAGAACAAATAATATTAATGAAATACTCTATTTGATATTTATTATTTTTAATTACTTAAATAGTTTTTCTTTTAATTTATTTAAAAATGATCTTAAACAATTATTTTATCAGTTAATTCATACTTTAAGAATTGTAATAAATTTTTCCTTAACCTTTAGTTATTTGAATTTCAAAAGGTATTTTCAGTTTTTTATCCAAATTTAAGTCAAATTTTTATTTATTTCAAAATATTATTATATGAAAAAAATGAAAATGAAGAAGAGAAAGAAAATTTCATTGATTTAAGAGATTCAATGGGAGATCTTTTATTAAATGTTGATTTATATTCTTCAAAAGATGAACAAATAATAATTAATTTTTTTAGTTTAATTGAACAAATAATTTTTAATTCAAATGATATTTCTGTCAAATTTTTTTCTATTAAAACTTTAGAAAAAATAAGTTCTTTTGAACAAATTTTTAATCAATTTAATAAGGATAACCAAAGAATTTATTTAAATTTCTTTAGAAAATTTTTACAAATTTATTCAGAACAAAATAAAGATCAACAAATTTTTAATAAATTAATAGATTATATTATTACATCTCCAGACCCTTATTTATGTAATGTAATATTAAATATTTTATCTTTTCATGAATTTGTCAAAAAAATTTCTAGGAATAAAATCGAAGAAATAGGAACATATTTAAATCAAATTTACGAAAGAATTAATATTAATATAATTAATCAAAGTATTTATATGAATATGATTAAATTAATAATTAATTATTTAATTTATGTTCCAATTGATTCAAATTCAATTGAAGAGAATCCTTTAATAATTTATATAATGAATGCAAATTTTAATTTAAAATTAAATGTTTTTAGTAATCTTTTTTTTTCTGATTCAAATTTAAAAATGAAAGAGCAAATTCCTAAAGAAAAATCAAATATTATTTTAATTGTTCTACAAGCAATTTTCTTAAATTTCGAAGAAAATGATAATCCAGATATTATTATAAAATTCATAGTTGAATTATCAAAATATCCAAACAAAAATGAATTAAATTTTGATTCTTTATATGATATTTTTTTTGTTAAAAATAAAGAATTAACAGGTAATATATTTTATTTTCTACAAAAAAATTCTTCTAAAATTAATTTAAACATCCTAAATTTCATTTATAATAATTTACTTGAAAAATTATTAATAAATAAACCAAAAAGTTTTTTATATCATTTTTGTTTAAAATGTTTGAAAGAAGATTTTTTTAATGAAGGAATGGAATTAATTCGTAAAATAATTTATTTTCTAGGACTAAATACTTTAAACGAAAATTTAATTTATAATTATATTGAAATAATCAAATTATTTGAAAAATATTTAAATGTTTTAACCAGTGAAATTCCATTTGAAGATAATTTTATTTCAGTGATTGAAAAGTTATTTAGTGAAATAGAAAAAAAAAAATTTTATTGTCAAATTCTGGTTCAAAATGATTTAGGAATAAAAAAACCAATATTTGAACGTATTTATAATATATTTTATAAATTATTTGAAAAAAGTTCAAATAGAAAAGAAAATCTTGAAAAATATTTTAATTTGTTATTTTTAAAAAAGAATAAAACAATATTCTATGAAATTGATTGTGAAATAAAAAAAAATATTAAAAAACTAAATAAAAGTAATATAAAGTTTATAACAAAAATAAATTATTCTCTTTATTTTTTTACTAAATATTGTGTACATCAAGTTCCAATAAATAATGAAAAATTTTTAGATAATTATTTTCAAAAATTATTTAATGAATTACAACATTATAATTTAACTAAAAATCATATTTCAAATATTAATGAGATTAAATATTATAATGAAATTAAAAATGAATTTATTAAAAATAGATCTTTTATAGAATTTAAATCCTTTGTTTCAAATAAGATAACATTAAATGAATTAATTATATCAAGTAAAGATGAAAAAAAGCATTTGACAAAATCATTTAATTTATTATTGGAAATAAAAGGTAGAAAAACATCAACTAAAACATTTTCAAAATTAATAAACTTTGAATATCTTAATGATGAGTTTTTATCACAAAATAAAAATATATTTTGTCATGATTTTCAATCATTATATAATAAAGATATTAATTTAAAAACTGAAAAAGAGGAAATTGAAATTAATTCTTTTGAAAATTTAAATGAAAATATTATAATAAATCCTAAAAGAAAGTTATTATTAATAAATTTTTCTATTTATTTTCAAGATATTTATTTCTATGATCAAAACTTTAAAAATCTTAAAGATTATTTTATGAGCCATTATCAATGTAATAAAGAGACTAAATTATTAAATTATCCTTCAAAAATAAAAAACTTTTCAAATATATTTGAACCACGTTTATTTCTTAAAAAAGATTTTGATTTTTTTACAAATAAATATTTTTCAATAAGTCATGATTATTTTATAAAATATCTTGACAAATTAAAATATAAAACAATTCCTTTTTATAAAAAACCAATTAAAATATTAAATAATAATGAAAAATATGATTGTGAACTTATTAATATAAAATATTCTCTTGGTGGAATAATTCATTTAACTCATAATTTTATTTTATTTGAAAGTGCAAAAATTAATTATGATGAATATATATTTAGTTCAGATAAAGATGATAGAATCAATAAAAATAAAAAAATATTTATTTATTATTCAGAAATAGAAGATTATATCGAAAGAGTTTTTTTATTTAATACTCAAGCAATTGAATTTTTTTTAAAAGATGGAAAAAGTTATTTTTTTAATTTAATGAATAAGGAAAATTTAAATAATTTAATATCATTTTTAAATGAAAAAATACCAAAAGAAAAACAATCAATAAGAAAATATTCTGAAGAATGGCATAATTCCTTAATATCAACATTTAATTATTTATGTAAAATAAATTATTTTTCATCAAGAAGTTACAATAACACAACTCAATATCCAATATTTCCTTGGATAACTAAAAATTTATCAAAAATATTTAATGATTACCAAAATAATTTAGAAGTAGATATACTTAAAAAAGAAAAAACATTTGAAAACACAATAGAAGAAGATCAATCTGGATTTAGAACTTTTAAATATCCTATTTCAGTTCAAACAAAAGAAAAAAGAGATGCATTAATATTAAAATACATTTCAACTCAAGATGAAGAAAAATATCATCATTACTCTCATTTTTCAACTTTTTCATATATTTATTATTATTTAATGAGATTAAATCCCTATACATATAATTTAATTAAATTACAAGGAAATGAACTAGAAAATGTTAATAGAATGTTTAATAGTATTGAATATACACAAAAAATAATTGAATTAGGGCATGATAATAGAGAATTAACTCCTGAATTTTATTATAATATTGAATATTTTTTTAATTTAAATTGTGTTAATTTTGGTAAAAATATTGAAGGTAAATTACTAGATGATGTTATTCCTATTGATTATATAAATAAAAATGATAACAATAAAAACAAGAAATTAAATGCTTTAACTCAATTTGTTGAGTATATTATTTTTCAAAGGAAAATGTTAGATAGCTTTTTTATTAATTCTTCACAAAAAGACTCAATTGTTAATTGGATTGATAATGTTTTTGGAAAATATCAATTTATTGAAAATGAAGAAGAAAATAAAAATAAAGTAAATAGTTATCCTTTTTCTGTATATAAACAAAAATGTCCTTTAAATGAATTATATAAAGAATATTTAGTTGCAAAAAAGAATAATGAAGAAAAAAAAAAAAAAGAAATTTTAAAAAAATTTAAAAATTCAAAAAATATTATGATTAATTTTGGAATGATGCCTTTACAAATTTTTGATAAATTTCATTTGATTAGAAATATAAATATTGATAATAGTTTTGAAAAAAATTATTCAGTTCACAATATTCAAAAATTTATTTCAACTTATAGGCACTTCTTTTTTTCAAAGGATATATTTTTTATAGTGAATATAAGTAATAATGATATTATTTTTGAAAATAAACAAAATAATAAAAATAATAATAATAGAATAATAATATCACCTTTTGATTATAATGAAGATGATAAATATCAGAATTTAAGATATGTAATGAATTTTTCAATTATAAATTATATATTTATATGTAGATATAAAGATAATAGTATTAGAATAATAAATATTAATGAAAATAAAGAAAAGAAAATCATTTGTGAAGATTATGTTAATTCAATATCAACTTGTTTTGAAAAAAATTTTGTTTTTCTCGGATTAAAAAGTGGTAAACTTGAAAAGTATATTTTTATGAATGATACACTTATTTTTGTTAGTTCTATTCTTGCTCATTTTTGTCCAATTGAAATAATAGAAATTAATATTCATTTAAATATTATTCTTACAAGTGGAAATGATAATTTAATTTATATTCGAAAATTATATGACTTTGAATTATTAACTAAAATAGAAATCCCATTTGGATATAATATAAAATTGATTAAAATGTCAACTTTAAATTTTATATATATCTTATGTGATTATTTAAATAAAGATAAAAAAATAAAATCAATTGTGTTTTGTTATACTGTAACAGGACTTAAATTTAAAGAATGTAAATTTGATACAATAATAAATAATATTTGTTTTACAAAATATGGAGATTTAATTTTAGGATTTTATGATTATGAATATTTATGTATTGTTAAAGGTTCAAATCTTTCTTTCATTAAAGATAAACTCATTTATCCTTCTAAACAAAAACCAATAAGAGGATCACTTTGGTTTGAAAAAAGTCAAAATAAAACATTGAAACTATTATTTTGTCTTAATGATCAATATAATTATCTTTATGAAATGGAAGGAGAAGAAGAATGGGAAATTAAATCTTAAAAATTTTGGTGAATCATCAAAAAGTATCATTCAACAAAAATATTTTAGATTATTATCCTTTTTCACAAAAAAACATGTTAAATATTTAAATTTTTTAGAAATTCAGTATAGTACTTTAATTATTTTAGTTTTAAATTATGAAACTTTATTTTATAAATAAGTTTTATCAATAATTTTATTTTATAATACTTTTTTTAATTCTTTTTTTAATTTAAAAATGAATTTCAGATATTTTATGGAGAAGAAGATTAAAATGATTTAGTAAAAAATTCATATTAATTAGAAAGAAAATAAAGTGAAGGAAATAATAATATATATTATCATATAATATTAGATTCAATTATAAAAGAAATCAATTCAAAAAATGATATTGACTTTGTTAAGAAAATTAGTTTTATAACAATAAAATAATGGAAATATATAAAAATCCTATAAATATTATTCAAAGTGATAATTTGATGCAAATGACATCACAAAATTTAATATTAAATCTTTATTTTCAGATTTTAATACAGGAGAAACTAATATTTATAATAAATGTATTGAAAATAAGGATAAGAGTATGATATCTTCTAATTTTTTTTTATTTATATCTTCTTTTGAATCACATTTTCTAATTAAAATTTCACATTTTATTCATAAATATTAGGAAAATTTGAACATCATCATATTGAATTATATTTGTTAGTCTAGATTATATATTTTATTATTTATCTATTATTTAATTTTTCAGTTTTTTTAAATTGATTTTCTGTTCATTGATTTGGAAATATATTTTCCATTATTTTTTTATTAATCAAAACTTCTTTTTCTTCATTTAAATAATTATAAGAGATAATATTTATTTAAATTGAAATATAAAATTTTTTAACTATAAATAAGCAAAATTTAAGTTTTAATAATAATAAAAAAATAAAGTTATTAATAATTAAAGGATTAAAAGAAAATAAAATATTCCAAATTTAAATTTTTAATTCATTTAATTAGACCAATACCAAATTATTTGTTTATAACCGTTAACAATTTCTTCTCTTTCTTTTATATTTGAATTCTTCTTTCTCATTGCTTTTAATTTAGGCATATAATATCTATTAAATTCATTAAAAGAAATATTATTTCTAATACTATAACTATTAATTATTTCTGTTTCTGTTAATCCTAACATTCCATTAGTTTGATTAGAATTAGAAATTTCATATAATCTATTTTTTATATCATTAAAAATATTTCTTAATTTTGTTCCTCTTTTATATATTTTTTTAATATAACTGAATAAAAGATTAAATAATACAAAAGGTAAAGTATAATAAATATATTTCCAAGCTAATTGCTTAATAATCCAAAACAAGTATTTTAATAATATCTTCAAAAAAAATCTTTCAGTGTAAGGAACTTTTTGCTTAGATTTCATTATAATCCATATTACAATTCCAATTACAAACATGCTTAATAAACCTGCTAAAAATGAATAAATTAAATTTAAATTTTCTTTATAATTTGGTGAGTTATTTGGATTTGAATTATTAAAAGGATAAATTTTTTCATTTTGATTGTTGTTGTTATCAGAAATTTGGTTGAAATTATTTGTATTTTTAGGAAATTGGTTATTACTATATATTTGTTTATTTTGATTATTCGGGAATGGTTTAGAAGTGTTTGTATCTTTATTATTTTGGAATTTATTTTTATTATCCTCAAATTTTGGGTAATTTAAATAATTTTTATTAATATTATTATTTGAATAATTATATTGTTTTTGAAGATTTTTTGTATTATTATTATTTGAATAATTATATTGTTTTTGAAGATTATTTGTATTATTATTATTTGAATGAATATTATTAGTGTTGTTATTCTGGTTAGGAATCTTATTATAATTGAAAGGAGTATAGTTATATAATTTTTCATTATTTTTTGGAAAGTTTGTATCTAATGAGGGATATGAAAGTGGTTTTTGATGAATTTGATTATTACTTATATATTGATTATTTTCAGATACTGGTTGTAAATATTGGAAAGGATCGACAAAAATTTCTGATTGTTTTTTATTTTTTTCAGTAACTTGATTTTGAGTATTTAACATATTTTTATCCTGAAATTGATTGTTTTGAATGAAAAATTCTTTATTAGTTTTAGGATTTATAATTTGTTGAACATTTTTTTGTGGAATATTATTTTTATTATAATATGGTAAATTTGAATTAATATTTTTACCATCATCAAAATTGGTGTAATTAATATACTTTTTATTCTGATTCATTTCTTTACTATTTAGAAAAATGTTTGGATTATAATTATTATAATTTAAATTATGATTTTGACCAATGTTGGGGAATTCATTGTAGTTTATAGGAGAGAAATTATTATTATAATTATCAATAGGAAATGCATTAGGATCAAAATTACTTTCTTTATTAATAATATAGTTAGGGTTATTATCTTGCTTTTTTTCTATCAAATTAAAATCTTTGTTATTGCTTTCAATAATATTTTGGCTTTCAGAATATTCTAGATCATTTATCATACAAGAAGGCACATCATATTTATCTTTTTCGGAGTTTTTATTATTTTCAGTGAATTTTTCATAGATATAATTATTTTTTTTAAAAAAGGGAAGTTTATTATCTTCATTTTTAAATTGATTCATTTGAGGGTTTATTATATCATCTTTTTTTCTTATTTCAGTTTTTTTGAACTTTAAACTATTTGTATCTGTAATAAGTTTATCTATTATTTTTAATTTATTTTCATTATTTTTTACAGCTTCATTATATTTATTATCATAATATTTTTTTGAATTTTCATTTAAATTAAAATCAATTCCCATTATTTTAAGTCTGTTCTGCAATTCTTTTTTAGAGAAATTTTCTGCTGGTATAATAATGATTTCTTTATTTTGAAAAAAAAATGTATCATTCATCTTATAATTTTTATTTAAAAAATTTAATCAAATTTAAATATATACTATTTATAATTTAAAATATTTATTCATCCAAAGGACAAATAATTAAAATAAAATAATAAAATATGTATTTTCTTATAAATATATTATTCTTGATCCAATATTTTATTAAGAGTAATATAATAATAAGAAGTCCTTTAGAACTCGCTCAAAAATTTCCAGATAAAAAAATAAATATTAGTTTAACAAATTTTGGTAAAATACCTTTTGGTCAAAAAATAACAGGTAAAATATATTTTGATGATTCACTTCAAAATAATAAATTTTCATGTGAAAAATTATCAATGAATATTCCAGATAATCCTTTAGTAGATGAAAGTCCTTTTATATTATTAGATAATGGAATATGTTCTTATTATGAAAAAATAAAGAATGTTCAAGAAGCAAAAGGTCATTTGGCTATTATAATAAATGATAAATCACAAGAAAATATTTCTAACATATTTATAAATGATGCAAGAGGAAAAGATATTATTATCCCTGGAATAATAATTTCTTATAAAGATGGTGAAATAATTAAAAATTATATCAAAGAAAATATCAATAAAAATATTGTTAAAGAAATTATCTTAGAAATTAATATTCATTTTGAAAATAATAATAATATTGTTTATTATGATTTATATTATACTCCTGATCAACAAAATGCTTATAATTTATTAAATGAAATAGAAAATTATCATATGGAATTAAGTGAAAAAGCAATATTAAGAATTCATCCTGTTACTTATACTCATCCTGAATATAATATAAGTGTTAAAATTTATAGAAAAAATTGTATTTCAAGTGGAAAATATTGTATTAGGGAAAATAATAATATTAAAGGAGAAAGACTTGTAAAACAAGCAATTAAACAAAAATGTATTTATAAATATATTTTTGAAGAAGAAGGAAGAAACATTAATAATTTTTTTAAATATATGAATGAATTTTATTATTTATGTTTATACAATAAAAATGAAATGAGTGATAAATGTATCTCTCAAATAGAAAATAAATATTTTTTATTAGATAAAATTGAAAAATGTTATATTGATTCTTTTATAGGAGCAAATGAAGAGAAACAAAACAATAATTATGATTTAATTTTAGATAATAAAATTTTGTCAGATGATAAAATTAATTTTCACTCTAATTTAATTAATAGAATTCCTTCATTAACTATAAATGGAAGATTATACACAGGAGCTTGGAAAGGTGATGATATTTTTGATGCTTTATGTTCTTCTTTTATTCAAAAGCCTAGTCAATGTAATGCTATTTTAAGTTCTTCTTATTCTTTTTATAAAATTGGTTCTATTATTCTTTTAGTTTTAGCTCTTAATGTTATTATTTATTTAATTTGTAAAAAATATTTAAAGGGTAAAATCCAAGAGAGAGTAAATTCTACTGATATTAACAAAAAAATTTCCTCTTTTGTTAATTCTTTTATTGCAGTTAAAGATACAAAATTATAACACTTTGATGATTATTTTAAAAATATATTATATAAGTAAAAATAAAATTAATTTATTAATTATTTAATTAAAGATAAAAATTTATTCATTAAATTTTTTTGACAAAAAAAGTCAAAAAATTTTCAAAAATTAATAAATATTTTGTATTCATATCTAAATTCTAATTCGAATTCCTCTAATATAACATAATTTTTTGATATATTATTTATTATTCTAAAAATTATGAATATTTTTAGCTTTTCATTATTTATCTTTTTCATTTGAGTTTTATTGATTAATGAAAAAGTGTAATTTTTATATTTATTTGAGAACAATTAAAGACCACTTTTTTATTTATTGGATTTTAAAAATTTTTTATGTATTTCATTTTTCACTTTTTTATAAAATAATTATTCTTAATTTAACTAAAATTACTAATAATCTTAATTATAATGATATTTTGTAAAAAAGTGGATGAATAAAAAGAATTAAATGTTATTTATAAGTTTTTTATATTTTTATATTATTAGTTTATTTATTATATTAAACTAAAATGATGAAAATATAAATTAATAATTTATTCCTCTAATTTACTAATATGAAATAATTCAAATTCTTTAACTTCGAAAGTATCATTTCCAATAAATTTTTTGAAATCCTTTTCATTTCCTTCAAAATTAATTGGAAAATCAGAATAAGAAATCTGACTTAGAAAATTATTAGAAATAACTAAATCATTTTCTCCAAAATTAATTAAATTATCATCAGTACATATAAGAGCAAATTTATCTTTTTTAACATGAAAAGTTTTTTCATCAGTAAGAGAAAAAAGAAAAGCTTTATTATCAATTTTATAATATTCAATATCAGAAACTCCTATTTTCTTTCCTTCAAAATTTAAAGAAGTATAAGCACCAAATTTTCTTCCACTTTTTGATAAAATTAAAATTAAATAAGAAGAATAATTTCTTGTTATATCATAAAAATATGTAGAATTATCTCCATTAATTGATGATTTATATACCATTTCTATTTTATTTCCTTTTACTATTTCTCTTATAAAATTCAATTCTTCATTTGTATTTATTATATCACTTTTATATGGATAAAATATTTGAGAAAGAATATCTGGTTTTTCTTTTATTTTTTCCAATTCATTTTTTAAATTATTAAATTCTAATAATAATCTTTGATTCTCTTTTGATTCTTCTATTATTAAATTTTCAATATTTTTTTGATAGTTTTTTTCATTGGTGACATTACCTTTTATAATTTCTATTTCTTTTGATAATCCTAATATTTTTGAATTTTGATAAATTATTATTAACAATAAAATTATTAGAAATGAAAAAATAAAATATAGCTTTTTTTTTTTAAAAAAATTATCTTTTTTAATTTTCAATTTCTCAGTGTCAAATTGAATATAACCAATTTCATTTAAGCTTTGTTTATTTTTACCAGATATCATAATTATAATTTTATTGATTTTATTTTATTCACAGCATTTTTATATCTAAACATGATTAATAATAATAAAAAAATATAATCGTTATAAAAAAATAAATTTAAAGAATAAAGATTATTTTTTATTTAAAGAAAAAAATTAATTTCTCAATTATAAATATTATTCAATATTATCCAAGAAAAAAATATAAAAAGAAATATATCAATTATTTATCAAAGATTTCACAAAATCAACTCTTACTAATCTTTTTTGAGCTCCAATCAAAATTATGAAAAAAAATTGGTTGATTTAA
>JAEEGI010007907.1_pt1 | contig 23665 bp, 11 predicted proteins | sample 8958751 | NCBI WGS metagenome assembly JAEEGI01 (sample SAMN16246545, study PRJNA631951) | gut metagenome | biome: gut microbiome; feature: rumen; material: KS-attached | host: Bos | place: Iran: Karaj | collected 2018-10 | reverse complement strand
CCCAGCGCAAGGGCGACGTCACCTCGGCCATCACCAGCGTGAAGGCTGAGGACTTTGCACAAGGTAACATCCGCGACGCCGGTGACCTGATTAAAGGTAAGGTGGCTGGTCTGACCATCGCCAACGGCTCTGGTGACCCGAGCTCCGCCTCTTCCATCCGTCTGCGTGGTATCATCTCGCTCGAAGGAGGTAACTCGCCACTCGTGCTCGTCGATGGTCTGGAGGGCAGTCTCAGTTCTGTTGCTCCTGAGAACATCGAGAGTATCGACGTGCTGAAAGACGCCTCTGCAGCCGCTATCTACGGTACCCGTGGTGCTGCCGGTGTGATTCTCATCACCACCAAGGCCGGTAAGCGCGAGACTCGTACCACAGCCAACTACAGCGGCTACGTATCGCTGGCCTCTTTCGGTAAGAAGCTCGATATGATGGACGGCAGCGACATCCGTGCCGGCAAGACCAACTATACCGACCGTGGCTACGACACCGACTGGCTCGACGCCGTGTCGCGCACAGCCCTCACTCATAATCATAATGTAAGCATCAGCGGTGGTAACAAGAGCACCTCTTACAATGCCGACTTCACCTATCGCGACCAGCAGGGTGTGTTCATCAACACCTACGCCCAGGAGATGCACTTCAATGCCGGTGTCTCTCACTGGATGTTCAACGACATGCTGAAGTTGTCGTTCAATATCCTGAAGCGCTGGCACGAGAACGGTCCCGTGGATGCCGCAGGCAGCATGGTCTATCGCCAGGCCCTCATGCGCAACCCCACAGAGCCTATCTATGCAGAAGACGGTGACTACTATGAGAACTTCGGTATCAACTACTACTACAACCCCATCGGTATCCTGAACGAGAAGAAGGGTGAGTGGAAGACTGAGACCACCCGTCTGACCGGTAACATCACCGTTGAGCCTATCAAGGGATGGCAGACCAACCTGATGCTCAGCACCGAGCGCTACAACGGTCACGACGCAGGTTACTACACCTCTAAGCACTACGGACAGAAGAACAGCTATACCACAGGTTATGCCACCCAGAGCTACAGCTACTATAAGAGCGACAACCTGGAGCTGACCTCTACCTATAAGCACCAGTGGGGCAACCACCGCTTCGAGGCATTGGTGGGTTACAGCTACCAGTTCAATATGGACGAGAGCTTCTATGCCAACAACACCAACTTCTTGAACGACTTCTTCGAGTACAACAACCTCGGTGTTGGTCAGTACCTGAAGGACGGTAAGGCCGGCATGGGCAGCGGTAAGGGCGAAGACACGCTGATTGGTTTCTTCGGACGTGTCAGCTATGGCTTTGCCGACAAGTACAACGTGCTGCTCTCTATCCGTCGCGAGGGTTCTTCTAAGTTCGGTGAGAACAACAAGTGGGGTTCCTTCCCCTCGGTCTCTCTCGGTTGGACCATCTCGAACGAGAAGTTTATGGAAGGCACTCGCAGCTGGCTCGACAACCTGAAGCTGCGTGCAGGCTTCGGTGTGACGGGTGTGATTCCCGGCGCCCGCTATCTCTCGCTGACCACCTGGGCACTTGGCTCACCTTATTACTATGACAATGGTACTTGGAAGCAGGGTCTGAAAGTCGACCAGAACCCGAACCCCGACCTGAAGTGGGAGAAGTCTACGGAGTATAACGTTGGTCTCGACTTTGCCGTGCTCGGCGACCGCATCTGGGGTAGCATCGACCTCTATCACAAGAAGACCGTCGACATGCTCTGGGAGTATGACGTGCCCGTGCCGCCCAACCTCTATCCACGCACCATGGCCAACGTCGGTGAGATGCGCAACCAAGGTATCGAGGTAGCCATCAACGCCATTCCTGTCCGCACAAACGACTTCGAGTGGAAGACAACAGCCACCTTCTCTCACAATGCTACCAAGCTGCTCAGCCTCTCTAATGACCTTTATGAGACGGCTAACCGTCACTATATCGCTTACCTCGGTGAGCCTATCTCACTCTCCACGCAGATCATGGAGGTGGGCAAGCCTCTCGGACAGTGGTACGGTCTGAAGTCAGTTGGTGTCAGCGAGAACGGTCTCTGGATGATTGAGAACCCTGCAACAGGCGAAATCGAGGAGTTCAACGACAATATGTTGACCGACAAGGAAACCTACTATCAGAACCTTGGCAATGCCATTCCGAAGGTAAACGTGGGTTGGAGCAACACCCTGAAGTATAAGAACTTCGACCTGAACATGCAGTTCACTGGCCAGTTCGGCTTCAAGATTCTGAACGAGGCACGTGCCTACTATCAGAACAATGCCGTGACCTACAACCGTTTGAAGGATGCCGCCAATGCTCCTTATAGCGACGGTAACGTGCTGAAGCCCGCCCAGAAGCAGACCTTCGTCAGCTACTATCTGAGCAATGGTAACTTCTTCAAGCTCTCGAACCTCACGTTAGGCTACAACGTTCCTCTGAAGGAGAATAAGTACATCAAGGCTGCACGCATCTACGCTTCTGCCGACAATGTGTTTACCATCACCGGCTACAACGGTCTGGATCCGGAGCTCTCCAACGGTGATCCCCAGTACTCGGGTATCGACCAGCGCGACAAGTATCCGACCATCCATACTTATACCCTCGGATTAAACATTACGTTCTGATAATGGATAATTGAAAATAGAAAATAGATAATTATGAAAGCAATATATAACAAGATCATCGTTTCCGCTCTGGTGCTAGCCTCTGGCCTGACCATTGCCGGATGTACAGATTTGGACGAGACGATATATGACCGCTTGGCTTCCGAGAAATATGAATTCACGGATGCTGACCTCGAGGCCACCATTGCCCCCGTTTACGGTAGCCTGCGCGACGTGTATTGGGGATGGTTTGGTATGGCCGACATCATGGACGAGAGTTCCGACGTATGGGGCATTCCTAACCGTATCGGTATCGGCTGGGGCGACCTTTATATTTCTCTGCACAAGCATGAGTTCAACTCAGGTATTGGTCACTTTGAGGTGAACTGGGACAACAACTATGCCGGTGTGAACGCCTGCAACCAGATTCTTGCCAACGAGCAGGTGGCCAGCAGCGACCTCATCAAGGCCCAGGTACGTGCCTACCGCGCTATGTACTACTACAATCTCTTCGACCTGTTCCGCAACATTCCTCTGGATACTACTTTCGTTCATCCCGCAGGCTGGACGCCCGAGCAGGCTGCTCCCGAGGTAACCTTCAAGTGGATTGAGAGCGAATTGAAGGACGTGGCCGAGCATTGTGGCGAGGACGTATCTCTTGGAAAGCTCAGCAAGTATGCTGCCTATATGCAGCTGGCCAAGCTCTATCTGAACCACGACGCCTGGTTCCCCAATGCCAAGGATCCTTCTTACTATCAGAAGTGTATCGACTGTCTGAACATCATCATTAACTCGGGCAAGTTCGCGCTGGCCAACAACTACAGCGACAACTTCATGGAGGACATCAGCTCCTCACCCGAGATTATCTTCGGTATCGTGTTCGAGAACAAGTATGCCGGCGGTAACTTTATGGCCAACCTCTGGTCTCACAATGCCGGCCGCGCCCGCTGGAACTTCTCGGGCTGGGCAACAGGCGGTGGCATCGTATTCCCGCAGTTCCTCGACATCTATGAGGAAGGTGACACCCGATTGGAGAACACTTGGACCGGTGGCCCGCAGTATGCTATGGACGGAAGCCCCATCCTGCTCGATGGAGAGCCCCTCGACTATACCCGAGAGCTGCACAGTATCGACAATCCGGGTTGCTACCCGATGGAGAGTTGGCGTCTGGTGAAGTATGAGATCAAGAGCGGTGACTTCGGTACAAGCTACGACGACGTGCCTTATTACCGTTATGCCGACGCCCTGCTGATGAAGGCTGAGTGCCTGCTCCGCTTGGGTGGCTACAATGGTGAGACCGAGGACGATGCAGCTGCATTGGTTACTCAGGTACGTGCCCGTAACTTCAAGGCTGACCCTGCTAAGGCCCGTGTCACGGCCTCACAACTGAAGGGCGGAAGCCGTTACAACTACGGACACCGTGAGAATACTGGCGAACTCGGTGGCGAGGACAACTGGGTAGAGAACTACCAAGGTGGCGACGACATTGAGTTCGGTGGATTGCTCGACGAGCTGGGACGTGAGTTTGTGTGCGAGGCACACCGCCGCGACGACATCATCCGCTTTACGATTAGGGGTACGAATATGAACGTGTATTGTGGCAAGTCGTGGTTCTGCAAGGATCCCGAGCCCGACCGTCACACCGACATATTCCCCATTCCGCAGACCGCTCTCGACGGTAACCCCAATCTGAAGCAGAATCCTGGCTATACAGCAGCAAACTAATTCATAATTCATAATTCATAATTCATAATTTTTTGAAAGATATGAAAAAGAACATATTATATATAGCAATGGCTTGCCTGGCCCTGGGTTTCACCGCTTGTAGCGACGATCCAGAGGATGCCGTTGAGAAACACGTATATGGCCCGGAAGAGGCTCCTTATCTCCGTGCCGACGCCGGAGCAAACATTACCTATAATGCAGAGTTTCGCAAGGGACATGTGGTTCCGAAGACAATCTATCTGAAAGATTATGCTGAGCAGATTCAGACCAAGATGAAGATGACCGTCGATGATATGCTGGCAGGTTTGGAAACTGGCAAGGTGGTGTTCTATAACATCAACACCGCCCGTGGTATCTGGAATAAGGCTGCTGCCACCAAAGGTAGCAACGGCTGGTGGTACAATGCCTCTGGTCTTGTGTCCGATGCTGCCAATGGTGTGGCCAGCATCGAGCTAGACAAGGCACAGAAGGCTCTTATCCTAAGCGTTCCGGAAGAGTCAGCCGCTGGTGTTTCTGTAGGTGCCAATGTGGGGTTTGCCATCGATAATGGCAAAGACTATGATGACTATATCCGTTTCAACGTTAACTTTGCTGTTACCGACCCGGGAACGATCATTCTGAATGTCGCCATTCCTGCCGGTGACTATGCTTCTTACGAGGTTGAATTTGGCAGTGTAGAGAGTGCCATCAATGCCTGCTTCGGCATGTCTTCCAGTGACTTCAATGCATTGGTTCAGGATCCTGACGGCGACATCGCTATGTATATGGTCGATGATGCTGGTAATTGGGATACTACTTCCGAATACACCGCTAATGGCATCGGTTATTGGCTCGATGCTTCTAATAAGGTCACAAATTGGGGTACAGAAGGATTCACTTATTATGTGGAGACCCATGACGGAACGGTTGGCATTGGCCGTGCTCCCGGACTTGCGTCAGGTTCAACTGGTAAGGTCCACTTTGTATATGCCAGCAAGGCTGACAATAGCAAGTTCATTGAGTTTGTGATTAACATTACGCTGGAATAATTGATTATTTATAGTTATTAATTGATTATGATGAAGCATATTTCAAGACTAATGAGCAAGAGCGCCCTCGTTGCGCTCTTCGCTCTCGGCCTTTTCGCCTGCTCGGATGATGACGAAGTCATCGTGGGTAATATCGCTATTGCGGAGAGCGAATTGAGCAAGACTGTAGAATGGGATGAGGTGGAGAGCTCCATCACGTTCACTGCCAGCGACAAGTGGACGGCAAGCGTCAGCGACGTCACCTCGCGTGCTGCCAACACGAAAATAGACTGGCTGACCCTTACCGTGAATTCTGGTGAGGCCGGCGAAGTGAAGATGCCGTTCTGCCTGACCAAGAACAACTCTGAGTTCTATCGCGACGCACAGATTGAGATCCGCTGCGGCGACAAGACCTCTATCATCAATGTTCACCAGAACCAGAATCCCGATGCTGTCCACATCATGGATCGTTCGCAGATTCCAAACTTCGACAAGTACATCTGCCCGGGCAAATGGAATGAGGGTTTCGAGAAAGGTGTAGACAACATGCTGCGCGACGATGCCAAGTGGTCGTTCTGGCGCATGAAGCAGAGTGAGCACTTCTTCGTGTTCTGGGAGCCCGGCTTCGGCTACGATCCCAACTCTACCGACGTGCCTGCCGCCCTTCGTGTGGATGTCGATGACCTGCTGCAGAAGGCCGAGCAGTTCTATACCACCAACGTGGAGAAACTCAAGATGGTGACTGTAGGCCAGGGCAAGAGCAACCTCGACAACTATAAGATGCAGATTTATCTGCTCTATCAGCAGGATTGGCTCGCCACCGGCTCGGGCTACGATAACCAGATTGGTGCCCTTTGGGTGAATCCCTCTACCTGTAAGCCCGTCGGTTCGACCATTGCCCATGAGATTGGCCACTCGTTCCAGTATCAGACGGGGTGCGACAAGCTGCTCAATGGACAGGCTCAAGAGACTGAATACGGCATGAACGGCGGTTTCCGCTATGGCTTTGGCGAGAATGGTGCCGGTGGCTGTGCCTACTGGGAGCAGTGCGCTCAGTGGCAGTCGTTCCAGGACTATCCCGAGGAGTGCTTCACTCAGGAGGCTCATCCCGCAGTATGGCTCCGCAACCATCACCGCCACTTCAACCACGAGTTCATGCGCTATGCCTCTTACTGGCTGCCTTACTACCTGACACAGAAGCACGGTATCGAGGCCTACGGCCGCATCTGGCAGGAGAGCACCTTCCCCGAGGATCCTCTGCAGACCTATGCCCGCCTGTTCTGTGGCAACGACATGGAGAAGTTCTACGACGAGTACTACGACTATGCCGCCCGTGCCGTAAACTACGACTTCGACGCCGTACACCAGTACCTCTCTCTGAATCCTGGTGCAGCCAACTATACAACCAATGTGTTGCCCAAGGATGGTGGCTTCCAGCCTACTTACGACAACTGTCCCGGAACAACAGGTTTCAACACCATCGAACTGGATATTCCTGCTGCAGGCACAACGGTTAAAGCCGACCTCAAGGCAGTGACTCCCGGCAGCGTGCTTCCCGACGGTGATGCAGGTAAGGTAGTCGACGGTGATGGTAATGCCAAGGGCAACGTCACGTCCTACAACCAGCAGTCGAACACGTCTTCGGCCTATCGCATTGGTTTCGTGGCCGTTTGTGGCGACAAGTCGGTCTATGGCACCATGGCCAAGGGCAGGAACGCCGTGGCTGAGATGCAAGTACCCGCCGGTACCGACAAGCTCTACCTCGTGGTTGTGGCCACCCCGACCAACTATCAGCGTCAAGGATGGGACGACGACGAGACCAACGACCAGCAGTGGCCTTACAACGTGAAGTTCCAGAATACCAGCGTGAAGGGCTTCATCGAGATTCCCGCAGGCGATCCTGAAGACGTGGCTGTCTCTTTCGACGTGAAAGGACTCGACGCTGCTTTCGAGGGCTATGAGGTCACTCAGATAGACCTGCTTGGCGAGGGTATCATGGAGAAGATTGGCAAGGCTTTCAAACTGCAGCCCGCAGAGATTCTGGCTCTCACAGCTTCGCGTGAACCTTCTGGCGTGGAAGGCGAGGCAGACCTCGTGAGACCCGCTGAAGGAAAGATCGCCATTGGACTGACGCAGCCCGACGGCACCATCGACTACCATTGCACGACCAATGGCATCGGACCGTGGATTAATGCTGGAGGCTATTCTTCTACATGGGGTGACGGTCAGTTGTACTACGAGTATAGCGGTACGTCTTATTACTTCCCCGTAGGCTTCAAACCCGGCACGGTGGAGGCAGGCAAGTCTTATTCAATGAAGCCCACTTGGGTATACACCAAGGACGGCAAGCAGTATAAGGCTGTGCTCACTATCAACATGATCTTCTAAAATACCGTTTTTTAGGTTTGGGAGCGGAGCCAGTGACTTATGTCGGGTTTCGCTCCCGCTATTAATGGTAGATGTGCTTTTTATTGAATGCAAAGAAATGAAGAAAATCTTACTTTTTAGTCTGTTGACACTGCTCTTGGCTGGTTGTTCAAGCAACAGCGACGAGCAGGAACCGGAGCCCGACGATGATGTCACTATCATTTACCCCAAAGACACCTCAGAGCACGAGCTGACCGACTTCCGCTGCCAGCTGGTGACCGACGAGGGTGGGAGTCAATGGGAAATAAAGTTCGACCGCGAGCAGGAGAACCCTTTCATTCGAGGCGACGAGGAGGGTGCCATCGTCACGGTGTCAAACATGAAAGACGAGTGGGAGCCTCTTCAGAACGAGACAGTCGTCATCAGCGGCAAGTACCGCACGCTGCGTACCGAGCTGAATCGCCGGTCGATGACTTCACTTACCTTCTATGCCATTGAGATTACGCGAATCAGAAAACATGAGCCCAAACCGACAGATCCTAAATATCAAGTAGCAAAAATCACCATCGACGTAGACAACAACATGGCCGTGACCAGCAAGACAGACTATCGTGGCTGTAACATCAAGATAGAGTCGGACAACGACGAATGGGACTACGAGGGCCGGGGACGCATCCGCGGACGAGGCAACTCCACGTGGGAGTGGTATCCCAAGAAACCCTACCGGCTGAAACTCGACGAGAAGGCAGCCATTCTGGGCCTTGCCGAAGAAAAAGACTGGGTGATGCTCGCCAATTACCGCGACCCGACCCATCTGATGAACACCTTCGTCTTCGAGATGGGCAGCAGTCTGGGCATTCCCTATACCAACCACACGCGTTTCGTGGAACTGACGCTTAACGGCGACTACAAAGGCCTCTACATGCTGACCGAACAGGTGGAGCAGAGCAAGACCCGCGTGAACATCAACAGCAAGAAAGGCTGGCTGTTGTCGCTCGATGTCGATGACGGACCGGAAGAGGCACCCGGAGCGGGCGACAACTTCTGGTCGCAAGTCTACAGAATGCCCGTCTGTGTGAAAAGTCCTGAGGCTGAAGACTATGCCACGCCCGAAACGCTGGTCAGCGATGCCCGCAATGCCCTAAGCGAGATAGAGAACTTAATCTTGATCCACGACTACGATGCGCTCGCCAAGGTGATGGATATCGGCGTGATGATCGACTATCTGCTCATTCAGGAGCTGGTCTACAACGTTGAGGTGGCTGCACCACGCAGCATCTATCTCTATAGAGATGAGGGCGATGGGGCACTGTGGACCTTCGGTCCGCTTTGGGACTTCGATGCCGGTTTCGACTTCGACTGGGGACAGATGAGAACGGGCCACACGTTCTTCACCGATTATCGGGAGACGGTGCTTGGCACCGACCCGGCACGCCATATCAGTGACTACACCTACGTGCCCAGTTTCTTCACCGACATGTGGAAGAGCCGCCAGTTCGTCAGTAAGGTGAAGGCACGTTGGAAAGAGATTAGCCCGAGGGTCATGAGCGAGTTCTGGCCCGAGACAAAGCGCTATGCCATAGTGGCTGCCGAGGCCATGGAGCGCAACGCCCAGCGATGGCCCATCGACAAGGACTATGCCACGGAAATCGACCGTATGGAGCGATGGCTTCAGTCGAGGGTGGCCTTTATGGATAAGCTGGTGAATAACTATCCGGCAGGCAACTGACACAAACAAACACAGACAGGAAACCGATATATGAGAAGGATTATTACGTTGGTGCTCATCGCCATGTTATGCATGAGTGCAACAGCCCAGAAAAAGATATACATCCCCGAGGAACTCCGGGCGATGGACCTGCATGCCGACACGTCAAAGTGGTCGTTTGCGCGGAGCATCGAAACCGACGATCTCATCTTCATGTGGGAACGCGGCTTTGACAAACATTCACAGGGCGGAATCATCTCCGGCCCTGACCTTGAAGGCAAACCGATGCGCTTCAACCTCGAGAACCTCCGCGACCGGGTGCAGGCGTTCTACCACTTCTTCCGCGACACGCTGGAGTTCGCAAAGCCCGGGTCGAAATGCGACCGCTACAAGATGATGGTCATGGTGATGTACTCCCTTGATGGCACGGCCTACGGCGGTACGTACGACGACTTCATCGGTGCGCTGTGGGTGGCTCCTAACCGCATACAGGACGAAAAGATGAACTGCATGGCGCATGAGCTCGGCCACAGTTTCCAGTTGCAGATTCCTGCCGACAGCGTCGGCGATGCCTGGGGTGGCAGCGGTTTCTTCGAGATGACCTCCCAGTGGATGCTCTGGCAGGTGAATCCCGATTGGCTGACCGACGAGAACTATCATTTCGAGGCTTTCAAGAAGCTCACCCACAAGGCATACCTCCATCTCGACAATATCTACCATTCGCCCTATGTCATCCAGTGGTGGAGCGACCTGCACGGACGGAAGTCGATAGCCGAGCTCTACCGCCAGGGCCGTAAAGGTGAAGACCCCGTGATGACCTATAAGCGCATGTTCGGACTGACGCAGAGTGAATTCTGCGACGAGATGTTCCGTGGCTACCAGCACTTGGTGAACTTTGACTTCAGTCATGCACGCAAAGAGACACGCCGCTATGCCTGCACCTTCGACACACCGCTGACAGGCGACAGCGACGGATGGTATGCACCGAAGACGGGGCTCGAGGAATACGGTTTCCACGCCATTAAACTCGACGACATGGTGGACTTGCATTCAGCCAGTTTTAGCTTGCGGTTGCGTGGCGACAACCTTCGCTATGGCTTTGTGGGCATCACCGAAAGCGGGGAAAGCATCTATAGCAAGATCAATGCAACGACGTTCGACGTGCCGAAGGGGCAACGTTTGCACCATCTTTATCTCATCGTGATGGGTGCCCCCATGAGTCATTACCAAATCCCCATGCCCACCGAAGAGAACCCCGACCCGAAAGCCGACTTGAAAACGTTTCCCTACAAGTTCCGGGTGAGTGCAAAATAGTGGCATAGCACGAAAAAAGACCAACACATTCTGCTCGTTTCGTCATTTTTTATTATTTTTGTAACATGAAGAGTCGCATCCTGTTTCTGCTCACCACGCTGCTGTCTCTCTTGCCCCCTTCGGCAAGAGCCGACTATCGCTATCGCAACATCACGATGAACGACGGGTTGGCTGCCAATGCTGTACGCAACATCGTGCAAGATCCCTTCGGATTCATCTGGCTGGGAACCGACAATGGCCTCTGCCGCTACGACGGCACTCAGATTCTTCATTTCAAGATACCCGAGCTCGGTGTCAGCCAATACATCACCGCCCTCTTGCCGGGCAAGAAGGAGATGTATGTGGGAACGGAGAAGGGAGTCTTCGCCCTTCGCATAGCCAGCACGCAATTCGAGCGCCTGCCCATGGATATCCATTCCATGGTGAGCAACCTCTCGTTCGACAAGGACGGCTCGCTTTGGGTGGCCACCATGAACGACGGCATCTGGCAGTATGCCCCTGAGACTGCGAAAGTCAAGCACTACCCGCTGAAACGAGGCCCGCGCTCTGTTGCCCAGATATTGGTCGACCAGAGCAACCAGATATGGGCAGTCACCAACTGGGGTACACCCGTTGTGCTCAGGCTGAACCGGCTGCACGACCAGTTCGACCCCGTAGCTTTACAGTTCGAGGGCAATTACGAGGCATTGCGTATGCTGCAGACCCACGACGGGCAGATGTGGCTCGGCACGTGGGAGAGCGGCTTGCTGCTCATGCACAGCGATGGCCGGTTGGAGCAGGTGCTTTCGCCCGCCCTTGCCAAAGTGGGCAACCATATCCATGCTCTCTACGAACGCCATCTGACGGGCGAGCAGAATGCGGCTGCCGACGACTACTCCATCTGCATTGGCTGCGACGACGGAGTCATCTGTTACTACCCTAAAAGCCGGCAGTGGCGGCGTCTCTACGACGAACTCCAGATACCGCGTAACGGACTGCACGACAGGTTCGTATATTCATTCACTACCGACAACGAGGGCGGTCTTTGGGCTGGAACGTTCTACGGTGGTGTCCATTATATCTCTCCTGTAGGCAAGCGCTTTGAGGCCTTCTCTATCGGCACGGGGCTACACGGTAATGTCATTTCCCGCTTCTGTGAGGACAAATACGGCCGCATCTGGATAGCGAGTGACGATGGCGGACTGATGTGCTACAGTCCGAAGGAACGACAGTTTGTCAGTTTCCCCCATCAAGACATGTTGGCCCATCAGAATGCTCATGCCCTCAGTATTAGTGGCGACGAGCTATGGGTGGGCACTTACACCAATGGCGTGCTGGTGCTGAACATCGAAACGGGTGTCCTGCGCCAGTATATGCAGAGCCAGGATCCCCGCTCGCTCGACAACTCCAGTTGCTATGCCCTCTACACCGACATACGCGGCTGGACATGGGTGGGCACAATGGAAGGTCTGAACCTCTACAACCGTACGGAGAACCATTTTGAGCGTATCGGCAAGACAGATGCCATGATCATCGACATCGACGAAGACTGGAACGGTTATCTCTGGCTCTCGACACAGGGAAGTGGCCTGTGGCGCTGCGGCATCAAGGACAAACGGCTCAAACAGTATCTGCACAACGACAAAGACCCGGCATCATTGGCCAGCGACCAAGTGAACTGTACGCTGGTGGATGAGCGAGGACAACTGTGGATAGGCACGCTCGACGGCCTCTGCCGCTACGACGCAAAACGGGATGGCTTTGATCGCATCCACCTCGAAGTGCCCAGCCACAACATCATGGGTATCATTGAGGACAACGGCGCCCTGTGGCTCTCGACGGAGCGGGGCATCGTCAGATATGAGCCGGGAGCCGACGACACGAAGGCGGGCGACAAGACGCTGACACGTCCGCAGACACAACGCTTCACACTTCACGACGGACTGGTGAGTGAGCAGTTCCAGCCGAACTCAGTTCTGAAGGCCAGCGACGGCAGAATCTACTTTGGTAGCACCAGTGGCTTCAACAGTTTCATGCCCTATCAGATCAAGGCTAATCATGTGATGCCGCCTGTCTATATTACTGGTATGAGCGTCATGAACCGCGAGGAATATACGGCAGAAGGGCTCCCGCTCGACTTGTCACAGACCAAGGAACTGACACTCGGCTATAGCGACGGCCGGATGGTGACATTCTCGTTTGCCTCGCTGAGCTATTGCTCGCCAGAGAAGAACCAATATGCCTATATGCTTGAAGGTTTCGACCGTGATTGGAACTATGTGGGCAACCAGAACCGTGCCACCTACACCAATCTGCCGGCAGGCACCTATACCTTTCGCGTCAAGGCCACCAACAACGATGGAGTATGGTCTACCAACGAGGCGGCACTGAAGATAGTGGTGCATCCGCCCTTCTGGTGGAGCTGGTATGCCAAGTTGTTCTACCTCCTGCTGATAGCAGCCCTCCTCTGGCTCTATGTCCATTTGCGGCTGAAGGGCGCCGAACTGCAGCACCAGCAGGAGATAGACCGCCTGAATGCAGAGAAGGAGAAAGAGGTGCGCGATGCCCGTCTGACATTCTTCACGATGATAGCCCACGAGATACGAACGCCCGTCTCGCTCATCATCGGTCCCCTGGAGAAGATGATGAAGAAAGGCACACCCTCCGACGATTTGCGAATCATCGACCGAAATGCCCACCGTTTGCTCGAGCTGGTGAACCAGCTGCTTGATTTCCGGAAGGTCGAGCAGAACAGCCTCTCCCTCACCTTTGCGCCGCAGAACATCTACCAGCTCATCCAGTCTGTCAGCGAGCGGTTCGCCCCTACCTTTCAGCAGGGTGGAAAACAGTTCAATGTTGTCTATCCCGACGAGCACTTTACCGCCATCATCGACAGCGAGGCCATGACCAAGGTGGTCAGTAATCTGCTCACCAATGCCATTAAATACACTAAGGACGACGTGCTGCTGCAGTGCGTAGCGGAACCCGACGGCGAACACTTCCGCATCGTTGTCAGCGACAATGGTGTCGGCATCAGCGAGAAGGACATCAAACGCATCTTCGAGCCTTTCTACCAGGCGCAAAACAATAAGCCTGGTACAGGCATTGGACTAAACATTGTGAAGAACATCGTCGACTTGCATCACGGCGACATCACCGTTGAGTCGGAGATAGGTCGCGGCACCACCTTCACCATTGTACTGCCTGTAAAGCAACAACAAGATGTGGTGAGCGCGAGCACCCCGCTGCCGGTATCAGACAGCGTGAAACGAGAAAGCGAGAGCCAGGAACCACAAAGCAATAAGACCGACAGCAGTCAGCTGCCGTCCATGCTCATTGTCGACGACTCTGAGGACATGGTCCATTTCCTCTCCAGCAATTTCTGCGATACCTATAACATTGTGACAGCTAACGACGGAATAGAAGCTCTCGACATGCTTGCCCACCATGAGATCAGCATCATCGTCAGTGACTGGATGATGCCGCGCATGGACGGTGCCGAGTTCTGCCGCCGCGTTCGGAGTAACCCGCTCACCAGTCATATCCCCTTCATCATGCTCACCGCCAAGACCGACGACGACTCAAAGATTGAGAGCATGGATGTGGGTGCCGATACCTATATCGAGAAACCCTTCTCGCCACAATACCTCAAAGGCTGTATCCGTAATATGCTCCTTATGCGCAAGCGTATCATCGAGCGGTTTACGTCGCAGCCCCTTGAGCCCGTCACCCAGATAGCCCCCAATCCTACCGACAATCAGTTCCTCGAGCAGATGAGGAGCGTCATTGAGGAGAACTTCGACAATCCCGAACTCAATGTTGCCTTCCTTGCCAACAAGCTAAACATCAGCCGCAGCGGCCTCTTCGCGAAAATCAAGATGCTGGCAGACATCACTCCCAACGAGATGATACAGCTCATCAGACTCAAGCGCGCCGCACAACTGCTGCAGCAAGGCGGCCACTCCGTCAGCGAAACCGCCTATATGGTGGGATTCTCCAATCCTTCTTATTTCTCCAAGTGTTTCTACAAACAGTTTGGCATTCGTCCTGCCGATTACGCCAAATCTAATTAGCGGGACACCCCATTTCTTCCCCCACTTGGGGAGTTGGAAGGGTTTCAAACTGCCGTTTCAATGTGCGGCAGAGTTGCCGTTTCCTTCCAAAAAGTAATCTGATGGGAACATAAAGAGACAGTAGACCATTCCTTAGGTATATCCCACATACCGTCAGCTATGGTCTGAGGGGGACTATCAGCCATGTTTTGCGGTACAATCAAGCATGTTTTGCGGTACACATAGCCATCGTTCAAGGTACAAACAGGCACAAATGGGAAGTCTATCACTCCAGTGAAAGGATCCTCTCACTCCAGTGATAGCTTTCTCTCACTCCAGTGAAAGGACTCTCTCACTGCAGTGATAGCCTTTGAAAAGTGTTAATTTGCGTTTTTGAGAACCTTCCACCCAGACGTAAATAAGGAAGGTTAATCTTCAGCAAAGGTACGAAAAAGTGAGCGAAATGCAAAAGAAAAATTTGTTTTTCTTTTCGTCTCCAAGCGAAAGTTCCATCGAAAAGACAAGAGGTTAAAAATCTTCCATTCCCTATCCGCATAGACTTCTTTTGTCATCAGCGGCCCAACGGGTCTGGTTGGGATAAAAAAAGAACGACCCATCGGGCCGTTCCTTTATTAATATATAACCGTTGCTTAGAGGTTCGGGTTAATCTTGTTCCACTCAGCGATGGGAGGAACGATGTTCAATGTAACCAGTTCGTCGCGCATCTTGCAGAGGTGCTCGTAGCTGGCATCGAGCTTGGCGTTCTCCTCGGGAGTTCCCTGTGGAACCTCAAACTTAGCACCTTCCTGGTCGAGGGTGGTCTTCATGGCCATCATGATGTGGTCGTACTTGTCGGTCTTCACGTATGTGCCAACGGGGAAGCGGAAAGGCTCACCGCCCATAGCCGAGCGAATCATCTCAACAGACAGGTAGCTGGGGCTCTGGAATGAGCTGCGTCCGCGGAGCTCGATAATCTTGGCACCACCCTTTGTAACGGCTGTCTTCATCTCTTCCCACTCAGCCTCTGGGAACTCGTCGGTACCGATGATGTCGGTCAGCTTGCGGCCTGCAATCTCCACGTGGCTGCCGAACACTGCCATCTGCTCACCGTGGCCACCATAGGTAGCGCAACCTGTAATCTCATCCTGCATCACATTGAACTTCTTAGCCAATGCGCTCTGCAGACGTGTGGTGTCGAGACCGGCAAGAGTGGTCACCTGACTGGGTTTCAGTCCTGAATAGAGAAGGGTTACCAGACCGGTAAGGTCGGCGGGGTTGAAAATGATTACCACGTGCTTAACGTCCGGACAGTATTTCTTGATGTTCTGACCCAGCTCCTCAGCGATTTTGCAGTTACCAGCGAGCAGATCCTCACGGGTCATGCCTGCCTTACGGGGAGCACCGCCAGAAGAGATGATGTACTTAGCATTGGTGAAAGCCTCTGCAGCGTCGGTAGTGGCAGTGATCTTCACATTACCGAAACCGCTCTGACGCATTTCCTCAGCAACACCCTCGGGTGAGAATACGTCGTAAAGACAGATGTCGTCTGTCAGACCCATCATCAAGGCGGTCTGAACCATGTTTGAACCAATCATACCGGCTGCGCCGACGATTGTAAGTTTGTCATTAGTTAAAAATGCCATAATTTGATGTTTCTTAAAAGTTGATTTAAAGTGCTGCAAAGATACAATAATTTGGGAAGTAAGCATAGTTAATGGAGTTAAAAGGAGTTAATGACAATCTTTTTTTGGTTCTTATTTGTATCTTTGTAAACTGTATGTTACAAATCTAACATTTAATGAACGACTATGAAACATTTGATTCTTTTTGTCATGTCTTTTTTCTTGCTCTTTTCTTGTCAGGAGCGACAGAAAACAGCAGCTGTTGCGGGGGAGGAAACACTTGACATTCCGCCGTGTGTGGTAACGTCGCCGCCCGACTCACTGAAGCTCGACAAGTTCTATAAGAAATATGTGGATGTGAACGGCATCCCACTGATATCGTCGTGGCGGGTGCCCGACTCGTGCTTTACTGCCGCCCACCGCACGTTGTATGCGATGACGAGCATGCTGGACAAAAAGATTCTGCAGGCGATGTGGCGGGCGAACGCCCGTGTCGCCATCATGGCGCGCTATGAGGGAACAACCGACCTGCCCGAGCATCATTACCTGGTGAACGACACGGCGCTGAACTGGGACCTGCGTGCCCGCGGACTGGGCGGAACCATCGAGGAGCCGCTCACCAGTTGTGCCGAGGAGAATATTCTGGCTTATCAGATTGACAAATACCATGCCGAGGACATTCTGATTCACGAGTTTGCCCATGCCATCCACTGCATCGGCATCATTCAGGTGGACACCGCCTTCAACAAACGCCTGCAGAATCTCTATGAGCAGGCGAAAGCAAGCGGAAAGCTGGACGGTACCTACCGCATCACAGACAAGGAGGAGTATTTTGCCGAGGCGGTACAGGACTGGTTCAACGTGAATGCCGAAATGCCGAAGCCTGACGGCAAGCATAACTGGTGTAACACGCGCGAGGAACTGAAAGAATATGATGCCGACCTGTATGACCTGCTGGCAGAATTCTTCCCGTTGACCAATCTGCAAATTAGTAAACACAAGAAAATCAACGAATACACAAAACCCAAGAACTGATGATAGGAAAAGAAACATACGCAAGGCGCAGGGAGGAACTGAAGAAGTCGGTTGGCAGCGGACTGCTGCTCTTCCTGGGCAATCAGGAGGTGGGCATGAACTATGCCGACAACACCTACCGCTTCCGCCAGGACAGCTCGTTCCTCTATTTCTTCGGACTCGATGATGCCGGTCTTGCCGCCGTCATTGATATCGACGCTGACAAGGAAATCGTGTTCGGACACGAGCTAACCATCGACGACATTGTTTGGACGGGCACCATGCCCTCGCTGAAAGAGAGGTGCGAGCAGCTGGGACTATACGAGACTCGGCCCATGGACGAACTGAAAGGCTATCTTGACAAGACGCGCGCAAAGCATGGCACGGTGCACTACCTGCCGCCTTATCGTGGCGACCACCAAGTGTGGCTGCAGGAACTGCTGGGCATCGAGCCTGTTGCCCAGACAGCAAACGCCTCGGTGGACTTCATCAAGGCTATCGTCGCCCAGCGTAACCATAAGGACGAGGAAGAACTGCAGCAGATAGAGGAGGCCGTGGACCTGAGCACGCGGATGCACCTGACGGCTTACCGGATGGTACGGCCCGGAATGCACGAGTCGCAGGTTGCGGCGGCCATCGAGGAAGTGGCATGCAGGAACGGCAATACGCTTGCCTTTCCTACCATCGCCACGGTACAGGGACAGGTGCTGCATAATCATGGGTTCATCCATGAATTGAGCGACGGTGACATTTTCCTGTTGGACGCCGGAGCGGAAACCAAGATGCACTATGCCGGCGACCTGTCGTCGGCAATGCCGGTGGGTGAGAGATTCTCCAGCCGTCAGGCAGATATTTATAACATCCATCTGGCAAGTTTCCGTGCGGCGGTGGACAAGTTGAAGCCCGGTGTGCCATTCCGTGAGGCACATATTGCCGCGGCAACCGCGATTGTGGAGGGAATGAAAGGTCTCGGACTGATGAAAGGTGATGCCGCCGAGGCTGCCGAGGCAGGTGCCTACGCACTGTTCTTCCCCTGCGGACTAGGTCACATGATGGGGTTGGACGTGCACGACATGGAAAACCTGGGCGAGCAATACGTAGGTTATGCTGAAGGACAGGCGAAGAGCCGTCAGTTCGGTTTTAAGTCATTACGGCTTGCACGGCCGCTGGAGCCGGGATTCGTGTTTACGGTAGAGCCGGGCATCTATTTCATTCCGGAGCTGATGGACAAGTGGCGTGCTGAGAAGCAGTTTACCGATTTCATCTGCTACGAGAAACTGGATGCGTGGCGAGACTTCACGGGCCTGCGCAATGAGCTGGACTATGTCATCACCAAGGACGGCGCCCGCCAGCTGGGAACCCTTCGCAAACCGATGACCATCGAGGAAGTGTATCAGGCCAAGGAGGCGGTGGAGCCGATTTGACAAACGGAATTGAAAGAAACGAGAATGGTGCGAGTGGAAAGACTGTCGTGCTGCAAAGACACCCGGATGGGGCGGGGCAGACGATACGGCATTCCACTCCTCAATAAACTTCCACATAAGAAACATTGAAAACGGGATGAATTATTCGATTAAATACCCTGAGAACGACGGTGGCATGAACGCCCGCATCAAACGGCTGCACCAGCAGAGTATCGACATGCCGACTACCCTGAGCATAGAGCGCGCACTCATCGAGACCGCCTTCTACCGCGAGAATTATGGCACCATGCCCATTGCCCTGCTGCGTGCCCGTAACTTCTATGAGATCTGCAAGAAGAAAACGCTCTACATCGGCGACGATGAGCTGATTGTGGGAGAGCGCGGACCACGGCCCAAGGCTGTCCCGACATTCCCTGAACTGACGTGCCACTCGGTGGAGGACCTGCACACGCTGAACGAGCGGGAGCTGCAGCGATATACCATCAGTCAGGAGGATATCGACACCTACGAGCGCGAGGTGATTCCCTACTGGAAGGGAAAGACGCAGCGTGAGCGCATCTTCAACCATGTGTCGAAGGAGTGGGAGGAGGCCTATCATGCAGGCGTGTTCACAGAGTTTATGGAACAACGGGCTGCCGGACATACCGCCATGGACGGAAAAATGTACCGGGAGGGACTTCTTGATGTGAAGAAACGCATTAGTGAAAGGTTGGCGCAGCTTGACTTTATCTACGACCCTGAAGCCACCGACAAGCAGCAGGAACTGGAGGCCATGGCCATCTCGTGCGACGCAGCTATCCTCTTTGCCGAGCGGCATGCAGAACTGGCGGAGCAGATGGCGGATAAACTGTCAGCCGAAATATCTGGGGAGACCGGCAATTCCGGAAAACTCCAGCGCATTCGTGAACTTCGCAAGATTGCCGATGTGTGCCGTTGGGTTCCTGCCCATGCGCCCCGTGACTTGTGGGAAGCTATTCAGATGTACTGGTTTGTGCATCTCGGAACAGTGACAGAACTGAACGGGTGGGACTCGATGAATCCCGGGCATATCGACCAGCATCTGTATCCGTTCTATCAGAAGGATCTGGCTGCCGGTACCCTCACCCGCGAAAAGGCAAAAGAGCTGATCAGTTGTCTGTGGATTAAGTTCAACAACCAGCCCGCTCCGCCAAAGGTGGGCGTCACTGCACTGGAGTCGGGAACGTATAACGATTTTACGAATATCAATATCGGTGGCGTGGACCGTGAGGGGAAGAATGCCGTGAACGACCTTTCGTACATGATTCTCGAGATTCAGGAAGAGCTGCACGAGTTGCAGCCGGGCCTGAGTATCCATATTGCGGAAGAGACACCCGACCAGTTCCTGCTCGAGGGAATCCGCGTGATTCGACAGGGACATGGCTATCCGTCGGTGTTCAATCCCGACACCTATGTGCGCGAACTGGTGCGCGAGGGCAAGTCGTTGGAGGATGCGCGCGAGGGAGGCTGCTCGGGATGTATCGAGGTGGGTGCATTCGGTAAGGAAGCCTATTTGCTGACGGGCTATCTGAACACCCCGAAAATACTGGAGATAACGCTCAACAACGGCATAGACCCCGAGACCGGCAAAAGACTGGGACTGCTGACCGGTGACGCGTGCCAGTTTGAGTCGTTCGATGAACTGTATGAGGCATGGCGGCAGCAGATGACGTATTTCGTTAACCTGAAACTGTCGGTAAACAATTACATTGAGCGCATGTTCTCGCTCTATGCTCCTGCCACCTTCCTGAGCCTCTACATAGATGATTGTATCGAGAAGGGAAAGGACTATTATAGCGGTGGCGCGCGTTATAACACGACCTACATCCAGTGTACGGGTCTGGGAACGATTACCGACTGCTTTGCCGTGCTGAAGAAACACGTGTTCGAGGACCATCGCTATACAATGCAGCAGGTGCTCAACGCCTGCTCACGCAACTGGGGACAGGAAGTCTCTGCCCAGTCGCCGTCCGGCAATACCGCAGGCGGCATTCTGCCAACTGCTGCTGACCTGGAGAAGATGCGCCAGTATATTCGCAACCACACACCGTTCTTCGGAAACGACAATGAGTATGCCGACCGGATTGCCGTCCGTGTGTACGATGATTTGGTGCAGGCCATAGAGCAGCGTCCTAACACGCGGGGCGGAAAGACCTATTTGAATATGCTCAGTACGACGTGCCACAATTACTTTGGTTCGGTATGTGGCGCAACACCGAACGGGCGCTTTGCACATTTTGCCATCAGCGACGGCACATCGCCTTCACACGGTTCCGACACAAACGGTCCTACCGCCGTCATCAAGTCGTTAGGCAAACTCGACCAGACCAAGAGTGGAGGCACACTGCTCAACATGCGCATGGTGCCGGCCCTGCTTAGAAACGAGGAAGACCAGCGGAAACTGGCGAGTCTGATTCGTACTTACTTCAAGTTCGGTGGCCACCATATCCAGTTCAATATCATCGATACGGAAACGTTGCGAGATGCCCAGAAGCATCCCGATGAGTATAAGGACTTGCTGGTGCGCGTGGCGGGTTACTCCGACTATTTCAACGATATGACGGAGCAGCTGCAAAACGAGATTATCGCCCGGACGGAAAACAACGAGATGTAAATGGCGCTTATATTTGACATCAAACGCTATGCCATCCACGATGGACCGGGCATCCGGACAACCCTTTTCATGAAGGGCTGTCCGTTGCGTTGTGTGTGGTGCCATAATCCGGAAGGGTGGACGTCTCAGAGGCAGCGGCTCTATAAGCGGTCCAAGTGCTTAGGTTGCCGCAGTTGTGTGGAGGCTTGTCCGCAGCATGCGCTTGAGATGACGGCTGAAGGTATTCGTCCGACAGCCAATGAGTGCCTGCTTTGTGGGAAATGTGTGGAGGAATGTCCGACCACGGCTTTGGAAATGTGCGGCAAGGAGTGGTCCCTGGACGCATTGATGAACGAGGTGGAGAAAGAGCGTGCCGTGATGGAGGAGAGTCATGGCGGAGTCACCTTATGTGGTGGTGAGCCGTTGATGCATGAGCATTACACCTTGCAGCTACTGCATGAGTTTGGACGGCGCGGGTTCCATCGTGCGGTTGACACATCGCTCTACGCCTCTGCCGAAACCGTCGGTCGCATAGCTGCCGAATGTGAACTGTTTTTGGTCGACATCAAGCTGATGGACAACGACAAGCACATGCGCTATACGGGTGTGTCGAATGAGGTCATCCTGCGAAACGTGAGGCAACTAGCCATGGCAGGACATGACTTTTTCGTGCGTATTCCTTTGATAGAGGGTGTGAATGCTGATGAGCAGAACATAGAGGCTACCGCAGCCTTCCTGGCATCTCTTCCATGGGCGAGGAAGACAGTAAACCTGTTGCCATATCACGATGTGGGGAAAGACAAACATCGTAGGATGTGGGGCTGTTACAACCTCCAAGGCTTCGCTATGTCAACCCCGTCGGCTGAAACCCAGCAGAGATGTGTCGCTCAGTTCGCCGCTCACGGTATCAAGGCCACACTTGGCGGATAGCCATTCGGCTTCTGCCTGAGGTATCAGACTACATGAATAATATGATCATGAGTCATTCAACATAAGACTACATTTATAACTTAAACAATACACTTATATGAACATAGTTAACCAACGATTGGAAGACCTGCGCGAGGTGATGCGGCGCGAGCATCTCTCTGCTTTTATCTTCCCAAGCACCGACCCCCATCAAGGAGAGTATATTCCCGACCATTGGAAAGGACGTGAGTTTATTTCCGGCTTCAACGGTTCTGCTGGAACAGCCGTAGTCACCATGACATCGGCAGCCTTGTGGACCGATTCCCGCTATTTCATTGCCGCTGAGCAACAGTTGAGAGACACTGAGTTCCAGTTAATGAAACTGAAAATGCCTGGCACGCCAACCATTCCGCAATGGTTGGGCAGCGAGCTGCGTAATGTCAGAAGTCCTGAAGTGGGACTCGACGGCATGGTGAACTCTGTCAGCGAGGTGAAGGAACTGATTGCCGAGTTGCGCAAGGAGGGAGGTATCACCCTGCGCACGAACCTCGACCCGCTGGCTCTGATATGGAAGGACCGTCCTGCTATTCCCAGCAACAAAGTGGAGATATTTCCGTTGGAACGTGCCGGTGAGACCGCTCACGACAAGATTGCCCGCATCCGCCGTGCATTGCGTGAGCAGCATGCCGACGGAATGCTCATGACGGCACTCGACGATATTGCGTGGACACTCAACCTGCGTGGTACCGACGTGCATTGCAATCCCGTGTTCGTCAGCTATCTGCTCTTGTCGTCGAAAGATGTTACGTTGTTCATCGACCCCGATAAGCTTACTCCGGAGGTCTCTGCCTATCTGAAGTCAGAAGGCATCCGTGTTGACAGTTACGACAACGTACGAAAAGGACTCAAAGACTATTTTGAGTATACCATTCTGCTCGATCCCAACGAGGTCAACTATACACTTTATGAGACTGTCCAGGCTTCCAAACTCAAGGCACAAGGCTCTCTTTCCGTCATCGAGGCCGAGTCGCCTGTGAAACGAATGAAGACAGTCAAGAATGCTACTGAAATCAAGGGTTTTAGACAGGCGATGCTTCGCGACGGCATCGCTATGGTCAGATTCCTCTGCTGGCTGAAGCCCGCTGTCGCGCTAGGCGGACAGACAGAGATAACTGCCGACCAGAAACTGACCGCACTCCGGGCAGAGCAACCCTTGTTCCGCGGTATCTCGTTCGACACCATTGCCGGCTATCAGGAGCATGGGGCCATCGTACACTATGAGGCGACTCCCGAGACCGATATCCCGTTGCGGCCAGAGGGACTGCTCCTCCTC
>JAEEGI010007903.1_pt1 | contig 23674 bp, 17 predicted proteins | sample 8958751 | NCBI WGS metagenome assembly JAEEGI01 (sample SAMN16246545, study PRJNA631951) | gut metagenome | biome: gut microbiome; feature: rumen; material: KS-attached | host: Bos | place: Iran: Karaj | collected 2018-10 | reverse complement strand
ATCTTCTTTAATGCATAGATCATCAGCCCGATCGGAACTCCGATTGATACTATAAGACTAAAGCACATTCCTAAAATTGATAATGTCGATACTGTTCCCATGTCTATCCTCCTATAAGCCTTTCTATTCTTTTAAGAAAAAATGTATTCCAAAATCAAATTTACATTTCTTAATTAGATTTTGCATTCCTAAATTAGATTTTGTATTTCTGAATTAGATTTGCATTACTTATCAGATTACATATTTTTCTTATAAGAACTGCGGCTTTTTTATTAAGACTTGGCCTTGCCTTTACTTGAAATATAAACCTTCCACAAGGTGGAAGGTCAATACTTTTTTGGAAAATATATAAAAAATTTCTGTTTAATAAAAAACGACTTAATAAAGTATAAATTAAGGGACAGTTCCAATGACTTTGACTTCCTGTCATTTAAACTGTCCCAATAATCTTTTTTTGAATATCTTTTTTTAATATCAGTCTGATTCGATCAATACAAATTCAGCACTAAACTTTCCGGGTTCTGTTCCGCCCCAAGGCGAAAAATCAAACTCTTTGTCTGAGATACCTTCAACAGTTATGATATAGGTCTCATCATCTTTTTTCTTAATAGTAACATTATAGGTCTCAGGATCAGATGTCCAATTCTCTTCACATTCCATAGTCTCTTCACTCTCTCCATCCCATGGTATGCTCAGAGACAATGATGCCGGTGAATCGTTATCTACAAAGAAGCTGAAATAACTTCCCATATAATAAGCCGGACTAAAATTCACATAAGCATCACCATATTGATATTGGAAATCCTGAGTCCATATGGAGTCATCTTTTATTCCGTTAAAAGCTTCTGCGCCGCCGACATTATAAAGTACATAGTAGTCAACAGGAAGTCTTTCTATGCTTTCCATCCTTACATCTACCCAAGATCGGCATTCCTCTGTCATGGCAGAAAGTGATGCTCCGGGAAGGTATATCATAAACTCGTCTGCATCTTCAAATCCATAAGGATCTGTATATATATATCTGGTTTCGTCTTCTATTACAGTTGTTCCAATCTTGTCAGCATCTGTGAGGGTGAGATCTAAGAGCTTTGTAGTATATATATACTCATCATCCGTAGGCTGCGGCACATCGAACTTACCTGTGAAGTTGCAGACATATACCGTACCATATTGATATCCTTCTCCTGTATCTCCCATATCTGAGTCGTGATAGGATCCCTCAAAAGATCCGTCTTCAGATATGATAATATCTGTCCCCCAGCCGCCTGCTCCGCTGGAGAAATAGAAATAATCAGGCATTATAGCAAAGATATTTTCGTCTTCCGCAGCGGAACCTGCCTTACTGTCTTTGTTATCTTTACTATCTTTGTTATCTTTACTATCTTTGCTATTCTTATCTGCTTTGCCTGTACCATCTTCATTATCTGTAGATGACGCAACTAAAGACGTAGATGTCAGCGAAGATTTAGAATCATCTGTTTCACTTTCATTATGTTCATCCGCATCTGTTACGGATTCAGTATCTTGAGACTGTTCTTCACTGGATGTATCTACATCCTGGCTATTTCCATCATTTTTATCACCAAGAGATATGTCAGTACAGCCTGTTATCAAAAATGTGCATAATAAAAGTGATAATATTTTTTTACTTAATCTTGTATGATTTGATCTTTTTTCCATAATTATTTAACCTCATACCGCTTGCAAACAGATACATTATCGATATTTCGTTTACTTCATTAAAAATATTACTACTGTTATCGATACCGTGTCAATTTTAATCCAAAACGGCTTAAGCATCCAGTAAATCACGTACTACTAAGCTCCGAGAAATCTACCCCTTTATCCGTTGTTACACCTACATACATCTTGTCAGTTGATCGCCCTGTTGAAAAGTAGTGATCTACCACAAACTTTGCAGTAAATGGCATAGGCAGATCTGATACCTCATCAATCGGAAACCATTTGCTTATTCCCTCATTAGATTTAAGCTCATCATCAAAATCATCTTTCAATTTGGCAAAAAAATAGTAGTTCTGCCTTATCTCATCCTTGGTATATCTAAGCGTAACATATCTAAGAGTAAGCCCTTCGATATCATCCTCTTTTAGCCCAAGTTCCTCTCCCATCTCTCTTATAATACAAGCCTCAGGATCATTAAGCTCATTCTCCTCAAAGTGTCCGCCAGCCGATCCGGTCCACACATCATTAACAACTCTCCCGCCCTGTCTATATAAAAGGAGTACCTTATCACCTTTCAATAAATATATAGCTGTCATATTCCTCAATTTGCCGTTCACAATCCCGCCTCCTCTATTTTTTATATGCATTAAATACTTTTAATATACTAACACATTATAGATATTATAACTATTACTTCTATGCATAGTCCGCACGCGAGAATCTTCTTAACCTCAACTACGAAATCTTATTTCTAAATTCATTTGGTGACAGGCCGTTAATTTTCTTGAATACTTTTGAAAAGTGGTTGACTTCGCCAAAGCCTACCATATCTGCTACATCAGCTATTCTATAGGATGGATTTTTCAAAAGCTCCTGTGCTTTACGCACCCTGATACCATTTAAAAGTTCCGAGAAATTCTGCCCCGTCTCCTTATTAAGAAGCTTACTAAGATGCCACTGACTCACATATATTTTCTCCGATACTTCTGCCAGCATGAGCTTTTCATTATAATGCTCGCCCATATATTCAAGGGCTTTCCTTACTATAAAGTTACCTGCTGCCTCTTCATGAGTTTCCTTTTCATTCCATGAATCTTCACTAACCGGCTTCTCACTATCCTTGTTCTCATTAAGCCTGCCTCCATCTTCCGGGTTCGAATTCTCATGAATTCTACTAACCATAAAGGCAATAGCTTCTTCTATCTCGTCCATATTGGAAGGCTTTAACAGAAAGCGGCATACCCCCAGATTTATAGCCGTCTTGGCATACTCAAAGTCTCTAAATCCTGTCAGAACTGCTATCTGCATATCACTATACTCTGACTTAAGTGCCGCCACCATGCTAAGTCCGTCCATCTCCGGCATACATATATCCAGAAAGATAATATCAGGCCTATGCTCAATTATTAGTTGTCTTCCCTCTACGCCGTTATAGGCGCAAGCTACGACTTCGCAGCCGAATTTATCCCAGGCAACGCTCCTTCTTAGACCTTCTACTATTATAGGCTCATCATCTATTATCATAACTTTATGCATATCTTAGCTGCTACTCCTTTTTCTGAATATAAAAGCACGTATCCATGTTTTCAAATACTATTTATATATGCCAGTTGAGAAGACAATCAATCCATCAACCTTTTTATCAAATATTAAGACGATCATTCAATCAGCCCTTCTTCCGGATCTTGGCATGATCATCCTGAACTGCAGCTTGTCTTCATCTATGAGATGGACTGACAGACCGTACCCCTGCCCGAAGATAAGCTCGATTCTCTTATTAACGTTATATATACCTATAGAAGTGTGTACACCGGGTACACTTTTATTGAGCTTCTCTTCGCCGGTGATGATTCTCTCTATCCTGTCTATATCCTGAGAAGTCATCTTCTTGCCGCTGTTAATGACATCTATGATCAGTTTTTGGTCCTCTTCGAAGATGTTGAGCCAGATAGTTCCATGGCTTACGCTCTCGACGCCGTGCTTGATGGCATTTTCAAGTATAGGCTGCAGGATAAGCTGTGGGACAAGGGCGTTTGTAAGATTCGTGTCTACAAGCTTCTCTACTTCCAGCCTGTCACCAAATCTCATAGACATGATATACAGGAATGCATCTGCACATTTTATCTCATCAGAGAGCCGTACCAGCATGTCATTGTCCCTGTTTATACCGGAAGCAAGCACCGTTCCAAGAGATTCTATCATCTTGCACACTTCCGTATCACCATTCATCCTGGCCTGCCAGTTCATCATCTCAAGAGTATTATTGAGAAAATGAGGATTGATCTGCGCCTGAAGCGCCGCTATCTGCGCATCCTTGGTTGCCATCTTCTGGATGTACTTGGAGTTTTTGTTCATATAATAATATGTCAGCACCATGACAGGGATCATGGCAAGGACTGATACTATAACGATCAGATTGACTCTGGTAATCTCATAGTAGAGATCCTTCATATCTTTAATATAATAAAAATCAAGTTCGTAACTGTCTTCCAAAGCGCTGTATCTGTATCCGGCATATCCCCTTTGAAGAGTCCTTGGCATAGCCCTGTTTCCGGCATCATCCGCCCCGTTCCTTACCGCATTAAGAGCATCCATCTTGATATCAGGAATCGTCTCATCACCATAATAAGTCAGAAAGCTCCCCGACTTACCTACTTCCACGAAGATATTCTCCATCTCATCAAGAGGTATATCCTTGAACAGTGCATCCGTCTTAAGCCCTATAACCACCGCCCCGTAACTAATATCATATATTGAGAAAAAAAGATTCTGCACAAGATACATACGACCGTCTATTATAGCTACCTGGGTCTTTTTTTCCTTACCTTGTATCAAAGTCTTGAGATTGCCATCAACCTTGGCAATATAATCATCTTTTGGATAATCCTGCTCTCCTGAATAAACTAAAGGTTCATCCACAGTGTTAAGATAAAAGGCTGTAAGCGTAAACTGATCATCTGTAGCGAATTTGCTCACAACCTGCAGATGGATCCAGGTAAGATAATCATCAATGCTCATCTCCCCTGTCTGAACCTTCCTGTAGTTGGTCCTCCACTCTTCACTGGTTGTCTGGCGCCTTATCCTGTACGCAGCCTCATCTATATGTGACTTCATCAGAACCCCTGATACATCCACAGCATTCATAACTTCACTCTCTGTCCTGTCAATATATGCGTTCTGATACTGATTAAATATGAATGACAACAATACCGCTATTGGAATCATCCATGATATTACAAATAATAAGAATAATGTTTTGGACTTCAAGCACTACTCCCCCCGGATAAAAGCTAATGTAGAGATTTGAATTATATCACGATAAGGTAAACTAAAAAATCGCTTATAAGTATCCTATAGTAAACACCTTTAAAAATGACTTATCAGAGTTTCTGGTGCTGCCAAAATGTTTTTTCTTAAGTCGTTTACTAAATAAAGCTTATTTTTGGACCAATCAAGCGCACTTACCCCGGTACCTGCTACAGTACCGGGGAGTGCTGGGTTAAAAAGGGATATATGGGTTAAAATGAAAAATTTTGGTTCGAATTGGTATAAGACAAAGTACTAATTCTTTTTTTAATGGAACATGACATACTTTATCTAACTTCTTTTTCTAACCACTTTATTTAACAACTACAAATGACTGAGGCAAAAGAGTAAGCTTATCTCCCAAAGTTGCACTACCTATGCTGTAGATCACGTCCCCCTCTACCTTTATATCTGCTGCCTTCTCCTTACAGGAAGGATTGACCGCTATTGTAAGACCGCCTCTTCTATATACAAAAGGGCTGTCCTTGCCAGAGCAGATAACTTCAAAGCTTGCATCCGCCTGAAGGTCCTCTTCTCTATGCCTTAGAGCCAGAAGATTTCTTACTGTATTAAGCAAAGAATTCTTATCAGCTTCCTGAGCTTCTACTGTAGGAGCATCACCCGCTTCATCAACCGGAAGATATAGACTATCCTTGCAGCCTTCTGAGAATCCAAGGTTCTTGCCACTATTCCACTGCATAGGTGTACGGGCACCTGTCCTGAAATAGCCGCCTTCTTTGGTCTTGAGTTCAAGATATCTCATACCGATCTCATCGCCGTAGTACAAAAATGGAACACCTGGCATTGTAAAAAGGAATGCATAAGCAATCTTTAGCTCGTCAGGTTCCAAGGTGTATCTTGGTCTATTGGTATCGTGATTACAGGTCAGCATTGATATATATCCAATATCCCTGGTATCCTCATACCACTTGACGTACTCATCAAGGAATCTGTTAATATCTCCGTCACTGTCTTTTTTGAAAAAAGAATTATCTTCTTTGGACTTATCATTAACAAAATAATCTCTCATAAGAGTAGAATATCCGTTGCCCGGCATATTCAGATAAAAGTCCATATCAAAACCGGCCCTTAGCGCAATAGGCGGATTGCTCCACTCAGCAACCATTGCAGCTTCCGGATACTCTTCATCAAGCATCTTCCTGATATCAAGCCACACAGCACTTGTACCTGTCTGCTTATCATCATCATGCTTGACAAGAGAGCCGGCCATATCAACTCTGAAGCCGTCGCATCCGTGATCCAGCCAGAATCTCATGATGTCTTTGATAGCCTCCCTGGTTGCAAGACAGTCAGGATGGTCTATAGGAAGCTGCCAAGGCTCTGTAGGATTAAGAAATCCATAGTTAAGGGCAGGCTGACATTTGAAGAAGTTAAGAGCATAGGTTCCGCTCCTTTCACTCTCTCCTCCTATATAGTTAAGATCTGCAGTCTTTGCAAAACAAAAATCTGACCAGATATATCTGTTACTGAATTCATTGGTCTCATCCTTCTGACTTTGCCTAAACCACTCATGCTCCTCTGAAGTATGCCCCGGCACGAGGTCCAGAAGGACTTTGATACCTCTTTTGTGAGCTTCACCAAAGAGTCTGTACAGATCGTTATTGCAGCCATATCTAGGTGCAACCTTCTTATAATTTCTTACATCATATCCCGCATCTGCAAAGGGCGAATCAAAGCAAGGATTGATCCACAGGGCGTTGCAACCAAGTGACTTAATATAATCAAGCTTTTCAATGATTCCATTAAAATCTCCGATTCCGTCCCCGTTGGTATCATAGAACGACTGAGGATAGATTTCATAAAAAACTGTGTCTTTTAACCATGTAGCAGCCATATCTTTTATATTCCTTTCATTGAAAAAATATTTATGATCGTTTTCCTAAAGGGTTATAACAATATACACATCTTTCGCCTCCAAGATCTGTCTTAGAAGGCCTGCCCTGTCTGCACTTGTCAGTAGCATAGGGACATCTTGGCGCGAATTTGCAGCAGGTAAGTGCGTACTCTTTTTCCTCCATATCAGGCATCACGAATTCCTGATTCCATTTGTCTCCAACTCTTGGAACTGCCTCCATAAGAAGCTGGGTATAAGGATGAGCCGGATTGTCCATAAGCTCCTTGGCAGGACCGTATTCGATAAGGCCTCCGCGGTAGAGAGTTGCTATATAGTCAGATACATAATAGGCTGTGGACAGGTCATGAGTTATGTATATAAATGATATATTGTACTTGTCCTTTAACTCTTTGAAGAGATTAACGATATTCATCTTCATTGAAGCATCGATCGCTGCAACCGGTTCGTCTGCTATTATGAGCCTTGGCCTTGTGATAAGGGCTCTTGCTATGGACACTCTCTGAAGCTCTCCTCCGGAGAACTGAGCTGTATACTTGCCTTTTACAACATCAAGGGACAGTCCTACGCTTTTTAGTGCTTCGTCAGCTCTTTGCTCAGCCTCGGCCTGATCCTTGGCTATGCCAAGCCTTAGCGCTGTATTATACAGATAAGTATCTACTGCCTTCCTTGGAGAAAAAGACTCATAGGGATTTTGAAATATAGGTTGTACATCAAGTTTGAACTGCTTTGGGTCATTTCCTTTCTTATCATGGTATGATCTGCCATTTAAGATAATGTCGCCTCCATCAGGCGTATGGAGTTTTAATATCATCTTACAAAGAGTAGACTTGCCGCAGCCGGACTCTCCAACTACAGACAGTATCACGGGCTTATCTGCAGATATCGACAGCGACACATTGTCTACGGCTGTCATCTTCTTGCCTCGCAGCATTCCGCCTATCCTGAAGTTCTTGGTAACATTCTTTACTTCCAGTAAATATTTATCAGCCATTGGCGATACTGCCTCCTTCCTTCAAAAGATGACAAGCTGCATATCTTCCAGGTTTTATCTCCCTAAATGAAGGAACCATTACTTTGCACCTGTCTGTAGCATAGGGACAACGGGGAGCAAATCTGCATCCTTTAGGCGGATTCTTAAGTTCTGGCGGACGTCCCGGGATTCCTACTTTGGCGCTCTTGTCACCAACTCTTGGAAGAGCATTGACAAGCATTGCTGTATACGGATGTATGGGGTCTTTGAAGATGTCCTCAGTAGCTCCTAGTTCTACCATACTTCCTGAATACATGATTCCCATTCTGTCAGTTATCTGATAGTGAACTCCCATGTCATGACTTACTATTACCATGGTGTTTTTTAGCTGCTTCTGAAGCCTTGTGAGCATCATAAGGATTCCCCTTTGAACTACAACATCAAGGGCCGTTGTAGGCTCATCAGCAAGTACTACTCCAGGAGACATGAAGGTTGCAAGCGCTATAATGACGCGTTGTCTCATTCCTCCTGAGAGCTGGAAAGGATATGCCTCTAATATGTCAGGAGACAGACTCAACTCTTCAAGGTAGCTTGCGACTCTTTTAAGAGTCTGTTCCTTGGTCTCCATCTTCCTGTCTTCTTTTGGTATAGAATCAAGGAACTGCTTCTTTAATCTTGTGATAGGATCAAGTACGGATTGGGCAGCCTGAGGAACATATGCTATGTTGTTCCACCAGGTCTTTTTGATCTGTCCGGATTCGTATGAGTACTCTTTATCTTTTTTGACACCGGATATGACTATCCTGCCTTTATCTATTACAAGAGGCCACTCGATTATGTCGTAGAGGGTCTTAAGTAGTGTTGTCTTGCCACAGCCCGACTCTCCCGCTATTCCGAAGATCTCGTTGTCGCCTATTGTAAAGTTCAGGTCATTAAGTACATGTATATCCCCATCGATCGTCTTGTAGGAAGTAGACAGATTCTCAACTTTGATCATAATTAACCTCATGTTCATTTAATCTGTTGTCTGATATTGTCAAAATAAACTATTTTTATTTTTAATCTCATGTCGCAAGACAGGCGAGCGGCTGATGTTTCAAATTGATAGAGTTTGTGGCATCAATTTGGGTTTGAAAATGGAACATTTTAACCTTTACCTGCCACGCTTCATTGCCAGATAATCGTTATAACCTGTTATGAGTAAAAAGAGTCCTATGAACATCACAACTGTTGCTACGATCGGAGATCCTATCCAGAGCCACTGCCTGTTGAAGATGGCATTGCGCTCTCTTGCCCACTGGATCATGTTGCCAAGTGATACCAGATTGGCAGGTGATAAGCCAAGAACTGCAAGTGAAGATTCTGAGGCGATAGCGCTTAGGGTTGCATTCATGAAGTTGGACAGCGACCAGGTAAGTGCAAATGGAAGTATCTCTGTCACTACTATCTGAACTGTACTTTCTCCTGAGAATCTGGCTGTCTGGATGAAGTCTCTTTCTTTTAACGTAAGAGCCATAGACCTTATCTGTCTGCTGGGCCATGCCCATGCGAACATTGCAAGTACAAGTGCTATCAGGATGACTGTTGAAGTTCCTTTCATAAGAGATGTCATGAGGATCAGGATAGGAAGTGAAGGGATTACTACGAAGGTATCTGTGATGACCATCAGTATCCTGTCAAGAACACCTCCTGCAAATCCTGACAAGAGCCCTACGAATACTCCAACAACAGTTCCTATAGTCGCAACTATGATACCTATTACAAGTGAATTGTGAATAGCTTCTATAAGGAGCCATAACACGTCCTGTCCCATGGATGTGGTTCCAAGGATGTGCTGGGCGCTTGAACCAAGTTTTGGCTCATATGTATTGAACACAAAAGGGTCATTATGGGGGATCAGATATACTACAAAACCTATGATCAGGAATATCGCTGTTATGACCATACCTGTTCGAAGGGCCAAATTCGCATTTTTCCATAATTTCTTCATAATACGCGCCCTCCTATGAATATCTGATTCGAGGATCTATGAAAGGATATACCAGATCCACGATAAGTGTTGCAGTTGCGATAGCTACGATCGAGATTGTGATACATCCCAGTATCATGTTGTAATCAGACTGAAGTATTGCCTTCTGGATCAGGGTTCCTACGCCCGGATAACCGAAGATGATCTCAGTCATGATCGAACCCCCAAAGACTCCTCCAAGGCTCATAGCCAGTGCTGTGACCTGAGTTAATATGGAGTTCTTAAGAACATACTTGGTTCCTATGACTCCTTCTGAAAGTCCTCTGTACCTTGCATAGAGGACGTAGTCTTCTTCTGAAGTTGTAGCTGCCAGAGATTTCATCGAGATGATCCACCATCCTGTTCCTACAAGTAGAAGCGACGCTGCAGGTAGGATTGAGGACTTTATTAGTGATGACATGAATACTCCAAATCCCTGAAAGCTGTTTATAGTAGTTGTAAGAGGAAACCATCCCAATATGTAGGCAAAAAAGATCTGGAGTGTAAGCGCTACAATGAAGTATGGGATTGGATATATGCAGATTGCTACTGCCTCGAGAATTTTCGATGATTTTTTGTTTTTTCTAAATCCTGCGAGCAGTCCTATGAAGTTACCTATGAACCATGCAAGAAGTGTTGCTGTCATGGATAGTCCAACAGTATAAGGCAGATATGTTGATATGATGTTGCCTGCCGGCTCCGGATAACTCATGAGAGATGGGCCGAAGTCAAAATGAAGGAGTCCTTTCCAAAGGAAAGTTGTATACTGCTCCATAAGTGTTCCTTCAAGTCCGAACTGAACCCGAAGGGACCTTCGAAGTGATTCCATCTGAACAGGATCCATGGATCCGGAGCGTGCTGATATCTGTCCTATCATGGATTCTACAGGATCAGACGGGAACATTCTTGGTATGAAGAAGATGAAGGTAACGCCGATCCATATGGTCAGCGCCCATGTAAGTAAACGTTTTAAGAAGTATGTTCTAAATTTCATGAAACCACCAACCTTTGACTTGATCTGTTATTTGGGGCAGTAATGTTTAGACCATGTCTACTGCCTGAGTTCTTATTCTCTTGCTTTAGGCAGCAGCTTCGGATTAACCTACTGCCTAAAGCCATGTTTCAGGTATTTAGGCAGTAGTATCCGACTTGCTCCACAAGACTTACTTCACAACACCAGATTTATTGACACCAGCTTTTTTGACACTGGATATCATTCACAGTACTGGCATTATCAGGCATGTCACTGTGGAGTAAACTCTACTAAGATGTACTTGAAGCAGCTCCACCACCACCATGGGCCATTGTATGCATTGTCAGCATTAGGATAGTTGCCCCAGTATATTGCATTAGTAGGAACAAACTTAACTCCTGAATGGAATGCTATAAAAGGCATCTCAGTGAACTGGACTTTAATGAACTCTGTTGCAAGTTCATAAGCTTCGTCAGAATCAGGTGAAACTTTTGCAAGCTCATGGATAATATCTGTAGCTTCTTTATTGTTCCATCTTGATCCCTGACCGGATCCAATCTCTCCAAGAGGAACGATGAGATCTGCATCCCAGCCGTTGATCTGAGAATAGATATCCTTGGTGATAAAGCCTGTAGGCCAGTAACCTGCTATTTCAAAGTTACCTGTTGCACCATTAGCATCCCAGGTTGCAGATGACTGGGAAGAAATGTTGCAGTTTAAACCGAACTTGGTAAGCTGATCATATGCTGCCTGAACACCACGGCCTGCCTGTGCTTCTGTATCTGCAAGATATGTAAGGTTGATCGTGAAAGGTTCGCCGTTAAAATACCAGCCATCATCTTTTTTCTCAAGACCAGCCTTAATGAGAAGCTTTGTTGCAGCTTCCGGGTCATACTTGATGCATCCCATGCCGAACATATCTTCAAGATATGCGTCATCACCTGTAATTCCGAGCTTTTCAGCCATACGGTTCTTGTATTCAGGATCCCAAGGTTTCACTGTTGTGCCATCTCCAAGATCAAGTTCGAAATCTTTGAGCCATCCTTCAAGGGGCTTACCATAAAGTTCCTGGAAAGCTGATGTGTTGCACAGTACGCCAAATGGTGATGATCTTCCGGCGCCGTCGAAGACGTTCATAGATATCTCATCAAAGTTCATGGCAAGTGCAATACCCCAGCGGAAGTCTGCACTGTCATATGGAGCACCCTGTCCCTGTGAGAATGCAAGTCCCTTAGAGCAAGGGTCATCACTTGTAGCATATGGGAATTCATTGTACCATGCAGAGATCTTGTCATTGGATTCCATCATTGTAGAGAGGATCTCAGGTGTAACTTCGCACAGGATGTCTACTTCATTCTGGATCATAGCCATCTGACGAGTTGTGTCATCGCCAAGATAACGGAACCATACATACTTGGCAGGACACTGCTTACCTGTAACAACACCTACTGTAGTATGTTCCCAGTCTTCGCGGCGTTCGTACAAGATCCATTTACCAAGAGGATCATAAGACTTGACTGTGTATGGACCTGCAACTACAGGATTCTCATCCTTGAATGTAGCGGGATCTTCTACCTGAGAATAGATATGTTCCGGAACGATTCGAAGGTCGTTGCCCCAGATAGTAACACCCATCTTAAGTGAAAGACGTGGGAAGGAATCCTTGGTCTTAATAACTACTGTGTAGTCATCAGTTGCTTCTACAGATTCAAAAATAGAATTGTAATAGTCACTTGCTCCAATACCAGGTGTGTTCATGATCATGTTGAATGTAAATGCTACATCCTTTGCAGTAAGATCTACACCATCTGACCACTTGATTCCCTGTCTTATCTTAACTGTATGCTCTGTGAAGTCTTCATTGGACTCTGGCATGCCTTCTGCAACTTCGCCGAACTGTTCACCTTTGGAAGTGTCCATCTCCCACATCATGGCAGACATGAGCTGGTGTATTCCAAATCCTGCCTGTGTTCCCTGCATGTAGGTGTTGAACTGTCCCGGAACATCTGTAGGTGTCTGTGTCTCTACTATGAGTGTCTCATTACGCGGTGTTCCAACTTCTGTCATCTCGCCGCTTGGAGCTGTCTGCTCAGTGTCACCGGAAGATGTAGTGCCAGTCTGACCCGCGGAAGTACCTGTGCTATCCCCTGTTCCTGAGGGAGCTGAACCTCCGCAAGCCATAAGAGAGAGGGTCATTACAGATGTGAGCAAAATAGAAACCAGTTTCTTTCTCATAAACTTGCATACCTCCTATATAGTCTTTTGATTTGCTGCGCAATGGATCGTCCCCTTATATTCCTCCTTCCCTTTTTTATTAATCCCTTGTCACAGGTTAAAATACCCTAAACCCAATATGTACTTCCAGGCATTCCTTTTTTACGTCCTGCAGAAAATGCCGGTCCTTTCGTGTTAAGCCTTGCTTTTGATAATTCTTATGGTCTTAACTTCAAAAGCCCTAAAATCAAGATCAAGGATTCCATTACCAAGGCATGTTACTTTTTCTAAATTTTCTTTATTTACAGTATTATTGATATCATCTCCTGCCTGTGAGGGCTCTTCTAAAACTGTTATCTCTTCTAACATGTTGCTCTCATATGCTTTCCCCTTAAAGCACGTTGTGATCCTGGCTTTAGTAGCTGCGCCTGCTGCCTCATATAGTCTTAGAATGATATCGCCGCTTCCATCTTCAGAAAGCTTGATCGTATCAAGGAATATGTTTTTCTTATCGATAGATGCAAGCGAGCAATGACTGTTATAAGATTTCAATATCTTAGTAAGCTTGCCAGTATCAGCTGCAGTATCAGCTTCAATAACATTTAGATTCTCATAACATCCCTCGCATGATGACTTTAGTACAGGTTCATATCCGTCAATGACTATAGGTCTGACATTAAGCTCATACCCTTCTCGTACAACATCGCTATCTATGAAGCTTCCTTCCCAGGCAGTAAATGCGTAAGTAAAGTGATGATGACCATTGTCTGCCCTCATCTCAGGAGAAGCTGCTGCTCTTAATAGCGTAAGTTCAAGAGAACTGCCATTCATACTGATTCCATACTTGCAGTCATTAAGTACTGCTGCCCCTCTTCCGCCATCGCAAAGTGCTGAGTATCTGTGATTGCAAACTTCAAATCTGTCCTTGTCATATGCACGTGACCTGTGAGTTGGACGCTTGACATATCCAAACTGCATCTCGTTGATACCTTCTGTAGCATGCACTGTTGTAGCGAATTCTGTCTTTAAAAGCCTGTGAAGCTCATTCCAATCTATATCTGTCTCAAACTCTATCCTGTCAGATTCCGCTGTAAGAGATATTATCTGCTCGTATGAAGAGTTACCGATCTGTCCTGTGATCTTAACTGCTGCTTTTAAGCCTTTGTCATAGATTATCTTGGCTTTGGTATCTCGTACCCCTTCTATCTCCTGCACTTTGTAATTAGAATCTATATCCCATGCATCAAAGAGTCTTGGAACATCCTTGTAGATATGGAACCTGTTAAGGATACTGCTTGCAAACTCGATATCAGAGCCTTTTAATATAAAGCTTGTTATCTCACCTTTTTGGTTAAGGACCGCTCTAATCTTTGAATTTTCAAGTATTATCATGTTTTCTTGAATACTTGCAGTGCTTTTATTTTTATATATAGAGTGATTATCTGAATCTTCACCTTCACTTTCATTTAAGACAGACTTTATGGTAACAGTTCCTAGTGGTGGAAGCTTTACAAGTGCCAGAACTTTATCTCCCTGAACCTGTACAGGTATGTCCGCACCATCCTTGAACCTTTCGGGAAGTTCAACAAGTCTTGTTGTTTCAAATGAAAGTGAGTTAAAGATTGTAACTGCATCTTCCCTTGGCTCGCACAAAGATACGATATGTCCTCTTGTTATGTCTGTAGTCTTATGTATAAGCTTCTCCATCCTCTCATTGGACTCAATATACATCCTCTGTATACCAGAGCCCGGGAGTATATCGTGAAACTGATGTAGGAGAAGTTCTTTCCAGCAGTCTCCTGCTTCTTTGATATCGTATGAATCTCCTTGCAAAGAAGCAAATACTCCCCATATCTCCATGTCCCTTAGGGCAAGTTCTGCTCGTCTGTTGTTATATTTAACTTTGGCCTGAGAAGTATAAGTCCCCCTGTGAGCTGAGAAGTATAGCTCTCCTGTATAGGTATTGACAGGGCCTCCGTCTTTTTCCATATCTTCAAAGAACTCTACAGGACCGGCGAGCTTTACCTTGGGAGCACCCTCGAGATTTTTTTGCCTCAAAGCGTATTCTATGTAATCTCTGCTGGGACCGCCGCCTCCATCGCCGTAGCCGTATGGAAGAAGGAATGCATCAAGGTCTCTTACCTGGCTTCGGCCCTTCCAGACTTCATCAAGCTGAGACGGGTCTGTTCTATAGGTGTAGCTGGTAGGAAGAAAAGCTGTGATCTTCGACCCATCCATGCCTTCCCAGTTAAAATAATGATATGGGAAAGTGTCACCTTCGTTGTAAGACCAGAAGATCTTCTGAGTCACAAGATACTTGACGCCGCATCCATTAAGAATCTGTGGGAGCGCCGCTGTGTATCCGAAAGTATCAGGGAGCCAGAGTACTATACTGTCTACTCCAAGCACTTCTTTGTAATACTGCTTGCCATATAGGAGCTGCCTTATAAGGGCTTCTCCACTGGCCATGTTGGTATCAGGTTCCACCCACATGGCACCTTCTGCTATCCACTGACCTTTCTTTATAGCTATTTGGATCCTTTCAAGAAGTTCAGGATAGTACTTCCTGCACATCTCATAGGCAGCAGGCTGACTCTGCAAATATTTATAATCCGGGTACTGCTCAATAAGACGAAGCTGGGCGGCAAAAGTTCTGGCTGTCTTCCTGTAGGTCTCTGCCATGGGCCAAAGCCACGCAAGATCAAGATGTGAATTACCGATCGCATAATAGGTTGGCATTGTGCTGCCATTAACTGCTGCAAGTGCCGGTTTCAAGGCTTCGCGAGCTTTGATATAAGTACTGCGTCTTTTTTCTCTATCCTGTTCAAAATCTACTATCAGGCTGAACTCTTCAAGGGCAGCAGCTATCTTAGATGCCCGTAGAGATGACTGATCCAGTGTTCTAAGAAGCTGTGACAGAGTATCCACGTCCATATAGAGCTGGTAAGCATCCTCATCCCAGATACCGTATGTACAAACTCCCAGCTGCCTTCTTGCGCCATCTGTAAGAGGATCCTGATATGATCCTGGAAGCACAGGTCCTGTTGCGCATCCGCCTGATGGCGCTTCCGGGTAAAAGTGCCCCGCATAAGTCTCCATGAGGATGTCGAACCTATCGCCCTCATGACCACAGGTAGTAAGCGCATTATCTTCTATATAATGATGCGGAACCCATACCCATTCTGCTCTGTGCGTTCCAAAGCTCTTACCATTTACAAAAAGTGTGCTCTCGCCGCCGGGGACAAGCTTCATCACAATCCGCTTGCCTTCAGCTTCTTTAGGAAGTATGACGCTTCCTCTAAACCAGCAATACTCCCATACTTTGCCCCAGGTATATCCCGGCTCTACCGGCTTAAATGAAAAACTTCCAAGATCATCAAATGGTAGCTCTTCCATAGTTCTTGCTGCTTCCCATTTAATCTCTCCAAGCGGCTCATAGAAATCATCTTTAAGTGTCCTGATCCAATGAGCTATCCTGTCTCTCCACTCCGAATGCATAACATTCATAGCATCGTCCTCCAAGCTATAGATCCTGTATCACAAAATCATTATCAAATAAAGAACACATTTATATAAAATAGGTTTTTTATTCAAAAGCTTTGGTAAGAAAATATATATATACAATTTATTTGTTTTATCTATAAAAAATATATAAAACTACTCATGTCATCTTCGCCATGAGATCACGCCTAGAACTGCCGCACTTACTATGACTACGTAACCTAGTGATGCAAAGGCGCTTCCTATTCCCAGAATATCTATTGTAGCGCCTCCTATAAGATTACCAAGGATGCTGGCTGCGCCTGCCTGAACTATATATAGTACGCTCTGACCTTCTGTCTCTTTTCCTATCCTGACATGTTCAAATATATATTCCATGCATACCAGATAGAAAACCATACCTGTAGGACCGTTCATCGACTGTGATACGATAAATGCAGGCAGTATTCCTGCCGAAGCTATAAGAAGTCTTGTACCCATCAGCACTGTTACAAAGCTGAGAAGTTTCAATCCTTTAGCCTTACTTGGCACATACTTAAATGCAAGAAGGATAGGAAGCTCGCTTAATGCCGAGATACTCTGGAGAAGTCCAACTCCGGATTCTCCCATTCCCACATCAGCTGCATATACTGTGATAAAACCGTTATAGAAACTCGCACCAAGCTGAAATACAAATGCAAGAAGCAGTACTATTATGATGGTGTTATCTTTGTATATCTTGGATATACGAATCCTACTATTGGTATGATCAGGTGCAATAGGTACTCTGTTCTCATGTTCCGGCAATCCTAAAAGCAGGACTGCCATTATCACATATGCTATCCCCGCTATGGCAAAAGACCTTTCTGGTCTTCCCTTAAGATACAATCCAAACAGATACACTGCGATGGCATATCCTATGGTTCCGCCCATCCTGATGATTGAAAAGTTGTGACCGTACCTTGCAGCATTTCTAAGTGCGATGGTATCTGTCAAAGGTATGATCGTGGTCGAGAATATTGCAAGAAGGGCTGATGCCAGGAAAAAGCTTGTAAAACTCGTCCCGATATAATACGCCTGCAGAGATATCGCTGCCCCTAGTACGATGATCAGCGCATACTTTTTGGCTTTGCCTGTTTCATCAACCCGCCTTGCCCATAAAGGTTGGATAAGAAGTGATGATATACTTGCCAGCATGCCCAGTATCCCGATCTGGGTTGATGTTATTCCATTTTGTCTGTAATAGAGATTTAGAAAAGGAATGTAGATCGCAGTTGCGATATACATGAATGAATTGATCAGAAACAGATGACCCCTTTTCATAGAATCCCCCAATTCTATATAGCTTTAGTAAATACCCCGTTAAATGTTTGTCCTTGTTCTGTATTAGTTCTGTCTTTATATATATATGCACTACATCTTCTATATACATGAACTGTATACGTTATATTTAAATCTCATACAATTCCTATAGACAGTTTCCCATTCCCCCACATCAAGTCTATAGGCTTTTCATCTGTATCTTGTTCGGTTTCTTTAATGTTAGCATCATTTTTTTGCCACTTGAATGAATTATATTGGCATTTAGTATAAATACTTGTCATGTTAATTTTTATATGTAGATTTCTCACTTACAAAACAGCTCCAAGGAATCGAGCCTGTATTGCAAGTGAGAAATATTAGCTTTATATACAAATGTATCCGGTAAAGTGATCTGCCACCTTACCGGATACATTTGATAATTGAACATTTTTAAAGTTCTTCTTGAACTATAGATAGGAGCCTTCTATCAAGTACTTCATCTGTATCGCAGCATTTAGGCTCATAGCTGCATTCATACACCGGAGCGCCTAAAAGTGTCTTGGCCCATGTGCAGGCAAGTGCATATCTTCCGTATAAGAAATGCATATGGAAGCCGTCTCTGCAGATAGACTTGCCGCCCTTAGATACATCAAACTCAGGATGCTTTCTGATATTCTGAATCACATCTCCGCAGGGAATAAGTCCTATGCCATGCTTTTGAGTTATTGCATAATAATTAGCTCTGGAGCGATTATACATATGAATTTGATCATTGTTGTATCTTATGAAACATCCATGATCACTGTCTATCTCGTATGCCCAGGTCTGCTGCATGAATATCTGCGCGTCCGGAACTTCTTTTTTCAAATAATCTATAAGAAGCCCTGTAAATGGCTCATAGGTATCGAGCCAGCCGCTATCATGACTAGCCTGCTGAGTTACGATATAATCCCATGGCTTTGAATGAAGGATCTCCTGGATGCTCACGTATCTGTCGGTCTCGATACCATTTTCCTGATACTGATATGCCTTCTCATTTCTTGTGATATTACTCCAATGGCGCTCCAACGAGCATCCTCCGATATAGAGATTAACAACATGAACATCTATATCCATACTCTGACATATATCATGCAGATAGGCTGTAGCGTCCCTTGAAAAACTATTCCCGATTGCAAGAATGTACTTCATATGACTCCTCCCGGTAAATTTATGAATTAAGGTCTCTAAGAATTCAGCTCTTTATGTATAAAGTTCTTTATGTATAAAGTTCTTTATGTATTCAGTTCCTTTATACATTCAGTTCTTTATTAATTCAGAGCTTTTTAATTAAGTTCTTCAAGTGCTTCGTTAAGCTCCTGTGTACCTTCAAGTACAAATCTTCCGTCCTTGATGATAGTCTTCTGATATCCGTTCTTACCGTATACTGTAATCTCTCCAAGCTCATTATAAGGAACAGTAATATCTGTATGGCAGCCAAAATATGCCTTCTCAGGATCGTCTTTTCTAAGAGAACTTACTTCGTTATCTCTTGCTATTATCTCTTTGCCGTCAGGATTGAATACTGCATGGTCTTCGCTATGTGAATAGCATGTATCACCAAATGCAAAGTGAGGTCCTGTCTTTTCTGCAATGAGGATTGGAAGCTTAGCCTGGATATCATGCTTAATGCCCATTACATATGCAACTGTGTTAGTTCCGATAGCAAACTCGCCCATAGCAAGGGTCTCATGATTATTCATGATCTCATCATCTACAAGCTTTTTGCCATCAGCAGGGTTTTCGAAATTACCGCATGAATAGTCTGTAACCATACCATCCTTAACTGTGAATGAAAGGTCAGTATATTTAAGACCGTTTATGAAGACTTCTTTGACATGAAGAAGTCCATTTGTTCCCTTAAGTACAGGAGATGTGAACACTTCACCAAGAGGAATATTCACGTCGTCAAGGCAGTTTTCGAAGTTAGTCTCCTTCTCGGGGTTCTTAAGCTCATGGAATGAAACTGTAAGCTCTGTCTTGTTGCCGTTCATACCCTTGATAACAGCATGATCACCAAGGTCAAGAGCATCGATAATAGCCTGCTGGATCTTCTGATATTTTTCTCTGGGAAGAGTATTGACCTTAACTGTATCTGCGAATATCTGCTCGAACTTATCACCAATCTCAGGAACAGGATAAGCTATTATTGCAAAGCTTCTCTCTTCGCCTGGAAGGAACTGTGTACGAAGAAGTGCGGCTTTGTTTATAAGTGATGCATAAAGAGGTCTTTGTTTTTCATCAAATGCAGGTGCTTCCTTCTTTCTGACAGGTTCAAAGTCTCTCTCTCCAAAGATTTCGATGGCAGCAGGTCCGCCGTGGGATCTAACCTTGTCTTTGATGCTCTCATAAGCCTTGCGGAAAGCAGAAAGATATGTATCAACGAAAGCTTCATCAAGGTAAAGTGCCATATCCTGTTTGTGATCAAAATCGCTCTGCTTGTTCTCAGCTCCTGACGTTACGAGGAATGTGCTTGCAAGTCCCATTTCTTTAAACTGCTCGGCAGCAGTCTTTACCATCTTTTCAAATCCAACGTTATAGTAGATGCAAACTGACTTTTTCTTGTCAAAATCAACTCCCATTACTTCAAAACCCTTGCGGTAACCCTTAGTAAGGGTGCCAGCCATGGCTATGAGATCTTCTTCAGGAAGAGAATCGATGAATTTAGCAGTTCTTACCTCATTATCAGAAACAGGAAGGCCGTATAGATACAGGAATCTGTAATCGCCGGGCTTAACCTTATTTAAGATTTCTGTAACCTTATGATTATCAGGATCATACTGTCTATGGATTGCTTCCATAGCGATAAGATCAATGTACTTGGTCTGATGATCTTTAATAGCCTTCTTCCATGCGTCTACATCTGCGCCTTCTTTATAAAGGTTGTAGATCTCAAGGAAAAGCTCTATAGCTATTACATATCTCTCTTTCTTGTTATTAAAGATGTGTGTATTTCCAAATACAAGCTTTTCTGCAAGTAAAGCGATGATCTGGCCCTTATCTCCATACACATTTGCTGCCTTAGTAGGATTTACAAAAGAGTCCTCATAGTTTGCCTCAAGCTTCCAGTTATAAAGCTCATCATTATTTGCCTTCATTGCAGCTTCATCAAGTTCATAAAATGATCCATCTGTAAGCTTATCATATGTTTCAAGCTGAAGAGTTACAAGCTTTGCTGCCTGGGCAAAAAAGCTGTCTTCCTTCTCAGATGTGAGAATTCCGGCTATTTCGTCCTTGACCTTAGTAAGGCGGTCGTTAAGTTCTTTGATATCTGCTTCGTTATTCATTTTCTTTATCCGCTAATGCCTTGTCCTTTCATTTATTATTTACTAAATTTCCCACTTGGACTGCCTGCCCCTGTTAAGTCTTTGGGGATACCATCCCGTCCAAGTGGAAAGTTTTAGTTATTTAAATTCATCATGTATATCTAACATCACATTAGACAATGATAACACAATAGCGTTTTAAATAACAGCAGCCCCTTCAATATTTTATAAATAATTTAGGCATAAAAATATAGGGGACTGATAATTCAATCCCCTATCTATGCAATATTATAAAAATAATTCCGTGAATTCTTTTCTTCCGGGAACCCAGGCTTTTTCATATATGCTTCTGAAGTGGTTCTTGACTGTCTGTTCTGAAATTCCAAGCATATATGCTATTCTTCGATTAGTAAGACCTGATACCTTCAGATACCCAAGTTCAAGTTCTCTTCTTGTAAGCCCAAATCCTCCTGCAATCTGAAGATATCGTTCTTTGGAAATATCATGATCATTCATCTTCAAGATCCATTTCTTCATTCATCTTGCGCTCAGCATTTAGTCTAAGCGGCAAAAGGAAAAACTCGATAATAACAGCATATAGTCCCGAGATCATGCATACAGCAAGATTAGGGCCAATAACTTCAAGATTATTGATCTGTCCTAAGATCATTATAGCAGATACGATTATTGCCAAAAGCGCTCCAAAAACAGTCAGTTTCTGTGCTGCGTCAACGGCTTCTATAATGTTCTTTAGTTCCAAAAGCCTGTATTTTCTTATCCCCACTGAAAATGCCTTTAGGAAATCCTTCCATTCTCCCATAATTATAAGACCTGGGATCAAAATCAACATGATAAGGATTAATGACGGAAGATCAACAAACCATAGTGCAGCTGATATTCCAAAACTACTTCCAAAGATCAAAATAGCAAATACCAGTATTAAAAGTATCAGCTGCCCTAAAAGGACCATACGGATATTCTTCATAAAAGGCCTCCTTTGCAGATAAAAAAGCGGCTGTTTACAATAGTTCCTAATACGACAGTATCATATATGAAGCAGTAATAATATAGTACCTTTTTGAGCATCAGTTGTTAGATCATAATTAAACCTTAAACTCATAATCCCTATTAATCGCCACATGGCCACATCGACAGGCTTGAAACTGGCAACTTGTCAGTATTTTCCTATGATGTTAATATTAGGTTAACACACAAGGTAGTTTATAAGCTTACTATGAATCACACTAAGGTACAGGAGAAGGTAGGTGATATTATGGGTGGAAAGGTATTGGATTTACCTGAGATAAGACTCTTCCACGAAGCTAAGAATCTTGGACTCGCTGAAGGCGAAGAAGAGAGAAAAAAGCTTGCTGATGAAAATGAGAAGCTTTCCGATGAAAATGAAAAGCTTTCTGATGAAAAAGAAAAGCTCTCCAATGAGATTGAATTGCTCCGAAAAGAGCTTGAACGATTGAAGAATAATAACAAATAAATGTCAAAAAACTCCCGGTACAATGTCTATCATTATACCGGGAGCTTTTTGACAATTTGATTCATTATAAATAATTTCTATAACCGGTTCTAACCAAAACGATACCCTCTACCAAGTCCTAAACTATGAATAGCTTCAGCCAGTCACAAATTTACAGATCCGTACTACTTGTTTCTTTGCTTATACCATGCGTGGAATAATTATTGCATAGAAAAAAGCTACTAACGCAATTTCCTACATTAGTAGCTTTTTTATGGCCTTGTATTTTATCCGGCATAACATAAGTTTTCAAACAGTTCAGTCATTTCGACTCCATTAATCGATACCGGATAATGTGTACTGCTGAAAGTAAATCGCACGATACTGCCATCCTCTAACTTACAGTCAATAAAGTTATCGCCATCTGTGCGGTAAGGTATTACCACAGTTCCTGCAGCAACAGTTGTTTTTCCGGTGACTGATCCATTTTCATCAACCGTTTCTGCATCTATATCTGTCTTGGCCTTTATATCGGCGCCTTCAAAGCTGCATACCCAGCTGATTGTCTGGAAGTCTCCGCAGAATGTTGGAAGGCCGTCGTCTCCCACTTTGTACTTACCATAGTAAGAAACAGAACCCATCAGATCACTTCCATCACCAAATACCATAGCACTTGGATCAGATGGAATCGCTTCACCTTCATAATCAGGATCTATCATGTATCCGATCTCTGCATATGAGAACCAGGCTGTTCCACAGGCTTTAGGCTTATTGTCCGTAACTTCAAATACGAAGAGTTCCAGGCTGTTGTCAAATCCTGCAATTGTAATATATACGTATTCTCTGCCTTCCGGTGTTACGATGTCATATTTGTTCTTAATGCAGGTGGCATCATAATACTCATCTATTGTAGCTATCTGATCTTCATAAGCAATACTAAGGGCAGATGCATAGTCGGAGCCTTCCTCTTCAGGAGTAATATATAGGGCAAGTCCACTATAACCTCCACTATATCTGTCTATGGTATCAGGTGTAAGGTCTGTTCTTCTATAACAATATCCTTTAGATGTATCATAGGCATACTCT